>OAWD01000140.1_pt1 | contig 73874 bp, 61 predicted proteins | sample 1495361 | NCBI WGS metagenome assembly OAWD01 (sample SAMEA2580130, study PRJEB22360) | human gut metagenome | biome: human gut; feature: human-associated habitat; material: faeces | place: Denmark | collected 2008/2010 | reverse complement strand
TAGACCTGGAAGCGCAAGAGGTGAAAGCGGGAGAGAAAACCTATCGCTTTACCATCGATGCCTTCCGCCGCCACTGCATGATGAACGGTCTGGACAGTATTGGGCTTACCTTGCAGCACGACGACGCCATTGCCGCTTATGAAGCAAAACAACCTGCGTTTATGAATTAATCCCCTTGCCCGGTCAAATGACCGGGCTTTCCGCTATCGTCCACGTCATCAAACGTCTTTAACCTTTGCGGTTAAAAATAATGCGACAACAGAAATAACCGCAATTACCCAGTAGACAGCAAAGTGCCCCCAACTTTGTGCAATTGCTCCCTGAATAACGCCAGCCAGAATTACCCCGGTAGAAATACTGTTAGTAAATAAGGTGGTAGCTGCCCCCGCTCTTCCAGGCATTAAATCCTGAAACCATAGCATCCCAATACCCGCAACAATGCCGATAAATACAGCGTTAAAAAGTTGCAGCGTCATCAACGCCATACGGCTATGAAAGAAAATCAATCCGGTGTAAAACAGTACTCCTGCCGCCACTGCTATGACCATCATTCGCCGCTTACCATAACGTTTGACATAGTAGCCAGCCAGAATCATTGCTGGTATTTCCAGTCCAGCTGCCGTCCCCATCAGGAAACCCGCCAGTTTGTCTGGCAATCCTAACTCGCTACTGATCCACAACGGCATATCAATAATGTACATGGTGTTGCAGGTCCACATTAACGTCGAGGCGACAAATAACATCCGTACGTTACTATCCTGCCAGCCACCTTGCATTGATAAAGCATTTTCCGACGGCAGTTCTACCCGCGCCACAGACGGAAGCATAAATGCAATCAATACCAGACTGAGTGTGAATATCCCGGCGGCAATCGAAAACATCACCGTAAAGCCGTAATTCAACGCCAGCATAAAGGCCAACGGTGGACCGATAACCCATGCCAGAGAAAGCTGCGCACGCATCACCGAGCTAAACATCACCACTTCTCGCGCCGAGTTATCCGCATATTCCCGCGCCAGAGCAAATAACTGTGGCATTGCCGTATTGGCCAGAGATGCCAGAAGCACACCACAGGTGATAAGCGTCAGATAATGACGATTAAATGCAAACAATAGCGCATTGCCGATAGCCATCAAACAGCAAAATATAATCAGTTTTCGCCGATCGCCCTGACTGTCAGAACGTTTTGCCAACCAGAGGCTTACGCCGATCCCAGCAATAGCATTCACCGTATAAAAGAGTCCGATCCAGAAAGGTTGCGCGCCAACCTCACGACTCAGAAATAAGCTCAATGTAGGAGCCTGTAGCGCCCCGGCCACCCCCATCATAAAAGCGACCAGCATAAATGCCGCGTAAACACCGTTCATACGGCGAGCCATCGTCATTATCCAGATCATACGTTCCCTTTTTAGCGCGGCGAGAATAAAAAAAACCAGCAGGTATAATCTGCTGGCGGGTGATTTTACACCAATACTCAGTCACACATGATGCAGGCAAGTCAACTTTCAGAATTGCGGTCATCCCACTGCATCAGTCCTTCAAGCATGGTTAATCGTTGTGGGACGCTTAACCAACGCAACCAGCACAACTTCGCTGTCGCGGTAAAATAGTGCTGATAAAACTGACGCATGGGGCACCTCCTTGCTTCATCGTTAGGAATTATTGACTTAATATAGGGAAAATAAAATTGCTGTCTTTTGCGCAGGAGTTCCCCTTTTATGCCATCTGCTCGTCTGCAACAACAGTTCATCCGCCTGTGGCAATGCTGCGAGGGTAAATCGCAGGACACAACGCTCAACGAACTGGCAGCGTTATTGAGCTGCTCGCGTCGTCATATGCGTACCCTGCTCAACACCATGCAGGATCGCGGCTGGCTGACGTGGGAAGCGGAAGTCGGGCGTGGTAAACGCTCGCGTCTGACATTCCTCTATACCGGGCTGGCGCTTCAGCAACAGCGGGCGGAAGACCTGCTGGAGCAGGATCGTATCGACCAACTAGTGCAGTTAGTTGGCGACAAAGCGACTGTGCGGCAAATGCTGGTTTCTCATCTGGGCCGCAGCTTCCGCCAGGGGCGGCACATCCTGCGCGTGCTCTACTATCGTCCGTTGCGTAATCTGCTACCTGGCAGCGCATTGCGCCGTTCCGAAACCCATATTGCCCGGCAAATCTTCAGTTCGCTAACGCGCATAAATGAGGAAAATGGGGAACTGGAAGCAGACATCGCCCACCACTGGCAGCAAATATCACCGCTTCACTGGCGTTTCTTTTTGCGTCCAGGAGTCCATTTTCATCATGGTCGTGAACTGGAAATGGACGACGTGATCGCCTCTTTAAAACGAATCAATACGCTGCCGCTCTATTCGCATATTGCGGACATTGTGTCGCCGACGCCCTGGACGCTGGATATCCATCTCACGCAACCGGACCGCTGGTTACCGTTACTGCTGGGGCAAGTTCCGGCGATGATCCTGCCGCGCGAATGGGAAACCCTCAGCAACTTTGCCAGCCATCCCATCGGAACGGGTCCGTATGCGGTGATCCGCAACAGCACCAATCAACTGAAAATTCAGGCATTCGATGACTTCTTCGGTTACCGGGCATTAATCGATGAAGTTAACGTCTGGGTTCTGCCGGAAATTGCCGACGAGCCAGCTGGAGGTCTGATGCTAAAAGGTCCACAGGGCGAGGAAAAAGAGATTGAAAGCCGCCTGGAGGAAGGTTGCTACTATTTACTGTTCGACAGCCGCACCCATCGCGGGGCGAATCAGCAAGTCAGGGACTGGGTAAGCTATGTGCTTTCTCCAACTAATCTGGTCTATTTCGCTGAGGAACAGTACCAGCAACTGTGGTTCCCGGCTTATGGACTGCTCCCCCGTTGGCACCATGCCCGCACCATAAAGAGCGAAAAACCGGCTGGCCTGGAAAGCCTCACCCTGACCTTTTATCAGGATCACAGTGAGCATCGGGTGATTGCCGGGATCATGCAGCAGATTCTGGCAAGTCACCAGGTCACGCTGGAAATCAAAGAGATCAGCTACGATCAGTGGCATGAAGGAGAGATCGAGAGCGATATCTGGCTTAATAGCGCCAACTTTACGCTGCCGCTGGATTTTTCGCTGTTCGCGCACTTGTGCGAGGTGCCGCTGCTCCAACACTGTATTCCGATCGACTGGCAAGCCGACGCCGCCCGCTGGCGCAATGGCGAAATGAACCTGGCGAACTGGTGCCAGCAACTGGTCGCCAGTAAAGCAATGGTGCCGCTTATCCACCACTGGCTGATCATTCAGGGACAACGCAGTATGCGCGGCCTGCGTATGAATACCCTCGGCTGGTTCGATTTTAAATCAGCGTGGTTTGCGCCACCGGATCCATGATTGCTGGTAGATAACAAAATCACTACACTAACGCCGTTCTCAACGGGGTGCCACGCAAACGCGTGCGCTGAGAAAATACCCGTCGAACCTGATCCGGATAACGCCGGCGAAGGGATTTGAGGCTCCTTCTCAAGTCCTTTGCCACTCTTTTTTGAGGTGCAAAGTGTTAAAAAAATGTCTTCCCCTGCTGTTGCTGTGCACAGCGCCCGTTTTCGCTAAACCCGTTCTGACTGTTTATACCTACGATTCCTTCGCCGCCGACTGGGGGCCTGGTCCAAAGATCAAAAAAGCTTTTGAAGCCGACTGTAACTGCGAACTGAAACTGGTGGCGCTGGAAGATGGCGTTTCGCTTCTCAACCGTCTACGGATGGAAGGCAAAAATAGTAAAGCCGATGTGGTGCTGGGGCTGGATAACAATCTGTTAGACGCCGCCAGTAAAACCGGACTATTTGCCAAAAGCGGTGTGGCAGCGGATGCCGTTAACGTTCCCGGCGGCTGGAATAATGACACTTTCGTCCCGTTTGATTACGGCTATTTCGCCTTCGTCTATGACAAGAACAAACTGAAAAATCCGCCGCAAAGCCTGAAAGAATTGGTTGAGAGCGATCAAAACTGGCGGGTGATTTATCAGGATCCGCGCACCAGTACGCCGGGGCTGGGCCTGCTGTTGTGGATGCAAAAAGTCTATGGCGATGACGCCCCACAAGCCTGGCAAAAACTGGCGAAGAAAACCGTCACGGTCACCAAAGGCTGGAGCGAAGCCTACGGCCTGTTTTTAAAAGGTGAAAGCGATCTGGTACTGAGTTACACCACCTCTCCGGCTTATCACATTCTCGAAGAGAAAAAAGATAACTACGCCGCCGCGAACTTTAGCGAAGGTCACTATCTGCAGGTGGAAGTCGCCGCCCGCACCGCTGCCAGCAAGCAGCCGGAGCTGGCGCAAAAATTCCTCCAGTTTATGGTTTCTCCGGCTTTTCAGAATGCGATCCCAACCGGTAACTGGATGTATCCGGTGGCAAATGTCACGCTGCCTGCCGGGTTTGAACAATTGACCAAACCGGCCACCACGCTGGAGTTCACACCAGCTGAAGTGGCGGCACAACGTCAGGCATGGATTAGCGAATGGCAACGCGCCGTCAGCCGTTAATTCCCGGCTGGTTAATTCCAGGTGTAAGCGCCGCCACGCTGGTGGTAGCGGTTGCGCTCGCGGCGTTTCTCGCCCTGTGGTGGAACGCGCCGCAGGGTAACTGGGTGGCAGTCTGGCAGGACAGCTACCTGTGGCATGTGGTGCGCTTCTCCTTCTGGCAGGCGTTTCTCTCGGCGCTACTCTCTGTCGTACCCGCGATATTCCTCGCCCGCGCCCTCTATCGCAGGCGCTTTCCGGGTCGGCTGGCGCTGTTGCGTCTGTGCGCAATGACCTTGATCCTCCCGGTGCTGGTTGCTGTTTTCGGCATTCTTAGCGTCTATGGTCGCCAGGGCTGGCTGGCATCACTCTGCCAATCGCTCGGTCTGGAGTGGACCTTTTCGCCCTACGGCCTGCAAGGCATTTTGCTGGCGCACGTATTTTTTAATCTGCCGATGGCGAGCCGCTTATTACTCCAGGCACTGGAAAACATTCCCGGCGAACAACGTCAGCTTGCCGCCCAGCTTGGGATGCGCGGCTGGCATTTTTTCCGCTTCGTCGAATGGCCGTGGCTACGGCGACAAATCCCGCCGGTTGCCGCGCTTATCTTTATGCTCTGTTTCGCCAGCTTCGCCACCGTGCTATCGCTGGGCGGCGGTCCGCAGGCAACTACTATCGAGCTGGCTATTTATCAGGCGCTGAGTTACGACTACGATCCTGCCCGCGCGGCGATGCTGGCGCTGCTCCAGATGGTGTGTTGCCTTGGGCTGGTGCTGTTGAGTCAGCGACTAAGTAAGGCCATTGCGCCCGGTACCACGCTGCTGCAAGGCTGGCGCGATCCGGACGATCGTCTGCATAGCCGCATTTGCGACACGGTGTTAATAGTGCTGGCGCTGCTGCTGTTGCTGCCACCGTTGCTGGCGGTGATCGTCGATGGCGTAAATCGCCAGTTGCCGGAAGTGCTGGCACAACCGGTGCTGTGGCAGGCGCTGTGGACCTCGTTGCGTATTGCGCTGGCGGCAGGCGTATTGTGCGTAGTGCTGACCATGATGCTGCTATGGAGCAGTCGCGAACTGCGGGCGCGGCAGAAAATGCTGGCGGGTCAGGCGCTGGAGATGAGCGGCATGTTGATCCTCGCCATGCCGGGGATTGTGCTGGCTACCGGCTTCTTTTTACTGCTCAACAACACTATCGGCCTGCCACAATCTGCTGACGGCATTGTGATTTTCACCAATGCGTTAATGGCGATCCCTTATGCGCTGAAAGTACTGGAAAACCCGATGCGCGATATCACCGCCCGCTACAGTATGTTGTGTCAGTCGCTGGGCATTGAAGGCTGGTCGCGCTTAAAAGTGGTCGAGCTGCGCGCCCTGAAACGTCCACTGGCGCAGGCGCTGGCTTTTGCCTGCGTGCTGTCGATTGGTGATTTTGGCGTAGTGGCGTTGTTCGGTAACGATGATTTCCGTACTCTGCCGTTTTATCTCTACCAGCAAATTGGCTCCTATCGCAGCCAGGACGGCGCGGTCACCGCGTTAATTCTGCTGCTGCTCTGTTTTCTGCTGTTTACCGTGATTGAAAAACTACCGGGGCGAAATGTTAAAACTGACTGATATCACCTGGCTTTATCACCATTTGCCGATGCGTTTTAGCTTAACGGTGGAACGCGGCGAGCAGGTGGCGATCCTCGGGCCAAGCGGCGCGGGTAAAAGTACCCTGCTGAATTTGATTGCCGGTTTTCTGACGCCAGCCAGCGGTTCGCTGACTATCGATGGCGTAGATCACACAACTATGCCGCCGTCACGCCGTCCGGTGTCGATGCTGTTTCAGGAGAACAACCTGTTCAGCCACCTGACGGTCGCGCAGAACATCGGGCTGGGGCTTAATCCAGGACTGAAGCTGAACGCGGCACAGCAGGAGAAAATGCACGCGATTGCCCGTCAGATGGGGATTGATAATTTAATGGCGCGGTTACCGGGCGAGCTTTCCGGCGGTCAGCGACAGCGCGTGGCGTTAGCGCGTTGTCTGGTACGCGAACAACCGATTTTATTGCTCGATGAACCGTTTTCTGCGCTCGATCCGGCGCTGCGTCAGGAGATGCTGACGCTGGTGAGCACGAGCTGCCAGCAGCAAAAAATGACGCTATTGATGGTGTCGCACAGCGTGGAAGATGCGGCGCGGATTGCCACGCGCTCGGTGGTGGTCGCCGACGGGCGTATCGCCTGGCAGGGTAAGACCGATGAGTTGTTGAGCGGTAAGGCGAGAGCTTCGGCACTATTGGGGATTACGGGTTAGTATGCACTGTCGGATGCGGCGTGAACGCCTTATCCGACCTACGGACAGTGCGTTTTGTAGGCCTGATAAGACGCGGCAAGCGTCGCATCAGGCAACCCGCCCTAAACCCCAACCACTTTACGCAAAATATCGATATACACCGGCATCAACGGGTGGCGAATTAACACCACCAGCGCCACCACGCCGATGGCAGAAATCAACGGCGTCAGCCACAACAAACGACCGCGGGACAAATAATGACTCAAACGGTCAGTCGCTTTACCGCTGCGCCATAACCGCCAGCACAGCCAGCCACCAACCCACAAAAATACCGCTGTTGCCAGCAGCAACCATTTAAACTCACCGCTCTGCATTCCGGCAGGAATATCGATCGCCGCGCCCGCCAGAATCCCCGGCAGGAAGTAAAACGGCGGCCATAACAGGCAGCCAATAATATTTGGCGTGATAAATTTTGCCACCGGCAGATCCAGCATTCCCGCCACCATTGGCACCAGCGGACGCGTCGGGCCAACAAAGCGACCGACCAGAATGGTGAACATGCTGTGTTGATGCAACGCATGTTCAGTTTTATCGAGTAATGCTTTGTTTTTCTTCAGAAATGACCAGCGATGCAACGGCTTTTTAAAACGCCAGCCCAGCCAGAAGGAGATCCAGTCGCCCAGCAGACAACCGACGATCCCTGCCAGCCAGGCGTGCCAGAAACTTAACTCGCCGCTGCCAATCAGCGCTCCCAGCCCCGCCATCAGCACCGTACCGGGTAGAATCAAACCGACCAGCGCCAGCGACTCCAGAAAGGCCACCAACACCACCGCCATCAATGAATACACGGTGGATTGGGTAATAAAGTGTTCCAGCAATGCTTGCATAATGTGCCTGTCAAATGGACGAAGCAGGGATTCTGCAAACCCTATGCTACTCCGTCAAGCCGTCAATTGTCTGATTCGTTACCAATTATGACAACTTGACGGCTACATCATTCACTTTTTCTTCACAACCGGCACGGAACTCGCTCGGGCTGGCCCCGGTGCATTTTTTAAATACTCGCGAGAAATAGAGTTGATCGTCAAAACCAACATTGCGACCGACGGTGGCGATAGGCATCCGGGTGGTGCTCAAAAGCAGCTTCGCCTGGCTGATACGTTGGTCCTCGCGCCAGCTTAAGACGCTAATCCCTAACTGCTGGCGGAAAAGATGTGACAGACGCGACGGTGACAAGCAAACATGCTGTGCGACGCTGGCGATATCAAAATTGCTGTCTGCCAGGTGATCGCTGATGTACTGACAAGCCTCGCGTACCCGATTATCCATCGGTGGATGGAGCGACTCGTTAATCGCTTCCATGCGCCGCAGTAACAATTGCTCAAGCAGATTTATCGCCAGCAGCTCCGAATAGCGCCCTTCCCCTTGCCCGGCGTTAATGATTTGCCCAAACAGGTCGCTGAAATGCGGCTGGTGCGCTTCATCCGGGCGAAAGAAACCCGTATTGGCAAATATTGACGGCCAGTTAAGCCATTCATGCCAGTAGGCGCGCGGACGAAAGTAAACCCACTGGTGATACCATTCGCGAGCCTCCGGATGACGACCGTAGTGATGAATCTCTCCTGGCGGGAACAGCAAAATATCACCCGGTCGGCAAACAAATTCTCGTCCCTGATTTTTCACCACCCCCTGACCGCGAATGGTGAGATTGAGAATATAACCTTTCATTCCCAGCGGTCGGTCGATAAAAAAATCGAGATAACCGTTGGCCTCAATCGGCGTTAAACCCGCCACCAGATGGGCATTAAACGAGTATCCCGGCAGCAGGGGATCATTTTGCGCTTCAGCCATACTTTTCATACTCCCGCCATTCAGAGAAGAAACCAATTGTCCATATTGCATCAGACATTGCCGTCACTGCGTCTTTTACTGGCTCTTCTCGCTAACCCAACCGGTAACCCCGCTTATTAAAAGCATTCTGTAACAAAGCGGGACCAAAGCCATGACAAAAACGCGTAACAAAAGTGTCTATAATCACGGCAGAAAAGTCCACATTGATTATTTGCACGGCGTCACACTTTGCTATGCCATAGCATTTTTATCCATAAGATTAGCGGATCCTACCTGACGCTTTTTATCGCAACTCTCTACTGTTTCTCCATACCCGTTTTTTTGGATGGAGTGAAACGATGGCGATTGCAATTGGCCTCGATTTTGGCAGTGATTCTGTGCGAGCTTTGGCGGTGGACTGCGCCAGCGGTGAAGAGATCGCCACCAGCGTAGAGTGGTATCCCCGTTGGCAAAAAGGGCAATTTTGTGATGCCCCGAATAACCAGTTCCGTCATCATCCGCGTGACTACATTGAGTCAATGGAAGCGGCACTGAAAACCGTGCTTGCAGAGCTTAGCGTCGAACAGCGCGCAGCTGTGGTCGGGATTGGCGTTGACAGTACCGGCTCGACGCCCGCACCGATTGATGCCGACGGTAACGTGCTGGCGCTGCGCCCGGAGTTTGCCGAAAACCCAAACGCGATGTTCGTATTGTGGAAAGACCACACTGCGGTTGAAGAAGCGGAAGAGATTACCCGTTTGTGCCACGCGCCGGGCAACGTTGACTACTCCCGCTACATTGGTGGTATTTATTCCAGCGAATGGTTCTGGGCAAAAATCCTGCATGTGACTCGCCAGGACAGCGCCGTGGCGCAATCTGCCGCATCGTGGATTGAGCTGTGCGACTGGGTGCCAGCTCTGCTTTCCGGTACCACCCGCCCGCAGGATATTCGTCGCGGACGTTGCAGCGCCGGGCATAAATCTCTGTGGCACGAAAGCTGGGGCGGCTTGCCGCCAGCCAGTTTCTTTGATGAGCTGGACCCGATCCTCAATCGCCATTTGCCTTCCCCGCTGTTCACTGACACCTGGACTGCCGATATTCCGGTGGGCACCTTATGCCCGGAATGGGCGCAGCGTCTCGGCCTGCCTGAAAGCGTGGTGATTTCCGGCGGCGCGTTTGACTGCCATATGGGCGCAGTTGGCGCAGGCGCACAGCCTAACGCACTGGTAAAAGTTATCGGTACTTCCACCTGCGACATTCTGATTGCCGACAAACAGAGCGTTGGCGAGCGGGCAGTTAAAGGTATTTGCGGTCAGGTTGATGGCAGCGTGGTGCCTGGATTTATCGGTCTGGAAGCAGGCCAATCGGCGTTTGGTGATATCTACGCCTGGTTCGGTCGCGTACTCAGCTGGCCGCTGGAACAGCTTGCCGCCCAGCATCCGGAACTGAAAGCGCAAATCAACGCCAGCCAGAAACAACTGCTTCCGGCGCTGACCGAAGCATGGGCCAAAAATCCGTCTCTGGATCACCTGCCGGTGGTGCTCGACTGGTTTAACGGTCGTCGCACACCGAACGCTAACCAACGCCTGAAAGGGGTGATTACCGATCTTAACCTCGCTACCGACGCTCCGCTGCTGTTCGGCGGTTTGATTGCTGCCACCGCCTTTGGCGCACGCGCAATCATGGAGTGCTTTACCGATCAGGGGATCGCCGTCAATAACGTGATGGCGCTGGGCGGCATCGCGCGGAAAAACCAGGTCATTATGCAGGCCTGCTGCGACGTGCTGAATCGCCCGCTGCAAATTGTTGCCTCTGACCAGTGCTGTGCGCTCGGTGCGGCGATTTTTGCTGCCGTCGCCGCGAAAGTGCACGCAGACATCCCATCAGCCCAGCAAAAAATGGCCAGTGCGGTAGAGAAAACCCTGCAACCGCGCAGCGAACAGGCACAACGCTTTGAACAGCTTTATCGCCGCTATCAGCAATGGGCGATGAGCGCCGAACAACACTATCTTCCAACTTCCGCCCCGGCACAGGCTGCCCAGGCCGTTGCGACTCTATAAGGACACGATAATGACGATTTTTGATAATTATGAAGTGTGGTTTGTCATTGGCAGCCAGCATCTGTATGGCCCGGAAACCCTGCGTCAGGTCACCCAACATGCCGAGCACGTTGTTAATGCGCTGAATACGGAAGCGAAACTGCCCTGCAAACTGGTGTTGAAACCGCTGGGCACCACGCCGGATGAAATCACCGCTATTTGCCGCGACGCGAATTACGACGATCGTTGCGCTGGTCTGGTGGTGTGGCTGCACACTTTCTCCCCGGCCAAAATGTGGATCAACGGCCTGACCATGCTCAACAAACCGTTGCTGCAATTCCACACCCAGTTTAACGCGGCGCTGCCGTGGGACAGTATCGATATGGACTTTATGAACCTGAACCAGACTGCACATGGCGGTCGCGAGTTCGGCTTCATTGGCGCGCGTATGCGTCAGCAACATGCCGTGGTTACCGGTCACTGGCAGGATAAACAAGCCCATGAGCGTATCGGCTCCTGGATGCGCCAGGCGGTCTCTAAACAGGATACCCGTCATCTGAAAGTCTGCCGTTTTGGCGATAACATGCGTGAAGTAGCGGTCACCGATGGTGATAAAGTTGCCGCACAGATCAAGTTCGGTTTCTCCGTCAATACCTGGGCGGTTGGCGATCTGGTGCAGGTGGTGAACTCCATCAGCGACGGCGATGTTAACGCGCTGGTCGATGAGTACGAAAGCTGCTACACCATGACGCCTGCCACACAAATCCACGGCGAAAAACGACAGAACGTGCTGGAAGCGGCGCGTATTGAGCTGGGGATGAAGCGTTTCCTGGAACAAGGTGGCTTCCACGCGTTCACCACCACCTTTGAAGATTTGCACGGTCTGAAACAGCTTCCAGGTCTGGCCGTACAGCGTCTGATGCAGCAGGGTTACGGCTTTGCGGGCGAAGGCGACTGGAAAACCGCCGCCCTGCTTCGCATCATGAAGGTGATGTCAACCGGTCTGCAGGGCGGCACCTCCTTTATGGAGGACTACACCTATCACTTCGAGAAAGGTAATGACCTGGTGCTCGGCTCCCATATGCTGGAAGTCTGCCCGTCGATTGCCGTAGAAGAGAAACCGATCCTCGACGTTCAGCATCTCGGTATTGGTGGTAAGGACGATCCTGCCCGACTGATCTTCAATACCCAAACCGGTCCAGCGATTGTCGCCAGCCTGATTGATCTCGGCGATCGTTACCGTCTGCTGGTTAACTGTATCGACACGGTGAAAACACCGCACTCCCTGCCGAAACTGCCGGTGGCGAATGCGCTGTGGAAAGCGCAACCGGATCTGCCAACTGCTTCCGAAGCGTGGATCCTTGCTGGTGGCGCGCACCATACCGTCTTCAGCCATGCGCTGAACCTCAACGATATGCGCCAGTTCGCCGAGATGCACGACATTGAAATCACGGTGATTGATAACGACACCCGCCTGCCAGCGTTTAAAGACGCACTGCGCTGGAACGAAGTGTATTACGGATTTCGTCGCTAAGTAGCCACATCAGGTATGTAACGCCTGATGCGACGCTGACGCGTCTTATCTGGCCTACACGCTGCGATTTTGTAGGCCGGATAAGCAAAGCGCATCCGGCATTGTTTTCCCCCTCGCCCCTTTGGGGAGAGGGCCGGGGTGAGGGGAAACGACCTCTCAGGAGTCAACATGTTAGAAGATCTCAAACGCCAGGTATTAGAAGCCAACCTGGCGCTGCCAAAACACAACCTGGTCACGCTCACATGGGGCAACGTCAGCGCCGTTGATCGCGAGCGCGGCGTCTTTGTGATCAAACCTTCCGGCGTCGATTACAGCGTCATGACCGCTGACGATATGGTCGTGGTTAGCATCGAAACCGGTGAAGTGGTTGAAGGTACGAAAAAGCCCTCCTCCGACACGCCAACTCACCGGCTGCTCTATCAGGCATTCCCCTCCATTGGCGGCATTGTGCATACGCACTCGCGCCACGCCACCATCTGGGCGCAGTCGGGTCAGTCGATTCCAGCAATCGGCACCACCCACGCCGACTATTTCTACGGCACCATTCCCTGCACCCGCAAAATGACCGACGCAGAAATCAACGGCGAATATGAGTGGGAAACCGGTAACGTCATCGTAGAAACCTTTGAAAAACAGGGTATCGATGCAGCGCAAATGCCCGGCGTTCTGGTCCATTCCCACGGCCCGTTTGCATGGGGCAAAAATGCCGAAGATGCGGTGCATAACGCCATCGTGCTGGAAGAGGTCGCTTATATGGGGATATTCTGCCGTCAGTTAGCGCCGCAGTTACCGGATATGCAGCAAACGCTGCTGGATAAACACTATCTGCGTAAGCATGGCGCGAAGGCATATTACGGGCAGTAATGACTGTATAAAACCACAGCCAATCAAACGAAACCAGGCTATACTCAAGCCTGGTTTTTTGATGGATTTTCAGCGTGGCGCAGGCAGGTTTTATCTTAACCCGACACTGGCGGGACACCCCGCAAGGGACAGAAGTCTCCTTCTGGCTGGCGACGGACAACGGGCCGTTGCAGGTTACGCTTGCACCGCAAGAGTCCGTGGCGTTTATTCCCGCCGATCAGGTTCCCCGCGCTCAGCATATTTTGCAGGGTGAACAAGGCTTTCGCCTGACACCGCTGGCGTTAAAGGATTTTCACCGCCAGCCGGTGTATGGCCTTTACTGTCGCGCCCATCGCCAATTGATGAATTACGAAAAGCGCCTGCGTGAAGGTGGCGTTACCGTCTACGAGGCCGATGTGCGCCCGCCAGAACGCTATCTGATGGAGCGGTTTATCACCTCACCGGTGTGGGTCGAGGGTGATATGCACAATGGCACTATCGTTAATGCCCGTCTGAAACCGCATCCCGACTATCGTCCGCCGCTCAAGTGGGTTTCTATAGATATTGAAACCACCCGCCACGGTGAGCTGTACTGCATCGGCCTGGAAGGCTGCGGGCAGCGCATCGTTTATATGCTGGGGCCAGAGAATGGCGACACCTCCGCGCTCGATTTTAAACTGGAATATGTCGCCAGTCGCCCGCAGCTACTGGAAAAACTCAACGCCTGGTTTGCGACTCACGATCCCGATGTGATCATCGGCTGGAACGTGGTGCAGTTCGATCTGCGAATGCTGCAAAAACATGCCGAGCGTTACCGTCTTCCGCTGCGTCTTGGGCGCGATAATAGCGAGCTGGAGTGGCGCGAGCACGGCTTTAAAAACGGCGTCTTTTTTGCCCAGGCTAAAGGTCGGCTAATTATCGACGGTATCGAAGCGCTGAAATCCGCGTTCTGGAATTTCTCTTCATTCTCGCTGGAAACTGTCGCTCAGGAGCTATTAGGCGAAGGAAAATCTATCGATAACCCGTGGGATCGAATGGACGAAATTGACCGCCGTTTCGCCGAAGATAAACCTGCGCTGGCAACTTATAACCTGAAAGATTGCGAGCTGGTGACGCAGATCTTCCACAAAACTGAAATCATGCCATTTTTACTCGAACGAGCAACGGTGAACGGCCTGCCGGTGGATCGGCACGGCGGTTCGGTGGCAGCGTTTGGTCATCTCTATTTTCCGCGAATGCATCGCGCTGGTTATGTCGCGCCTAATCTCGGCGAAGTGCCACCGCACGCCAGCCCTGGCGGCTACGTGATGGATTCACGGCCAGGGCTTTATGATTCAGTGCTGGTGCTGGACTATAAAAGCCTGTACCCGTCGATCATCCGCACCTTTCTGATTGATCCCGTCGGGCTGGTTGAAGGCATGGCGCAACCTGATCCAGAGCACAGTACCGAAGGTTTTCTCGATGCCTGGTTCTCACGGGAGAAACATTGCCTGCCGGAGATTGTGACTAACATCTGGCACGGGCGCGATGAAGCCAAACGTCAGGGTAATAAGCCGCTTTCGCAGGCGCTGAAGATCATTATGAATGCCTTTTATGGCGTGCTCGGCACCACCGCCTGCCGCTTCTTCGATCCGCGCCTGGCATCGTCGATCACCATGCGTGGTCATCAGATCATGCGGCAGACCAAAGCATTGATTGAAGCGCAGGGCTACGACGTTATCTACGGAGATACCGACTCGACTTTTGTCTGGCTAAAAGGTGCACATTCGGAAGAAGAGGCGGCGAAAATCGGTCGTGTACTGGTGCAGCACGTTAACGCCTGGTGGGCGGAAACGCTGCAAAAACAACGGCTGACCAGCGCATTAGAACTGGAGTATGAAACTCATTTCTGCCGTTTTCTGATGCCAACCATTCGCGGAGCCGATACCGGCAGTAAAAAGCGCTACGCCGGGCTGATTCAGGAGGGCGATAAACAGCGGATGGTGTTTAAAGGGCTGGAAACCGTGCGCACCGACTGGACGCCGCTGGCCCAGCAGTTTCAGCAGGAGCTATACCTGCGCATCTTCCGCAACGAGCCATATCAGGAATATGTACGCGAAACCATCGACAAACTGATGGCGGGTGAACTGGATGCGCGACTGGTTTACCGTAAACGCCTTCGCCGTCCGCTGAGCGAGTATCAGCGTAATGTGCCGCCTCATGTACGCGCCGCTCGCCTTGCCGATGAAGAAAACCAAAAGCGCGGTCGCCCCTTGCAATATCAGAATCGCGGCACCATTAAGTACGTATGGACCACCAACGGCCCGGAGCCGCTGGACTACCAACGTTCACCACTGGATTACGAACACTATCTGACCCGCCAGCTACAACCCGTGGCGGAGGGAATACTCCCTTTTATTGAGGATAATTTTGCTACACTTATGACCGGGCAACTTGGGCTATTTTGAGCAAAAAAAAGAGTTCGCCAGATACCATTTTGATGCGTGACGAATGCTTTGCCATCCAGTACCATAGCGCCCTTTCCATTCCTGGACCTGAATAACACCACTACCTCATAAGCACGGTAGCGGGTGGTTATTGCCTGCAATTAAAGATATAGAGCCGAACACATATGCCTTTTACACTTGGTCAACGCTGGATCAGCGATACAGAAAGCGAATTGGGACTTGGAACCGTTGTCGCGGTGGATGCGCGAACTGTCACTTTACTTTTCCCATCTACTGGTGAAAACCGTCTGTACGCACGCAGTGATTCCCCCGTGACCCGCGTGATGTTCAACCCTGGTGATACTATTACCAGCCATGACGGCTGGCAGATGCAAGTCGAAGAAGTAAAAGAAGAAAATGGCTTGCTGACCTATATCGGTACTCGCCTGGATACTGAAGAGTCCGGCGTAGCCCTGCGTGAAGTTTTCCTTGATAGCAAACTGGTGTTCAGCAAACCGCAGGACCGTCTGTTTGCCGGGCAGATTGACCGTATGGACCGCTTTGCGCTGCGTTATCGCGCGCGTAAGTATTCCAGCGAACAGTTCCGTATGCCGTACAGCGGCCTGCGCGGTCAGCGTACCAGCCTGATTCCGCATCAGCTCAACATCGCTCATGATGTTGGTCGCCGCCACGCGCCGCGCGTCCTGCTGGCTGACGAAGTGGGTTTAGGGAAAACCATTGAAGCCGGGATGATCCTGCATCAGCAACTGCTCTCTGGCGCTGCTGAACGTGTGCTAATTATCGTCCCGGAAACCTTACAGCATCAGTGGCTGGTAGAAATGCTGCGCCGTTTCAACCTGCGCTTTGCGCTATTTGATGATGAGCGTTATGCCGAAGCTCAGCACGATGCTTACAACCCGTTTGACACCGAACAGCTGGTGATTTGCTCGCTGGATTTTGCCCGTCGTAGCAAACAGCGTCTGGAACATCTCTGTGAAGCCGAGTGGGACCTGCTGGTGGTCGATGAAGCGCATCACCTGGTGTGGAGCGAAGATGCGCCAAGCCGTGAATATCAGGCCATTGAACAACTGGCAGAGCACGTGCCGGGCGTTCTGCTGCTGACCGCGACCCCGGAACAGCTGGGGATGGAAAGCCACTTCGCCCGTCTGCGTCTGCTGGACCCGAACCGTTTCCACGATTTTGCGCAGTTCGTTGAAGAGCAGAAAAATTATCGTCCGGTTGCGGACGCCGTTGCCATGCTGCTGGCAGGTAACAAACTGAGCAATGACGAACTGAACATGCTCGGCGAGATGATCGGCGAGCAGGATATCGAGCCGCTGTTGCAGGCAGCAAACAGCGACAGCGAAGATGCCCAGAGCGCCCGTCAGGAGCTGGTTTCGATGCTGATGGATCGCCACGGCACCAGCCGCGTGCTGTTCCGTAACACGCGTAACGGTGTGAAAGGATTCCCGAAACGCGAGCTGCACACCATTAAACTGCCGCTACCGACGCAGTATCAGACGGCTATTAAAGTCTCCGGCATTATGGGCGCACGTAAAAGTGCGGAAGATCGTGCTCGCGATATGCTCTACCCGGAGCGTATTTATCAGGAATTTGAAGGTGATAACGCCACCTGGTGGAACTTCGATCCGCGCGTTGAGTGGCTGATGGGCTACCTGACCAGCCATCGCTCTCAGAAAGTGCTGGTGATCTGCGCCAAAGCTGCCACTGCGCTGCAACTGGAGCAGGTACTGCGCGAACGTGAAGGTATTCGCGCTGCGGTGTTCCACGAAGGTATGTCGATTATCGAACGTGACCGCGCTGCCGCCTGGTTTGCCGAAGAAGACACCGGCGCACAGGTACTGCTGTGCTCAGAAATCGGTTCTGAAGGACGTAACTTCCAGTTCGCCAGCCACATGGTGATGTTTGACCTGCCATTCAACCCGGATCTACTGGAGCAGCGTATTGGTCGTCTGGATCGTATCGGCCAGGCGCACGATATTCAGATCCATGTGCCTTATCTGGAGAAAACCGCTCAGTCGGTGCTGGTGCGCTGGTATCACGAAGGTCTGGATGCATTTGAGCACACCTGCCCGACCGGACGCACTATTTACGATAGCGTATACAACGATCTGATTAACTATCTGGCTTCACCGGATCAAACCGAAGGCTTTGACGATCTGATCAAAAACTGCCGCGAGCAACATGAAGCGCTGAAAGCACAGCTGGAACAGGGTCGTGACCGCCTGCTGGAAATCCACTCCAACGGTGGCGAAAAAGCCCAGGCACTGGCAGAAAGCATTGAAGAGCAGGATGACGATACCAACCTGATCGCCTTCGCCATGAACCTGTTCGATATTATCGGTATCAATCAGGACGATCGCGGCGACAACATGATCGTGCTGACGCCGTCCGATCATATGCTGGTGCCGGACTTCCCTGGCCTGTCGGAAGATGGCATCACCATCACCTTTGATCGTGAAGTGGCACTGGCGCGTGAAGATGCACAGTTTATTACCTGGGAGCATCCGCTGATCCGCAACGGTCTGGATCTGATCCTTTCTGGCGATACCGGTAGCAGCACGATTTCACTGTTAAAAAACAAAGCGTTGCCGGTAGGTACGCTGTTGGTGGAACTGATTTATGTGGTTGAAGCCCAGGCTCCGAAGCAGTTGCAGCTCAACCGCTTCCTGCCACCGACGCCGGTACGTATGCTGCTGGATAAAAACGGCAACAACCTGGCGGCGCAGGTAGAGTTTGAAACCTTTAACCGCCAGCTTAACGCGGTTAACCGTCACACCGGCAGCAAACTGGTTAACGCCGTGCAGCAGGATGTTCACGCTATCCTTCAACTGGGTGAAGCGCAGATCGAGAAATCTGCCCGTGCATTGATTGATGCAGCGCGTAACGAAGCCGACGAAAAACTGTCTGCCGAGCTGTCTCGTCTGGAAGCTCTGCGTGCAGTGAACCCGAACATTCGTGACGACGAACTGACCGCCATTGAGAGCAACCGTCAGCAGATAATGGAAAGCCTGGATCAGGCAGGTTGGCGTCTGGATGCCCTGCGTTTGATCGTTGTGACGCATCAGTAACGGAGCTGAAAATGGGGATGGAAAACTACAATCCACCGCAGGAACCCTGGTTGGTTATCCTGTATCAGGATGACCACATTATGGTGGTCAACAAGCCGAGCGGTTTGTTGTCTGTGCCGGGTCGTCTGGAAGAGCACAAAGACAGCGTGATGACGCGCATTCAGCGTGATTATCCGCAGGCAGAATCGGTGCATCGTCTGGATATGGCTACCAGCGGCGTGATTGTAGTGGCGCTGACCAAAGCCGCGGAGCGGGAGTTAAAACGCCAGTTCCGCGAGCGCGAGCCGAAAAAGCAGTATGTGGCCCGCGTCTGGGGGCATCCATCCCCCGCAGAAGGTCTGGTGGATCTGCCGCTGATTTGCGACTGGCCAAACCGCCCGAAACAGAAAGTCTGTTACGAAACGGGTAAACCTGCGCAGACGGAATATGAAGTGGTGGAGTATGCGGCGGATAACACGGCAAGAGTGGTGTTAAAACCGATTACCGGGCGTTCGCATCAATTGCGTGTGCATATGCTGGCGCTGGGGCATCCGATTCTCGGCGATCGTTTTTATGCATCACCAGAAGCGAGAGCGATGGCACCGCGTTTGTTGCTACATGCAGAGATGTTGACGATTACCCATCCGGCGTATGGCAATAGTATGACGTTTAAAGCGCCAGCGGATTTTTAATCGTCACGCTGGCGCAGTTCGGTAGGCGGATAAGGCGTTCACGCCGCATCCGGCAATTGTGCGCCGATTGCCTGATGCGACGCGGGCCGCGTCTTATCAGGCCTACAGTTTAAAACTTATTTAAACCCTTTCTGCTGCTTTATCAGCTCATATGCCTGCTGAATTTCCTGCGCTTTCTGCTTCGCCATCTCCATCATCTCAGGCGGCAAACCTTTCGCCACCAGCTTATCGGGATGGTGTTCACTCATCAGCTTACGGTAGGCACGTTTGATGGTGGTCGCATCATCCGTCGGCTTCACGCCCAGCACATTACAGGCATCTTCCAGCGTCGGGCCACGCTGCGCTTGCTGCCAGTTACCACCGCCAGATTGCTGCTGATAACCGCCGCCAAACTGTGCACCGCCCTGCATCATGCGCAAAAACTGGTCAAACTGGGCGCGGGAGATCCCTAATTCTTCAGCAATAACATACAGCACCGCCCGTTCATTCGGGTGCAGTGAACCATCAGCAAACGCCGCCTGAATCTGGATCTCCAGAAACATACGAATTAAGTCAAAACGACCAAAGCAGACACTGCGAAACTGGCGCATCTTTTCGCGCAGCGGGTAATTGTCTGATTTTCCCACCCGGAACGCATTTTGCGCCGCAGTACGGGAAGCGCCATGAAGATTCATTCGGTCCATCAACTGGCTGGCGATATGAATATCAGCCTCCGTGACGCGACCTTTGGATTTGGTTAAATGCCCCATCACTTCAAAAGTGGTGGCAAAAAACAGCGCCTGACGCTCACGCTGGTTGGCGAACCACGCCATTTTACGGCTACGGGCTTTATCAAACATATGGCCAATTAACAGGCCTAACACTACGCCCCAAAAGCCGCCGCCCATCAGTAAGGCCACGGCCACGCCAATGATTTTTCCCCAATACTGCATATATTCCCCAAATCGACACACGGATATCAGGGCTATCTCCCACAATATAAAGGTGCTTTTACCGTTTTCCGGCTGCGGTCAATTGTGGGACATCGCCTATAATTTGCATTATCATACCTGTCATTCAATGCCGTGCCTAACACCACTGACGCTATTCGGACAGGATTAACACTAGCGTAGAGATGACGAGTACGTTAGTCTCTGACCGTTTGTCACGCGCAACGTTACCGATGATGGAACAATAAAATCAACGTATGAAAAAACGTATCCCCACTCTCCTGGCCACCATGATTGCCACCGCCCTTTATAGTCAACAGGGACTGGCAGCCGACCTCGCCTCACAGTGCATGTTGGGCGTGCCAAGCTATGACCGTCCTCTGGTACAGGGCGATACCAATGACTTACCCGTGACTATCAATGCTGACCACGCGAAAGGGGACTACCCGGATGACGCCGTGTTTACTGGCAGCGTGGATATCATGCAGGGTAACAGCCGTCTGCAGGCCGACGAAGTGCAGCTCCATCAAAAAGAGGCACCAGGACAACCGGAGCCGGTACGTACCGTTGATGCGCTCGGTAATGTCCATTACGACGATAACCAGGTGATCCTCAAAGGGCCGAAAGGCTGGGCGAATCTGAACACCAAAGATACCAACGTCTGGGAAGGTGATTACCAGATGGTGGGTCGCCAGGGTCGCGGTAAAGCGGACCTGATGAAACAACGTGGCGAAAACCGCTATACCATTCTGGATAACGGTAGCTTTACCTCCTGTCTGCCGGGTTCTGACACCTGGAGCGTGGTAGGTAGCGAAATTATTCATGACCGCGAAGAACAAGTTGCGGAGATCTGGAACGCCCGCTTTAAGGTGGGTCCGGTACCGATCTTTTATAGCCCCTATTTGCAGTTGCCGGTGGGTGACAAACGTCGCTCTGGTTTCTTGATCCCGAACGCCAAGTACACCACCACCAACTACTTTGAGTTCTACCTGCCATATTACTGGAACATCGCGCCAAATATGGATGCCACCATCACGCCGCATTATATGCATCGTCGTGGCAACATCATGTGGGAGAACGAATTCCGCTACCTCTCCCAAGCGGGCGCTGGCTTGATGGAACTGGACTATCTGCCTTCAGATAAAGTCTATGAAGATGAACACCCGAACGATGACAGTTCACGTCGTTGGTTATTCTACTGGAACCACTCCGGGGTCATGGATCAGGTGTGGCGTTTCAACGTCGACTACACCAAGGTCAGCGATCCTAGCTACTTCAATGATTTCGATAACAAGTACGGTTCCAGTACTGACGGCTACGCAACGCAAAAATTCAGCGTTGGCTATGCGGTGCAAAACTTCAATGCCACCGTTTCAACCAAGCAGTTCCAGGTTTTCAGCGAACAGAACACCAGTAGCTACTCGGCAGAGCCGCAGTTAGACGTTAATTACTACCAGAATGATGTTGGTCCGTTTGATACGCGTATTTACGGCCAGGCAGTGCACTTTGTTAACACCAGAGACGACATGCCTGAAGCAACCCGTGTTCACCTGGAACCGACCATCAATTTGCCGCTCTCTAATAACTGGGGCAGCATCAATACCGAAGCGAAGTTGCTGGCAACCCATTATCAGCAAACCAATCTTGACTGGTATAACTCCAGAAACACGACCAAGCTGGACGAATCCGTTAACCGCGTAATGCCGCAATTCAAAGTTGACGGCAAAATGGTCTTTGAACGCGATATGGAAATGCTGGCTCCGGGTTATACCCAAACGCTGGAACCGCGCGCGCAGTATTTGTACGTGCCGTATCGCGATCAGAGCGACATCTATAACTACGACTCGTCTCTGCTGCAATCTGACTACTCTGGCCTGTTCCGGGACCGGACTTACGGCGGTCTTGACCGTATTGCCTCCGCTAACCAGGTGACGACCGGTGTCACATCTCGCATATATGATGATGCTGCCGTTGAACGTTTTAATATTTCCGTTGGTCAAATCTACTATTTCACGGAGTCTCGCACTGGCGATGACAACATAACATGGGAGAATGACGACAAAACGGGTTCACTGGTGTGGGCAGGCGATACTTACTGGCGTATCTCCGAGCGTTGGGGATTGCGTGGCGGGATTCAGTACGATACACGTCTGGATAACGTAGCGACCAGTAACTCCAGCATTGAATACCGTCGGGATGAAGACCGTCTGGTACAGCTGAATTACCGTTACGCCAGCCCGGAATATATTCAGGCTACGCTGCCTAAGTACTATTCCACTGCTGAGCAATATAAGAATGGTATTTCGCAGGTAGGTGCTGTCGCCAGCTGGCCAATTGCCGATCGTTGGTCCATTGTTGGGGCCTACTACTACGACACCAATGCGAACAAGCAAGCCGACTCTATGTTAGGTGTGCAATACAGCTCCTGCTGCTATGCAATTCGCGTCGGTTACGAGCGGAAGCTGAACGGTTGGGATAACGATAAACAACATGCGGTATATGACAACGCAATCGGCTTTAACATCGAACTTCGCGGCCTGAGCTCCAACTACGGTCTGGGTACGCAAGAGATGCTGCGTTCGAACATTCTGCCGTATCAAAACACTTTGTGATTTGTTGATTTACCACGTAATCCGCAGTGCGGTTAATTGAAATGGAAAAAGTATGAAGAACTGGAAAACGCTGCTTCTCGGTATCGCCATGATCGCGAATACCAGTTTCGCTGCCCCCCAGGTAGTCGATAAAGTCGCAGCCGTCGTCAATAACGGCGTCGTGCTGGAAAGCGACGTTGATGGATTAATGCAGTCGGTAAAACTGAACGCTGCTCAGGCAAGGCAGCAACTTCCTGATGACGCGACGCTACGCCACCAAATCATGGAACGTTTGATCATGGATCAAATCATCCTGCAGATGGGGCAGAAAATGGGAGTGAAAATCTCCGATGAGCAGCTGGATCAGGCGATTGCTAACATCGCGAAACAGAACAACATGACGCTGGATCAGATGCGCAGCCGTCTGGCTTACGATGGACTGAACTACAACACCTATCGTAACCAGATCCGCAAAGAGATGATTATCTCTGAAGTGCGTAACAACGAGGTGCGTCGTCGCATCACCATCCTGCCGCAGGAAGTCGAATCCTTGGCGCAGCAGGTGGGTAACCAAAACGACGCCAGCACTGAGCTGAACCTGAGCCACATCCTGATCCCGCTGCCGGAAAACCCGACCTCTGATCAGGTGAACGAAGCGGAAAGCCAGGCGCGCGCCATTGTCGATCAGGCGCGTAACGGCGCTGATTTCGGTAAGCTGGCGATTGCTCATTCTGCCGACCAGCAGGCGCTGAACGGCGGCCAGATGGGCTGGGGCCGTATTCAGGAGTTACCCGGGATCTTCGCCCAGGCATTAAGCACCGCGAAGAAAGGCGACATTGTTGGCCCGATTCGTTCCGGCGTTGGCTTCCATATTCTGAAAGTTAACGACCTGCGCGGCGAAAGCAAAAATATCTCGGTGACCGAAGTTCATGCTCGCCATATTCTGCTGAAACCGTCGCCGATCATGACTGACGAACAGGCCCGTGTGAAACTGGAACAGATTGCTGCTGATATCAAGAGTGGTAAAACGACTTTTGCTGCCGCAGCGAAAGAGTTCTCTCAGGATCCAGGCTCTGCTAACCAGGGCGGTGATCTCGGCTGGGCTACACCAGATATTTTCGATCCGGCCTTCCGTGACGCCCTGACTCGCCTGAACAAAGGTCAAATGAGTGCACCGGTTCACTCTTCATTCGGCTGGCATTTAATCGAACTGCTGGATACCCGTAATGTCGATAAAACCGACGCTGCGCAGAAAGATCGTGCATACCGCATGCTGATGAACCGTAAGTTCTCGGAAGAAGCAGCAAGCTGGATGCAGGAACAACGTGCCAGCGCCTACGTTAAAATCCTGAGCAACTAATGGTTAAAACCCAACGTGTTGTGATCACTCCCGGCGAGCCCGCCGGGATTGGCCCGGACTTAGTTGTCCAGCTTGCACAGCGTGAGTGGCCGGTCGAACTGGTTGTTTGTGCCGATGCCACTCTCCTTACCGACCGGGCAGCGATGCTCGGTTTGCCGCTCACCCTCCGCCCTTATTCCCCCAACTCCCCTGCACAACCGCAAACTACGGGCACATTAACGCTACTTCCTGTCGCGCTACGTGAATCTGTCACTGCGGGGCAGTTAGCGATTGAAAATGGACATTACGTGGTGGAGACGCTGGCGCGAGCGTGTGATGGCTGTCTGAACGGTGAATTTGCTGCGCTGATCACAGGCCCCGTGCATAAAGGCGTCATTAACGACGCAGGCATTCCGTTTACCGGTCATACCGAGTTTTTCGAAGAGCGTTCGCAGGCGAAAAAAGTGGTGATGATGCTGGCGACCGAAGAACTTCGCGTGGCGCTGGCAACGACGCATTTACCGCTGCGCGATATCGCAGATGCTATCACCCCTGCACTTTTGCACGAAGTGATTGCTATTTTGCATCACGATTTGCGTACAAAATTTGGTATTGCCGAACCGCGCATTCTGGTCTGCGGGCTGAATCCGCACGCGGGCGAAGGCGGTCATATGGGTACGGAAGAGATAGACACCATTATTCCGGTGCTCGACGAGCTGCGGGCGCAGGGGATGAAACTCAACGGGCCGCTGCCTGCCGATACCCTGTTTCAACCGAAATATCTCGATAACGCCGACGCCGTGCTGGCGATGTACCACGATCAGGGTCTTCCCGTGCTAAAATACCAGGGCTTCGGGCGCGGTGTGAACATTACGCTGGGCCTGCCCTTTATTCGCACATCAGTGGACCACGGCACCGCGCTTGAACTGGCGGGACGTGGCGAAGCCGATGTCGGCAGTTTTATTACGGCGCTTAATCTCGCCATCAAAATGATTGTTAACACCCAATGAATAATCGAGTCCACCAGGGCCACTTAGCCCGTAAACGCTTCGGGCAAAACTTTCTCAACGATCAGTTCGTGATCGACAGCATTGTTTCTGCCATTAACCCGCAAAAGGGCCAGGCAATGGTCGAAATCGGCCCCGGTCTGGCGGCATTGACCGAGCCGGTCGGCGAACGTCTGGACCAGCTGACGGTCATCGAACTTGACCGCGATCTGGCGGCACGTCTGCAAACGCATCCATTCTTAGGCCCGAAACTGACGATTTATCAGCAGGATGCGATGACCTTTAACTTTGGCGAACTGGCCGAGAAAATGGGTCAGCCGCTGCGTGTTTTCGGCAACCTGCCTTATAACATCTCCACGCCGTTGATGTTCCATCTGTTTAGCTATACTGATGCCATTGCCGACATGCACTTTATGTTGCAAAAAGAGGTGGTGAATCGTCTAGTTGCAGGACCGAACAGCAAAGCGTATGGTCGATTAAGCGTCATGGCGCAATACTATTGCAACGTGATCCCGGTACTGGAAGTTCCGCCGTCAGCCTTTACACCACCACCCAAAGTGGATTCCGCCGTCGTGCGCCTGGTTCCTCATGCAACGATGCCTCACCCGGTTAAAGATGTTCGTGTGTTGAGCCGCATCACCACCGAAGCCTTTAACCAGCGTCGTAAAACCATTCGTAACAGCCTCGGCAACCTGTTTAGCGCCGAGGTGTTAACGGGAATGGGGATCGACCCGTCGATGCGAGCGGAAAATATCTCTGTCGCGCAATATTGCCAGATGGCGAACTATCTGGCGGAGAACGCGCCTTTGCAGGAGAGTTAACGATGATCAATTCGCCCCGAGTGTGTATTCAGGTTCAAAGCGTCTACATTGAGGCACAATCTTCACCTGATAATGAACGTTACGTTTTTGCTTATACCGTAACCATACGCAATCTGGGGCGAGCGCCAGTGCAGTTGTTGGGGCGTTACTGGCTGATCACCAATGGCAATGGCCGTGAAACCGAAGTCCAGGGCGAAGGAGTGGTTGGCGTCCAGCCACTTATCGCGCCTGGCGAAGAGTACCAGTACACCAGCGGTGCAATCATTGAAACCCCGCTGGGCACCATGCAGGGTCACTACGAAATGATCGATGAAAATGGCGTCCCTTTCAGCATCGACATTCCCGTATTCCGACTCGCCGTTCCCACACTCATTCATTAAAAGAATATGGCGACATACCTTATTGGCGACGTTCATGGTTGTTACGATGAACTGATCGCATTGCTGCATAAAGTAGAATTTACCCCTGGGAAAGATACCCTCTGGCTGACGGGCGATCTGGTCGCGCGCGGCCCGGGTTCGCTGGATGTTCTGCGCTATGTGAAATCCTTAGGCGACAGCGTACGTCTGGTGCTGGGCAATCACGATCTGCATCTGCTGGCGGTATTTGCCGGGATCAGCCGCAATAAACCGAAAGATCGCCTGACACCGCTGCTGGAAGCGCCGGATGCCGACGAGCTGCTTAACTGGCTGCGTCGCCAGCCTTTGCTGCAAATCGACGAAGAGAAAAAGTTGGTGATGGCCCACGCCGGGATCACGCCGCAGTGGGATCTGCAGACCGCCAAAGAGTGCGCGCGCGATGTAGAAGCGGTGCTGTCGAGTGACTCCTATCCCTTCTTTCTTGATGCCATGTACGGCGATATGCCAAATAACTGGTCACCGGAATTGCGGGGGCTGGGAAGACTGCGTTTTATCACCAACGCCTTTACCCGTATGCGTTTTTGCTTCCCGAACGGTCAACTGGATATGTACAGCAAAGAATCGCCGGAAGAGGCCCCTGCCCCACTGAAACCGTGGTTTGCGATTCCTGGCCCTGTCGCTGAAGAATACAGCATCGCCTTTGGTCACTGGGCATCGCTGGAGGGCAAAGGTACGCCGGAAGGTATATACGCGCTGGATACCGGCTGCTGCTGGGGTGGTACATTAACCTGCCTGCGCTGGGAAGATAAACAGTATTTTGTCCAGCCGTCGAACCGGCATAAGGATTTGGGCGAAGCGGCGGCGTCTTAAACACAGCCTGATATAGGAAGGCCGGATAAGACGCGACCGGCGTCGCATCCGGCACTAGCCGTAAATTCTATACAAACTTACCGCCGCTCCAGAATCTCAAAGCAATAGCTGTGAGAGTTCTGCGCATCAGCGTCGTGGAATTCGCTGAATACCGATTCCCAGTCATCCGGCTCGTAATCCGGGAAATGGGTGTCGCCTTCCACTTCTGCGTCGATATGCGTCAGATACAGTTTTTGCGCTTTTGGCAAGAACTGTTCATAAACGCGACCGCCGCCAATCACCATGATTTCTGGTACGTCACCACACGCCGCGATGGCTTCATCCACCGACTTCACCCACGTTACGCGATCGTCCGTACCCGGTTGACTGCTGAGGATAATATTTTTGCGTCCTGGCAACGGACGACCGATTGATTCCCAGGTATGGCGGCCCATAATCACGGGTTTATTTAAGGTGTTGCGTTTAAACCAGGCGAGATCGGCAGGCAGGTTCCACGGCATGGCGTTTTCCATGCCGATAACGCGATCTACCGCTAACGCCGCAATCAGACTGATCATTGAGATTTCCCGATAAAAAAAATTGTCGCCACTATACGTAAAGCGTAAACCGTCGTCGACTGGTGCGAGGATGATGTTGAGGAAAATTTTATATTCTGCTGGCGAGTCCACGCTCTCTCCCTGGACTCGCCGCATTACAATGAAACAAAAACAAACAGTTAGCTGTAAAGTGTGATTTACGTCACTCTTTATTAGGATGAGGGTTTCGTTTCCGGTTCATCCGCCATGTTGCCGGTATGTTTACCTTCTTCGGTTCCCTGCCAGCCATGTCGTTGAATTAATGACAGATGTTCGCGGTCCTCGGTAATGATCTCACTTAACATCGCGCTGGTGCGTTTATAGACCGCCGCGCGGGCTTTGGTGTCGTTCTCAACCATTGCCATCTCTTCCACCATCTGAATATTAAAGCGGCGGAACACATCGGCACGTTCTCGCGCTTCATACGGCCCCAGACCTAAACTTTCCAGTGCCAGACGCCCGGTTTTCAGCGCACCTTCGAAGGTTTCACGCTCCGGCTTTTCAACGCCTGCCTGACGCAAACGAATGTAGTGGTCGACATCGCGGGCGCGGGCAATAATCTGCAAATGCGGGAAATGTTCTTTCACCATCTCTGTCAGTTGCAGGTTGGTTTGCGGATCGTCGATGGCGTTAATCAGCACTTCCGCTTTCGCCGCTCCGGCAGATTCCAGTAAATCCATCCGCGTGGCATCGCCATAAAACACTTTCATACCAAATTTACGCAAGGTTTCGATATGGTCCGGATCGTGATCGAGTACCACCATTTTCACCCCGCTGGAGAGCAGTAAACGTCCGGTAATCTGCCCAAAACGACCGAATCCGGCGATAATTACGCGCGGCTGTTCTTCGTCGATCTCATCGGCTTCACGCGCTTCCTCAGTAGAAGATTGCTCAAGGCGATTGAGGATCACCAGCAGAATCGGCGTTGCTGCCATCGACAGCGCCACCGCCAGGGTCAGCGATTTCGCCCACTCCGGCTCCAGCACATTCGCCATCTGCGCCGCGCCAAATACCACAAAGGCAAACTCACTGCCCTGCCCTAACAACACCGCAAACCAACGACGCTGTTTATTTGGCACTTGCAACGGTCGGGCAATCAGCCACAGCATGGCGATTTTGATGATGAGGAAACCGAGCAGCAAAATGACAATGCGCAATGGGTTTTCAAGCAGCGTGCCAAAGTCTATCGACATGCCAACACCGATGAAAAACAGCCCCAACAGCAAACCTTTAAATGGTTCGATATCGCTCTCCAGCGCATGACGGTATTCCGAGCTTGCCAGCAGTACGCCCGCCAGAAACGCGCCCATCGCCATCGACAAGCCGACCTCTTCCAGCAGCAAACCAAAGCCAAACACGAGGAATAACGCCACGGCACTAAACACTTCCCGCAAGCCAGAGCGGGCTACAAAACGCAGCGCCGGACGCGTGACATAGCGCCCCAGCAATACCACCAGCACCAGCGCACCCGCCACTTTTAACGCCGAGAGAGCAAATGCGCCCATCGTCGTCGAGGCACTGCTCGTTGCCAGTAGCGGAATCATCGCCACCAGCGGGATCGCCGCGATATCCTGGAACAGCAGCACCGCAAAGGCACTGCGACCCATTTGCGTCACCATCAGATTGCGTTCATTCATCGCCTGCATGGCAATCGCCGTAGAGGAGAGCGCCAGCGTCATGCCGATCAATTCCGCGACCTGCCAGCGCAGCCCAAGTAACATGCAGAACAGCCCCAGCAGGCCACCGCAAATCACCATCTGCAATGCGCCGCCGCCGAACACTGCCGCACGCAGCTTCCATAGCCTTTGTGGATCGAGTTCGAGGCCGATAATAAACAGCATCAGCACCACGCCAATCTCGGCAAAGTGCAGGATAGATTCGGCATCGGTCACCAGTCGCAGCCCCCACGGGCCAATAATGCAGCCGGCAATCAGGTAGCCAAGTACCGATCCCAGACCAAGACGTACCGCAATGGGTACAATCAGCGCCGCCGATCCGAGGTAGATCAGCGCCTGAACCAGCGTATGGCTATCCATGATGGGCCTCCTGCCATTCCAGCAGACGTTGCTTATAGTGACGCGCCTGCCCTTCGAGGGTTTCGTCGTCACAAATAAAGGTGCAGTGCATGGCAAACGGTGGCAGCCAGTTCAGCCCGCAGTAGATTGCCGTCGCCTGTAGCGGCTGCGACAGCACATCAAAGCCCGGATGCGCACCAATTTCAAAATGGCTTTCCCCGCCGCCGGTCGTCACCGCCCACAGCAAATGTTTGCCATGCAGCGCCGTGCCGCCGTGACCGTAAGCCCAGCCGTGCGAGAAAACTTTATCGATCCAAAGTTTGAGGAGCGGTGGAATGCTGTACCACTGCATCGGGTGCTGCCAGACGATCAGATCGGCGCGAGACAGCGCCTCCTGCTCGGCGGCAATATCGATATTGAAGTCAGGATAGAGTTGATAAAGAGAGCGAATTTCGACGCCTTCCAGCGTCCTTGCCTGTTCAAGCATCCGTTTATTCGCATGGGAATGATGCGGATACGGATGCGCATAAATTATAAGAATCATAGGTAGCCCGCGTGATTACGCCTTTGTTTTCCCACAAAGTGTAGTCATATATTCACGCGGCTTATAGTCAATAATATTGATTCAGAAAAGAGAGAAATCTGAACAATTTACCCCATTCTCTGCCCGCGGATCGTCATATTGCTGGTTTGCGCCAGTGACATCCCTCGAGTCTCCGGGGCAAACGCTACGGAAATCAACAAGCCAAACAGCGAGATACCCGCCCCCATTAGCATCGTGTTACTGATACCGTAATTATTGATAAAGATCGGCAGTGCCCAGGTCGAAACAATGGTGCCAATACGGCTTAAGGACATAATCACGCCCACGGCAGAGGCGCGGATATCTGTCGGGAAGAGTTCATTAGGATAGAGCCACTGCAAATTACCCGGCCCGCCAGAGAAAAAGGCATACACCGCAAAGGCCATCACTACCAGCCAGATCCCCATATCCGGGATCAGCCCCAAAACCGCCAGCGCCAGCGTCATCATGGCAAAGCTGCCAATCAACAATGGACGCCGTCCGGCAGTGTTTAGCCACAGCATCGGCGGAATACAGCCGAGCATAAAGAACAGGCTAATCACCACGTTCCCCAGTGCCGCGTTTTTGCCAACCCCCAATCCCAACAAACCAACGATTTGCGGGCCAAAGGTGTAAATGGCGAACATTGGGATCACCTGGCAGGTCCAGATGGCGGCAACAAACAGAACAAAAGGAAAATGGCGGCGATTAAACAGATCGCGAAAACGGGTTTGCTGCGGCTGCTCTTCATCGAAAGCCACCGGTTCGCCAAACAGTTTTATCATCATCTCTTCGCACTCTTTTACTCGCCCTTTGCGTAATAACCAGCGGGGAGATTCAGGCAGTTCGAATCGACCAATCAAAATCAACAAACAGGGGATCGCCGCGCTACCCAGCATCCAGCGCCAGCCGCCTTCCACATCATAAAGCCAGTAGCCGACCAGATCGGCGCAGGTCGCGCCGACATACCACATGGCGGCGATAAAGCTGATGGAAAACGCCCGCTGACGGGTACTGGAGAACTCGGTGATCATTGAGGTGGCGATGGGATAATCTGCACCGATGACAATGCCGATAAGTACCCGCATCACCAACAGTTCGACAGGGGATGAGACAAACATCGTCGCCACCGATATCACGCCGATGGCGATGATATCAATGAGGAACATTTTGCGCCGTCCGACTTTATCGGAGATATAGCCAAACAGCGATGTGCCAACGAACAGCCCGGCGAGCGTTCCCGCACCCAGCAAGCCAATCCAGTCAGCGTCCAGTTTCAGCGACGGAGTCAGTTGCTCCAGCGCCACGCCAATCATTACCAGTACATAACCATCCAGAAACGGACCACCACTTCCCCACAGCAAAATGCGGCGGTGAATAGAGGAGAATTTGAGATCGTCAAAGTTTCTGGACGGTTGCATGGGTTATTCCTGTTTTTTGCAATGAGAGTCAGTGCGGCGTTACGTATCAAACCAACATCAGCCGTAACGGAACTCCACACCAAAGGTGCCGCGCGGGTATTCCCACTGTTCCAGCGCCGACCCCAGCCCCAGAATGCGACAGGTGCCGCACTCCAGACATCCGGCGTAATCGAAGCGCACACTGCCGTCATCCTGCTTCTTGTACAGACCTGCGGGGCACGCTTTCACCAGCAGCTCCAGGGCCTGTTTATCGGCATCGGCCTTCACAACAATGTGTGGATGCTCTTCATCGACATTGAATTTATTGACGCCCAGTTTGACGTCCACATTGACGGGAGAAGTCATAAAACGGTCACTCCTTTCATGCCATCCTTGATCAGATTGATGAAGCCCACTTTCTTGCCGTGGCGGAGGATTTTCTTGCGCATCAGTTCCGGCGCACTGCCGTCAATGGTGAACAGGTCACGCGCCACGCCCACCGCCAGCTCCGGGTAGCCGCTGAACATGCGTGGGTTATCAAGGAACGCCGGTAGTTTCTGGTACATGCGCATATCGCGCAGCGGGCCACTCTCAAGATGCTGACGATATTCCGCCAGTTTTTGCTTACTGAAATCGTCGCTTTTCATCGCTGAAAGCACGGTTTTTGCTGCAGCTTCCCCGGCGGCAATCGCCAGATCCATACCGCGAATGGTAAAACCGAGGTTCATACACATTCCGGCGGCATCGCCGGCAATCAATACGCCGTCACCGACCAGCTCCGGCAGCATGTTGATGCCTGCTTCCGGCACTACGTGAGCGGAATATTCCACCAGCTTGCCACCCGCGATCAGCGGTGCAACGGCCGGATGTTGTTTGAAATCTTCCAGCATTTGCGGCACCGATTTTTTTGCGTCATGCAGATGATGCAGACCACAAACCAGCCCCAGCGACAGGGTATTTTCATTGGTATAAAGGAAGCCGCCGCCCATCAGGCCATCGGTGGGTGATCCCGCAAACAGACAAGCCGCGCCCTGATTACCCTGCAACTGAAAACGGTCTTCGATTACCGACTTCGGTAACTCGATCAGTTCCTTCACGCCAACCGCCACATCCGTCGGTTTAACGCGTTTTGCCATCCCCAACTTTTCGGCAAGGATGGAATTCACCCCGTCAGCAAGGATCACCGTTTTCGCTTCAATCACATCGCCATCGGCTTCTACACCGACGACTTTGCCATCGCGCTGTACGAGGTTATCGACACGAATCCCGGTAATTAACTGCGCGCCCGCTTCTTCGGCCTGCTCCATCAACCAGGCATCAAATTTACTGCGCAAAACGGAGTAAGAACGCTGGGATGGCGAGGTTTCGTCACCGTTGCAGTAGTCCATAGTCATCGCTGACTTTTCCGTCATAAACGCGAGTTTTTCATGGGTGATCAGGCGTTCTACGGGGGCGGAGTCGGCGAAACCAGGAATAATGTGTTCCAGACTGTGGGCATAGAGACGCCCGCCGGTGACGTTCTTGGCACCTGCGGAATTGCCACGCTCGATAACTAACACTTGCGCACCTTCGCGGGCGAGCACCAGTGCGGCAACCGAACCGGCAAGCCCTGCACCGACGATGATGGCGTCAAAGATATCTTCGGACATAAGAGCTCCCTGTCAGCGGCAGGGCCAAAATGCAGCCCTGCCAGAGTGGATCAACGCGCTAAAGCTGCGGTCAGCGCCGGAAGGATCTTCACGGCGTCGCCAACAATGCCGTAATCCGCGTACTGGAAGATCGGCGCATTTTTATCTTTGTTGATGGCGAAAATGGTTTGCGATGCATTAGCACCAACCATGTGCTGGATCTGCCCGGAGATCCCCACCGCCAGGTACAGTTCAGGTTTCAGCATCAGGTTGGAGATACCGACATAGCGTTCGTGCTCCATCCATTTTTCGTTTTCCGCCACCGGACGAGAACAGGCCAACTCCGCACCTATCGCCTTGCAAAGCTGTTCTGCCAGCGCAATGTTATCTTTGCTGCCAATGCCGCGACCGACGCTGACCACCAGACGGGCTTTGTCGAGATCGACGCTGTTGCTCTGGCGCGCCTGGGTTGCCGTGCGGGTAATCGCCACAGCCGGAGCCTGCCACTCCACGGTGTGCGTTTCGCCAGTGCGTGACGCGTCTGGCTGAGCCGCATCGAACGTACCGCTGCTGATGGTCAGTACCGCATACGGCGTGGCAATGCGTTCTTCGCCAATCGCCAGACCACCGTAAACCATGTGTTTCACTGTCGCTTTACCGTCCTGTACGCTGACGGTGCTGGCATCGTTAGACACCGCCGCTTTAAGGCGATAACCCAGTTTTGCCGCCAGTAATTTGCCGCGACGGGTGTTTGGCAGCAGCACCAGGCCGTCTGCGCCGTGCTGGCGAATAGTGTCAGCCATGACACCGGCGTAATCTTCGATCATCCGATCGTCCGGTTTGCCGTTTAATTTCCAGACATGATTAGCGCCGAGCTGGATTGCCTGTGCGCCGTCGGCATCATTGAGGACAAAGGCATTGATTTGATTAGCTAAAGCCTGCGCACCGTTCATCAGTTCCGGCAGACGAGAAGGGGTATCGCTGAATACCCAGACTTGAGAAAACGTGTTCATAGCATCCCCTGTAATTAAATGACTTTGCGAAGATTTTCAGCAAATGCGGCGATCTGTTCTTCGCCGTCGCCTTCAATCACGATGCGCTGACGTTCGCGCTGTTTCGGCGCGGCAACCTGTTGTTCTGACCAGGCTGCCTCTGCGTTAAAACCAATATCCGCCGCCGACCATACCTGGACGGGCTTTTTCGCCGCGCCGAGAATGGCTTTCATCGAAGGAATTTGTGGGGAGTTGATATCAGTGGAAACAGCAACAACCGCAGGCAGCGGAATGCTTAAGGTTTCGGTTTCATCTTCCAGTTCGCGCTCAACGGTGAGGGTATCTGCCGTCAGGGAGATAATTTTGCTGACGCCGTTAACTGCCGGAATATTGAGGATTTCGCCCACCAGCAGACCAACCTGCTGGGCATAAAGGTCGGAAGAACCATCGCCACAGAGGATCAAATCAAAGCCTGCTTTCTGGGCGGCTGCAGCCAGTGCGCTCGCCGTTTGTTGCGGCAGTGCCTGCTCGAACTGGTCATCAATCACCACAATCAGTTCATCCGGGCCGCGCGATAGCACATCTTTACGCCCTTTGGCGTTGGTCAGGGCTTTACCGCCCACACTTAAGGCCGTCACCTGCGCCTCTGCTGCCTGTTGCTTTAGCTGGCAAGCCGCTTCAATAGCGTTCAGATCGTATTGGCTTATTTTGGCATCGGCTTTGCTGAAGTCTAATGAACCATCAGCATTATTGACCGCAATATCCTGTTCATCAGGCACGCACTTATAGCAAGTAATAATCTTCATTGCATCTCCAGAAATCATGAAGGAAACGTCGTTCATATCGGTGGTGTTAATTACAGATATCACGCCCTTTAATTTGGAAATAAAACTTTAATCACCAATATTGAAAATGTCACACGCAGATAAATCCAACTTTCAATATTGTTAAGTTCCTCACCAATATTGAAAACATGGCGTAGAAAAAAGAAATTTTCAATATTGCTTTATGGATCACCAATATTGAAAGTCAGATGCTATTTTTTTACTCACAACACAACATAACAAACTGATTAATAATCAAAATTAACGAGAAAATCGCCCTCTATTCACCCGAAACAAAAATGTGATAACAATCACAGAATGCAGCTTATTGAATACCCATTATGAGTTAGCCATTAACGCGTCCACGAGGTTAATAATAATTATATCAAATGTTAACAAAAATAAAACAAACGGGAACGCAAAATAAATATTCGTTTTCACAGTGGAATTAACTCATGAAGAATGAAAAGAGAAAAACGGGAATAGAACCGAAGGTTTTCTTTCCGCCGTTAATAATCGTCGGCATACTTTGTTGGCTTACAGTCAGAGATCTGGATGCAGCGAATGTCGTTATTAATGCTGTATTCAGTTACGTCACCAATGTATGGGGATGGGCATTTGAATGGTATATGGTGGTGATGCTTTTCGGTTGGTTCTGGCTGGTGTTTGGCCCGTATGCCAAAAAGCGTTTAGGTAACGAACCACCTGAATTTAGTACCGCCAGTTGGATCTTTATGATGTTCGCCTCCTGTACGTCTGCTGCCGTACTGTTCTGGGGATCGATTGAGATCTACTACTACATCTCCACCCCGCCGTTTGGCTTAGAACCGAACTCGACAGGGGCGAAAGAGTTGGGGCTGGCTTACAGCTTGTTCCACTGGGGACCTCTGCCGTGGGCCACTTACAGCTTCCTTTCAGTCGCCTTCGCTTACTTCTTCTTTGTCCGCAAAATGGAAGTGATTCGCCCCAGCTCGACACTGGTGCCGCTGGTAGGTGAAAAACACGCCAAAGGGTTGTTCGGCACTATCGTCGACAACTTCTATCTCGTCGCCTTGATCTTCGCGATGGGTACCAGTCTGGGCCTTGCCACGCCGCTGGTGACCGAGTGTATGCAATGGTTGTTTGGCATTCCGCATACCCTGCAACTGGACGCTATCATCATTACCTGCTGGATTATCCTCAACGCCATTTGCGTCGCTTGCGGTCTGCAAAAAGGGGTACGTATCGCCAGTGACGTGCGTAGTTATCTGAGCTTCCTGATGCTGGGTTGGGTGTTCATTGTCAGCGGTGCCAGCTTCATCATGAACTACTTCACCGATTCGGTGGGGATGTTGCTGATGTATCTGCCGCGCATGTTGTTCTATACCGATCCCATCGCTAAAGGCGGCTTCCCGCAGGGCTGGACCGTGTTCTACTGGGCATGGTGGGTGATTTATGCTATCCAGATGAGTATCTTCCTCGCCCGCATCTCCCGTGGTCGTACTGTGCGTGAACTGTGCTTCGGCATGGTGCTGGGGCTGACAGCGTCAACCTGGATCCTGTGGACTGTACTCGGTAGTAACACTCTGCTGTTGATAGATAAAAACATCATCAACATTCCAAATCTGATCGAACAGTACGGTGTGGCGCGCGCCATCATTGAAACCTGGGCCGCTCTGCCACTCAGCACCGCCACCATGTGGGGCTTCTTCATCCTCTGCTTTATTGCCACCGTTACGCTGGTTAACGCCTGCTCTTATACCCTGGCGATGTCCACTTGCCGCGAAGTACGCGATGGTGAAGAACCACCTCTGCTGGTGCGTATCGGTTGGTCAATTCTGGTTGGCATTATCGGTATTGTTCTGCTGGCGCTCGGCGGCCTGAAACCGATTCAAACCGCCATTATCGCCGGAGGATGCCCGCTGTTCTTCGTCAACATTATGGTGACGCTCTCCTTTATTAAAGACGCGAAACAGAACTGGAAAGATTAATTAACCCCCAAAATATCAAGAGGTTGAAAGATGGATTTTAATTTAAATGATGAGCAGGAACTGTTTGTCGCCGGTATCCGCGAACTGATGGCCAGCGAAAACTGGGAGGCCTATTTTGCCGAGTGCGACCGTGACAGCGTCTACCCGGAACGTTTTGTCAAAGCACTGGCGGATATGGGTATCGACAGTCTGCTGATCCCTGAAGAGCACGGTGGTCTGGACGCGGGGTTTGTTACTCTCGCCGCCGTGTGGATGGAGCTGGGACGTCTGGGGGCACCAACCTATGTGCTGTACCAGTTGCCGGGCGGGTTCAACACCTTCCTGCGCGAAGGCACACAAGAGCAGATCGACAAGATTATGGCTTTCCGCGGCACCGGTAAGCAGATGTGGAACTCAGCGATTACCGAACCGGGCGCGGGCTCCGACGTGGGTAGCCTGAAAACGACTTATACCCGTAGAAATGGTAAGATTTATCTTAATGGTAGTAAGTGTTTTATTACCAGCAGCGCCTACACCCCGTACATCGTGGTGATGGCGCGCGACGGGGCTTCTCCGGACAAACCTGTCTACACCGAATGGTTTGTTGATATGAGCAAACCGGGCATCAAAGTGACCAAACTTGAAAAGCTCGGTCTGCGTATGGATAGCTGCTGTGAAATCACCTTTGACGACGTGGAACTGGACGAGAAAGACATGTTCGGTCGGGAAGGTAACGGCTTTAACCGCGTCAAAGAAGAGTTCGACCATGAACGTTTCCTGGTAGCCCTCACCAACTACGGTACGGCGATGTGCGCCTTTGAAGATGCGGCGCGCTACGCCAATCAGCGCGTGCAGTTTGGCGAGGCTATTGGTCGTTTCCAGTTGATTCAGGAAAAATTCGCCCACATGGCGATCAAATTAAACTCCATGAAAAACATGCTGTATGAAGCAGCGTGGAAAGCAGACAACGGCACCATCACCTCTGGCGATGCAGCGATGTGCAAATACTTCTGCGCCAATGCGGCATTTGAAGTTGTGGATAGCGCAATGCAGGTGCTGGGCGGTGTCGGGATTGCGGGCAACCACCGCATCAGCCGCTTCTGGCGTGATCTGCGTGTAGACCGCGTCTCCGGGGGATCTGACGAAATGCAGATCCTGACGCTGGGTCGCGCGGTGCTGAAGCAATACCGCTAAGTCCGTGCGCTGCCTGATGCGACGCTAATGCGTCTTATCAGGCCTACGGGAGCACGAATGTAGGCCGGATAAAGCGTTTACGCCGCATCCGGCAGTCATGCGCTACATAAATTTTTCAGGAGCTAATAATGGATCATCTACCCATGCCGAAATTCGGGCCGTTGGCCGGATTGCGCGTTGTCTTCTCCGGTATCGAAATCGCCGGGCCGTTCGCCGGGCAAATGTTCGCAGAATGGGGTGCGGAAGTTATCTGGATCGAGAACGTCGCCTGGGCCGACACCATTCGCGTTCAACCGAACTACCCGCAGCTCTCCCGCCGCAATTTGCACGCGCTGTCGTTAAATATTTTCAAAGATGAAGGCCGCGAAGCGTTTCTGAAATTAATGGAAACCACCGATATCTTCATCGAAGCCAGTAAAGGTCCGGCCTTTGCCCGTCGTGGCATTACCGATGAAGTACTGTGGCAGCACAACCCGAAACTGGTTATCGCTCACCTGTCCGGTTTTGGTCAGTACGGCACCGAGGAGTACACCAATCTTCCGGCCTATAACACCATCGCCCAGGCCTTCAGTGGTTACCTGATTCAGAACGGTGATGTTGACCAGCCAATGCCTGCCTTCCCGTATACCGCCGATTACTTTTCTGGCCTGACCGCCACCACGGCGGCGCTGGCAGCACTGCATAAAGTGCGTGAAACCGGTAAAGGCGAAAGTATCGACATCGCCATGTATGAAGTGATGCTGCGTATGGGCCAGTACTTCATGATGGATTACTTCAACGGCGGCGAAATGTGCCCGCGCATGAGCAAAGGTAAAGATCCCTACTACGCCGGTTGCGGTCTGTATAAATGTGCCGACGGCTACATCGTGATGGAACTGGTGGGCATTACCCAAATTGAAGAGTGCTTTAAAGATATTGGCCTCGCACATCTACTCAGTACGCCGGAAATCCCGGAAGGCACTCAGCTTATCCACCGTATCGAATGCCCTTACGGCCCACTGGTAGAAGAAAAACTCGATGCCTGGCTGGCGGCACATACCATCGCAGAAGTTAAAGAACGCTTTGCCGAACTGAATATCGCCTGTGCCAAAGTACTGACCGTACCGGAACTGGAAAGCAATCCACAGTATGTTGCCCGTGAATCAATCACTCAGTGGCAAACGATGGATGGTCGCACCTGCAAAGGGCCGAACATCATGCCGAAATTCAAAAATAACCCCGGACAAATCTGGCGCGGAATGCCCTCACATGGCATGGACACGGCTGCCATTTTGAAAAATATCGGCTACAGCGAAAACGACATTCAGGAGTTGGTCAGCAAAGGTCTGGCCAAAGTTGAGGACTAAACGCGTGGCGTCAGTCGGCTTGCCTGACTAGCGCCCGCCCAATAACAAACGAACAAAAATGGATAGAGGTGCAATGGATATCATTGGCGGACAACATCTACGTCAAATGTGGGACGATCTTGCGGACGTTTACGGTCATAAAACGGCGCTGATTTGTGAATCCAGCGGCGGAGTCGTTAACCGGTATAGTTATCTTGAGTTAAATCAGGAGATTAACCGCACGGCAAACCTGTTTTATACGCTGGGGATTCGCAAAGGCGACAAGGTTGCACTACATCTCGACAACTGCCCGGAATTTATCTTTTGCTGGTTCGGGCTGGCAAAAATTGGCGCGATTATGGTGCCGATTAACGCCCGCCTGTTACGCGAGGAAAGCGCGTGGATCCTGCAAAATAGCCAGGCGTGCCTGCTGGTGACCAGTGCGCAATTCTATCCTATGTATCAACAGATTCAGCAGGAAGATGCCACTCAATTGCGGCACATTTGCCTGACAGATGTGGCACTTCCCGCTGATGATGGCGTGAGTTCGTTTACTCAACTGAAAAATCAACAACCTGCCACCTTGTGCTATGCACCGCCGCTATCGACTGACGATACGGCGGAAATTCTCTTCACCTCCGGCACCACCTCCCGACCGAAAGGTGTGGTGATTACCCATTACAACCTGCGCTTCGCTGGATATTACTCCGCCTGGCAGTGTGCACTGCGTGACGATGACGTCTACCTGACGGTAATGCCTGCGTTTCATATCGATTGCCAGTGTACTGCGGCGATGGCGGCGTTTTCTGCCGGGGCCACCTTTGTGCTGGTCGAGAAATACAGCGCCCGCGCCTTCTGGGGACAGGTGCAGAAGTACCGCGCCACCATTACCGAATGTATTCCGATGATGATCCGTACGTTGATGGTGCAGCCGCCTTCAGCGAACGATCGGCAACACCGCCTGCGGGAAGTGATGTTTTATCTCAACTTGTCGGAGCAGGAAAAAGATGCGTTTTGTGAACGCTTCGGCGTTCGCTTGCTGACGTCTTATGGGATGACGGAAACCATTGTGGGCATTATCGGCGATCGCCCTGGCGATAAACGACGCTGGCCGTCGATTGGTCGGGCGGGGTTTTGCTACGAAGCGGAGATCCGCGACGATCACAATCGCCCGCTCCCGGCAGGTGAGATCGGTGAAATCTGTATTAAAGGCGTACCAGGGAAAACCATCTTCAAAGAGTATTTTCTCAACCCGAAAGCCACTGCGAAAGTGCTGGAAGCCGACGGCTGGCTACATACCGGCGATACCGGATACTGCGACGAAGAGGGCTTTTTTTATTTCGTCGATCGCCGCTGCAATATGATCAAACGCGGTGGCGAGAATGTCTCCTGCGTGGAGCTGGAAAATATCATCGCCACCCATCCAAAAATTCAGGATATCGTGGTTGTGGGTATTAAAGATTCGATTCGCGATGAAGCCATCAAAGCATTTGTGGTGCTGAATGAAGGTGAAACATTGAGCGAAGAGGAATTTTTCCGCTTCTGCGAACAAAATATGGCGAAATTTAAAGTGCCCTCTTATCTGGAGATCAGAAAAGATCTGCCACGTAATTGCTCGGGGAAAATAATTAGAAAGAATCTGAAATAAATGAAACAGCAGGGAACTACCCTGCCAGCTAATAATCACGCTATAAAACAATATGCATTTTTTGCAGGGATGTTGTCGTCCCTGAAAAAGCAAAAATGGAGAAAAGGAATGAGTGAATCATTACATCTGACCCGCAATGGATCAATTCTGGAAATTACCCTTGATCGTCCAAAAGCGAATGCTATTGATGCAAAAACCAGCTTTGAAATGGGCGAAGTATTTCTAAATTTCCGTGACGATCCGCAATTACGTGTCGCCATTATTACCGGTGCCGGAGAGAAGTTCTTTTCCGCGGGCTGGGATTTAAAAGCGGCAGCAGAAGGCGAAGCACCGGATGCTGACTTTGGCCCGGGTGGATTTGCGGGATTAACCGAAATTTTCAATCTCGACAAACCGGTTATCGCAGCTGTGAACGGCTATGCCTTTGGCGGCGGTTTCGAACTGGCGCTGGCGGCAGATTTTATTGTTTGTGCCGATAACGCCAGCTTCGCCCTGCCGGAAGCCAAGCTGGGCATCGTTCCTGACAGCGGCGGCGTGCTGCGTCTACCGAAGATCCTGCCGCCTGCCATCGTCAATGAAATGGTGATGACCGGCAGACGAATGGGCGCAGAAGAGGCGCTGCGTTGGGGGATAGTCAACCGCGTGGTTAGCCAGGCGGAACTGATGGATAACGCCCGCGAACTGGCGCAGCAGCTGGTTAACAGCGCCCCGCTGGCGATTGCGGCGCTGAAAGAGATCTTCCGCACCACCAGCGAAATGCCGGTAGAAGAAGCGTATCGCTATATTCGCAGCGGCGTGTTGAAACACTATCCGTCGGTTCTGCATTCGGAGGATGCCATTGAAGGGCCGCTGGCGTTTGCCGAGAAGCGCGATCCGGTGTGGAAAGGACGTTAACAACCGTGAGCTATTACGCCTTTGAGGGGTTAATTCCGGTGGTTCACCCGACGGCGTTTGTCCATCCCAGTGCCGTCTTGATTGGCGATGTGATTGTGGGAGCCGGTGTCTACATCGGCCCACTCGCCTCACTGCGTGGTGACTACGGGCGGTTGATCGTGCAAGCGGGAGCCAATATTCAGGATGGCTGCATTATGCATGGCTACTGCGACACTGACACCATCGTTGGGGAAAACGGCCATATCGGGCACGGAGCGATCCTGCATGGTTGTGTGATTGGTCGCGATGCATTGGTCGGGATGAACAGCGTGATTATGGATGGCGCGGTCATTGGCGAAGAGAGCATTGTTGCCGCCATGAGCTTTGTCAAAGCAGGCTTTCACGGCGAGAAACGCCAGTTGTTGATGGGTACGCCAGCCCGCGCTGTACGCAGTGTTAGTGACGACGAGTTACACTGGAAACGGTTGAATACCAAAGAGTATCAGGATCTTGTCGGGCGCTGTCATGCATCGTTACATGAAACACAGCCACTGAGGCAAATGGAGGAAAATCGCCCCCGTTTGCAGGGGACGACGGATGTGACGCCTAAACGGTGATCTTGCCGGATGCGACCTGGTTGCTGGATAAGATGCTACAACATCGCATCTGGCAAGCAGGACGCCCGGTATCAACGAGATAAAATTAACGACGCATACTCTTTGACAACATCATCTGCCACTTCTGCTCGCGGTTAAGTTCCGTGAGCGGAACGGCAGGAATACGCAGCGTCTTTCTTACGCCGACTAATTTATCCCGGCTGTTATTGCGCAGGCGCGCGTAAATTTGCTCATCGATATCGACCACTTTTACCAGTCGCTGGCACTGGCATCCCCGTCCTTCCAGCTTATTAGGGATCATCTTAACTTCGCAGCTTATTTCTGCGACTTCCGACAGAATATAAGTCAGGGTATTAACCGCCTTGCTGTGTTCAATATCGAAATGAATAGAGATCTCTCTTGCTATCACCCACCGATTTTCAGCCATCATCCATTCGGCGATTAACAAGTAGAGTGGTTTTTCAACATATCCTTCACACATACGAACTCCAGTTTCACAAATTAAAAGTCTGGCTATGACTCGTTTTGAAGCAATTAAACAAGGCCATATTAAAATTGTGGATATATCGATAGTATGCAACTTCACCGTCGATAAGTGTGAGCTAAATCCTGCTTATGTCATCAAAAATATCGATTCCCCAAAAGATTTACTTAATGGGCAAAAAAAACGGTCCTCATCAGAGAACCGTATTACTTATTCGATCAAATTAGCGGATGAAAAATATCCGCCATGACACGCTATTATTTGATCTGCGCGTGCATTTCCTGCACCGAAATTACTTTTTCGGTCGCGTCGGCATTCAGCGCCATCGCGGTAGCGAAACCACCGTTCAGGGTGGTGTCATAATGCACTTTATATTGCAGCGCACTGCGACGGATCACGCGGGAGTCTTCAATCGCACGACGGCCTGAGGTGGTGTTGATGATGTAGGTATATTCGCCATTCTTGATGCGGTCCTGAATGTGCGGACGGCCTTCATGCACCTTGTTCACCAGACGCGGATTAATGCCCGCTTCGCCCAGCACAATCGCCGTGCCGTGGGTCGCATCCAGCTCGAAGCCCTGTTTCAGCAGTTTTGCCGCCAGGTCCACCACGCGTTCTTTATCGCCTTCGCGCACGGAAAGCAACGCACGACCGTGTTTCTTCATGGTGGAGTTGCTGCCCAGCTGCGCTTTGGCAAACGCTTCAGCGAAGGTGCGGCCCACGCCCATGACTTCCCCGGTAGAGCGCATTTCTGGCCCTAACAGCGGGTCAACACCCGGGAATTTATTGAACGGCAGCACCACTTCTTTCACCGAGTAGTACGGCGGGATAACTTCTTTGGTTACGCCCTGCTCAGCCAGCGATTTGCCAGCCATCACACGCGCCGCCACTTTTGCCAGCGGAACGCCGGTGGCTTTGGAGACGAACGGAACGGTACGCGCCGCACGCGGGTTAACTTCAATCAGGTAGACTTCGTTGTTTTTCACCGCAAACTGCACGTTCATCAGACCGCGCACCTGCAATTCGAAGGCCAGTTTCTGCACCTGCTGGCGCATCACATCCTGAATTTCCTGACTTAAGGTGTAGGCTGGCAGAGAACATGCGGAGTCACCGGAGTGCACGCCCGCCTGCTCGATGTGCTCCATAATGCCGCCAATCAGCACCATTTCACCGTCGCAGATGGCATCCACGTCAACTTCCACCGCGTCATCGAGGAAGTGATCCAGCAACACTGGCGCATCGTTAGACACGCTGACCGCCGTCTGGAAGTAGCGACGCAGGTCAGCTTCGTCATAGACGATTTCCATCGCCCGACCGCCGAGAACGTAAGACGGACGTACCACCAGCGGGTAGCCAATCTCTTTCGCCTTCTCTACCGCCATTTCAATAGCGGTAACGGTGGCGTTCGCCGGTTGTTTCAGTTTCAGACGCTCAACCGCATGCTGGAAGCGTTCACGGTCTTCTGCACGGTCGATAGCATCCGGGCTGGTGCCGATAACCGGTACGCCAGCGGCTTCCAGTGCACGCGCCAGTTTCAGCGGGGTCTGACCGCCGTACTGAACGATAACGCCTTTCGGCTTCTCAATACGCACGATTTCTAGCACATCTTCCAGAGTTACCGGCTCGAAGTAGAGGCGATCGGAAGTGTCGTAGTCAGTGGAGACGGTTTCCGGGTTACAGTTAACCATAATGGTTTCGTAACCGTCTTCGCGCAGCGCCAGCGAGGCGTGTACACAGCAGTAGTCGAATTCGATACCCTGACCGATACGGTTCGGGCCGCCGCCGAGAACCATGATTTTTTCACGGTCGGTAGACGGATTCGCTTCGCACTCTTCTTCATAAGTGGAGTACATGTAAGCGGTGTCGGTGGCGAACTCTGCCGCACAGGTATCCACGCGCTTATAAACCGGGTGCAGGTCATACTGGTCGCGCAGCTTGCGGATTTCCGCTTCGCGCACGCCCGCCAGTTTTGCCAGACGCGCATCGGCAAAGCCTTTGCGTTTCAGCTGGCGCAGGAATTCAGCGTTCAGGCCAGTGATGCCCACTTCCGCTACTTTCTCTTCCAGACGCACCAGTTCTTCAATCTGTACCAGGAACCAACGGTCAATATTGGTCAGGTTGAACACGCCGTCCACAGACAGGCCCGCACGGAAGGCATCGGCGATGTACCAGATACGCTCTGCGCCAGCATCTTTCAGTTCGCGACGGATTTTGGTTAACGCTTCCGGGTCATCGAGGCTCACTTTCGGGTCGAATCCAGTCGCACCGACTTCCAGGCCGCGCAGCGCTTTTTGCAGGGATTCCTGCTGCGTGCGACCAATCGCCATCACTTCGCCAACCGATTTCATCTGAGTGGTCAGACGGTCGTTAGCACCAGCGAATTTTTCGAAGTTGAAGCGAGGAATTTTAGTAACCACATAGTCGATGGACGGCTCGAAGGAGGCCGGAGTACGTCCGCCAGTGATGTCGTTCATCAGTTCGTCGAGGGTGTAACCCACCGCCAGTTTCGCCGCCACTTTAGCAATCGGGAAACCGGTCGCTTTCGACGCCAGCGCCGAAGAACGGGACACGCGTGGGTTCATTTCGATAACAATCAGGCGACCGTTTTTCGGGTTCACCGCAAACTGGACATTGGAACCACCGGTTTCAACGCCGATTTCACGCAGCACCGCCATCGAGGCGTTACGCATGATTTGATATTCTTTGTCGGTCAGCGTTTGGGCTGGCGCGACAGTGATGGAGTCACCGGTATGGATGCCCATCGCATCAAAGTTTTCGATAGAGCAGACGATGATGCAGTTGTCGTTTTTATCACGCACCACTTCCATCTCGTACTCTTTCCAGCCGATCAGCGACTCATCAATCAGCAGCTCTTTGGTTGGGGAGAGATCCAGACCGCGGGCGCAAATTTCTTCAAACTCTTCGCGGTTATAAGCGATACCGCCGCCGCTACCGCCCATGGTAAAGGATGGGCGAATAATGCACGGGAAGCCCACGTCAGCGGCAACCGCCAGCGCTTCTTCCATCGTGTGTGCGATACCGGAACGCGCGGTTTCCAGACCAATTTTCTTCATCGCTACGTCGAAACGACGGCGGTCTTCTGCTTTATCAATCGCATCGGCGGTCGCACCAATCATAGTCACGCCGAACTCTTCCAACACGCCCTGACGCTCCAGCTCCAGCGCGCAGTTCAGCGCCGTCTGACCGCCCATCGTTGGCAGCACCGCGTCCGGGCGCTCTTTTTCAATAATCTTGCGTACCACTTCCCAGTGAATCGGCTCGATGTAGGTCGCATCGGCCATTTCCGGGTCGGTCATGATGGTCGCCGGGTTGGAGTTCACCAGAATGACCCGGTAACCCTCTTCGCGCAGGGCTTTACATGCTTGCGCGCCAGAGTAGTCAAACTCACACGCCTGACCGATAACAATCGGGCCCGCACCCAGAATCAGGATACTTTTTATATCTGTACGTTTTGGCATGGCTCTTTTACTCCTGATTACTTAGCGGTTTTACGGTACTGCTCAATTAACTCGATAAAGTGGTCGAACAACGGCGCGGCGTCGTGTGGACCAGGGCTGGCTTCAGGGTGCCCCTGGAAGCTGAACGCCGGTTTATCGGTGCGATGAATGCCCTGTAACGTACCGTCGAACAGGGATTTATGCGTGACACGCAGGTTTGCTGGTAATGTTGCTTCGTCCACCGCAAAACCGTGGTTCTGGGCGGTGATCATCACCACGTTTTTCTCAACATCTTTAACCGGATGGTTGCCGCCGTGGTGACCAAATTTCATTTTGACAGTCTTCGCACCGCTCGCCAGCGCCAGCAGCTGATGACCGAGGCAGATGCCGAAGACCGGAATATCGGTTTCGAGGAATTTCTGGATGGCGGTAATGGCGTAATCGCACGGGGCCGGGTCGCCAGGACCGTTGGAGAGGAAGATGCCGTCTGGATTCATTTTCAGCACATCTTCCGCAGAAGTTTGCGCCGGAACGATGGTCAGGCGACAGCCTCTGTCCACCAACATGCGCAGGATGTTGCGCTTGGCACCAAAATCATAAGCCACGACGTGGAACGGCAGCTCGTCTTCTTTTTTCGCTTCTGGCAGGCCGCCGGTCAACGTCCAGCTCCCTTGTGTCCAGCTATAGGCTTCTGCGGTGGTCACTTCTTTTGCCAGATCCATGCCGTTCAGACCTGGGAACGCGCGGGCTTTTTCTAATGCCAGCGCCGCATCCGGGTTATCGCCTGCGATAATGCAGCCATTCTGTGCGCCTTTCTCGCGCAGTAAACGTGTCAGCTTACGGGTATCGATATCGGCAATCGCCACGATGTTATGGCGCTTCAGGTAAGAAGAGAGGTCTTCGGTATTACGGAAGTTGCTGGCAATCAGCGGCAGGTCGCGAATCACCAGACCTTGTGCATGTACCTGAGAAGATTCTTCATCGGCGTCATTAGTGCCGACATTGCCAATATGGGGATAAGTAAGAGTAACGATTTGACGAGAATAGGAAGGATCAGTGAGGATTTCTTGATAACCGGTCATTGAAGTATTGAAAACGACTTCCCCAACCGCCGAACCTGTTGCCCCTATGGCCCGACCGTGAAACTGGGTTCCGTCTTCCAGAACCAATAGCGCTGACTTAATCAAAACACCCTCCAGAGAATATTCACTCACTTTATTTGCATATTAATTCACAATGATGACGTAAATCAATGCAAATCTGCTTACCGACGAATTTCTGGCAAACGGCGGCATTCTGGAGATATGGGCGCTAAAAGTCAACTTAATGGCGGGATTTTTTATATTATTTTGTGGCTCATGCATGTTTTACAGGCATTAAGCGGCAAAAAGATCATATAACCTGTTCTGGAAAACGCTTGCGCAGCAAGAAGATTGCATGAAATAAAAGCGAGTAGGGAAAAGTGGACCAAATGGTCAAAATTTACATTAAAACAACAAAAACCGAAGACAAAACATGTAATTTTTGGCACTTATAGACAATTTAAAAACATAACACTAAAAATAAAAGGGCCAAAAATTAAAGCCCTTTACAATCAATAAATTAAATGTGTTATTTTTGCACCATAACAAATATTTTGTGGTTACAAACTATTGAGATCAAGCACATCTCGCATATCAAAAAGACCACTTTCCTTACCACTCAACCACAAAGCCGATCTTACCGCGCCGTTAGCAAATGTCATGCGGCTGGACGCCTTATGGGTGATCTCCAGACGCTCGCCAATATCGGCAAACATCGCGGTATGTTCGCCAACGATGTCACCTGCACGCACGGTGGCAAAACCAATGGTGCCAGGCACACGTTCACCGGTGTGGCCTTCACGACTGTAGACCGCGCAATCTTTCAGATCTTTATCAAGGGCGTGGGCGATCGCCTCTCCCATTGCCAGTGCGGTGCCTGACGGCGCATCAACTTTATGTCTATGATGTGCTTCAATAATTTCGATATCGGTGTAGTCACCCATCACTTTGGCTGCTTTCTCCAGCAGCTTAAGCATGACGTTAACGCCAACGCTAAAATTGGCGGCAAAGACAATCGCAATATCGGCGGCGGCGTCACGAATCGCCTGTTTACCGGCTTCGTCAAACCCCGTAGTGCCGATCACCATCCCTTTGCCATGCTGGCGACAAAAAGCGAGATGGTTCAGCGTACCTTCCGGACGGGTAAAATCGATAAACACATCAAAATCATCTTTTACCGCATCGAGGCTGCTTTGCACGGTAACGCCTGTTTTCCCTGCACCAGCCAGCTCACCGGCGTCGCTGCCCAGTAAAGAAGATCCTTCGCGCTCCAGCGCCGCGCCCAGCTGCACGCCTTCTAATGCCAGCGCCGCCTGAATCAACTGGCGGCCCATACGCCCCCCGGCTCCCGCGATGGCAACGCGGATGTTTGCATCATGCATAGCTATTCTCTTTTGTTAATTTGCATAGACCGTTTTCAGAGTAACCAGCGCATCGCTACGCCGCCAGCCAAAAACGCTGATAATTAGAAATTAATGATAAACAGGGAGGGATATCAGTGAAAGGCATGAGTCGATGAATGACTGCATGCCGATAACATGTGACAGGTTACGGCACCAGAGCCAGCACCTCAGCTACCCACTGCTGGAAGCCTTTTACATTCAGATCCAATGCCACCTGTACATTGGCTGGTTTGCCCAGGCAACCGTCGATATCAACCACCGTCGTGCCTGAGGTAAATTCGCCTTGAGTTTCTACCGCGACAAAACACGGCTTGAGGGTGAATAAGTCCGGGCGCACCAGCCAGGCGATGGCGCAGAGATCGTGCATTCGCAGACCGCTTTGCATACTGCCGCTACGGTAGTGGCTAAACAGTGCATGAAGCATTTTTCCGGTGCGATTCAACTCCGGCAAAGTAGCGAGATAGTCAGGGGTTAATATTGCCTGATTGGTGACATCCAGACCGCACATGACGATTTCGATTCCGCTACGGAAGACACAGGCAGCCGCTTCTGGATCGGCAGCGATATTAAACTCGGCATTTGGTGTACAGTTGCCGCGACCAGAAGAACCGCCCATGATCACCAGACGACGAATATACGGTTTACATTCCGGGCATTGTGAAAGTAACAGCGCAATATTGGTTAACGGGCCGATGGCCACCAGGGTAACAGGCTCTGGTGCACGCATCAGGGCATCACGAATCGCCAGAAACGCTGGTATCCCGATTGGCTTTCGGTTGTGCTCAACAAAGTCGTAGCCAGCCATTCCCGATTCGCCGTGCACAGATGCTGCATCACGCGGTGCGCGTACCAGCGGCACAGCGGCTCCCTGGGCGAGCGGAATCTCCGCATTCCAGAAATGCAGCAGTTGCAGGGCGTTGCGGGTGGTTTTCTCAACCGAGACATTACCCGCGACGGTGGTCATCAGTTGCAGGTCGAGTTCGGGGGCAAAAATCGCGGCGGCAATGGCGACGGCATCGTCAATGCCGGGGTCAGTATCGAGGAAGATAGGTAAACGCATGTTTTCTCCATAAAAAATGCCGGTAACAAGACCGGCATTTTCGCATAACTTAGGCTGCTAATGACTTAATCGACTTCACGAATATCGACACGCAGCTCTTTCGGCACTTCGAAAACAATGTTTTCTTCACGGCCTTCCAGCGGAATGGCTTCACCACCGCCCAGCTGCTGCAAACGTGCCACCACATTCTGCACCAGAATATCCGGAGCCGATGCGCCCGCAGTCACGCCGACGCATTTAACCTCTTTCACCCACTCTTCCTGGATATCTTTCGCATCATCAATCAAAAACGCGCTTTTGCCCATACGCTGGGCCAGCTCCGCCAGACGGTTGGAGTTAGAGGAGTTTTTCGAACCGACCACCAGCACAACTTCCGCCTGTTCGGCCAGGGCACGTACCGCTTCCTGTCGGTTAGTCGTGGCGTAGCAGATGTCATCTTTGCGCGGACCGACAATTTTCGGGAAGCGTTTACGCAGCGCGTCGATCACATCAGACGTGTCATCCACCGACAGCGTGGTCTGGGTCATAAAGGAGAGTTTCTCTTCGTTTTTGACCGTCAGTTTCCACACATCGTCTGGTGATTCAACCAGATACATTCCCCCTTCCGGGTTGCTGTACTGACCCATCGTGCCTTCCACTTCCGGGTGCCCGGCGTGACCGATGAGAATAGATTCTTCGCCACGGCGACTGGCGCGGGCGACTTCCATATGCACTTTGGTCACCAGCGGACAGGTCGCGTCAAATACCGTCAAATCGCGACTTTTTGCTTCGTTACGTACCGCCTGAGAAACACCGTGTGCGGAGAAAATCAGGATCGCGCCGTCCGGTACTTCGCTAATCTGCTCAATAAAGATAGCCCCACGCTCACGCAAGCTATCGACCACATAGCGGTTATGTACCACTTCGTGACGGACATATATCGGTGCGCCGTAAATGGCCAGCGCGTTTTCAACAATGCTGATAGCGCGGTCTACCCCGGCACAAAAACCACGCGGGTTGGCCAACAGGATCTGCATGTTACGCCTCCAGTGCCGGATCGATTTCCAGCACTTCAATATCAAAATGAACGGTCTGCCCGGCCAGCGGATGGTTGAAATCAACGGTAATGGAGTCGCCGTTAATTTCGCGGATCACGCCAGGCATCTCACTGCCATCCATTGCGGTAAAAAGCATGATTGCGCCAATTTCTGGCTCGCCTGCATCCATAAATTCACGGCGGGAGAAGTACTGAATCAGGTCCGGTGACGGCACGCCAAACGCCGCATCTGGCTCCAACGAGAAGGTGGTTTTATCGCCCACTTTCAGCCCCAACAGGTGTTGCTCCAGCCCTTCAGAAAGAGAAGCATCACCCAGGCGGAACAGCGCCGGTTTACCGTTGTTGCGGGTAGACTCGGCGGTGGTGCCATCGTCGAGTTTTAGCGTGAAGTGCACCAGGACGGCGCTATTGCTCTGTACAGATTCAGACATGCAGGTTTGCTCTTATATTTTGAGGATTTTTGCCGGATGCGGCCTACGATTTCGCAGCAATCTGTAGGCCTTATCCGGCAGGGTTTATTATTGTTTTTTCGCTTTAGAAGGCAAAAAACCTTCCAGCACAATCAGTGCCGCACCGACACAAATGGCAGTATCGGCAAGGTTGAAGGTGGCGAAGTGCCAGTCGCCGACGTAGAAGTCGATCATATCGACAACGAAGCCGTGCCACAGGCGGTCGAACAGGTTGCCCAGCGCGCCGCCAATAATCAGCGCGTAAGCGATATTGTTTAGCTTCTGCGTGGCCTTCGAGCGATACATCATCACTGCCAGGATCACGCTAATACCAATCGCAATACCGGCAAAGAACCAACGCTGCCAGCCGCCGCTATCGGCAAGGAAACTAAACGCCGCGCCATAGTTACGCGCATAATGCAGATTAAGCGACGGGAACAGCGGGACCGTATCCCCCAGAGCAAAGTTCTGGAGGATCAGGTATTTGCTGCCCAGATCGATAATCAGCACGACTACCACCAGCCACAGCCAGCGTAGCCCTGTTGAACAGATCGATTGACTCATCAGGCAAACTTACGTTTTTCACCGTCACCGGCGACGTTGCTGACACAGCGGCCGCAGATTTCTGCGTGTTCCGCCACCTTGCCGACATCCTGGGTGTAGTGCCAGCAGCGTGGGCACTTCTCACCTTCGGCTTTACTCAACGCGACTTTCAGCCCTTTGAGTACTTCGCTCTGCTGAGCATCAGCAGGTGCGTCGTTATAGTCTGCAACGGTAGCGCCGGAGGTCAACAGGACAAATCGTAATTCATCGCCCAGCGCGGTCAGTTTCGCCGACAGTTCCGGTTCTGCATACAAGGTTACTGCCGCTTCCAGCGAGCCACCCACTTTCTTGTCGGCACGCGCTTGCTCAATGACTTTGTTCACTTCGCCACGCACTTTCAACAGCTCGTCCCAGAACGCATCGTTCATCGCTTCACTGTCTGCCAGACCAAACAGGCCTTCGTACCACTCACCGGTAAAGACGTATTTTTCACGTTCGCCCGGCAGGTAGCCCCACACTTCATCAGCGGTGAAGGAGAGGATTGGTGCCATCCAGCGCACCAGCGCTTCTGCGATGTGATACAGCGCAGTCTGGCAGCTACGACGCGCCACACTGTCCGCTTTGGCGGTGTACTGACGGTCTTTGATGATGTCGAGGTAGAAGGAACCCATCTCAACGGAGCAGAAGCGCATCAGACGCTGTACCACTTCGTGGAAATCGTATGCTTCGTACGCCTTGAGGATGTCTTCCTGTGCCGCTTTCGCACAACCTACGGCCCAGCGATCCAGTACCACCATCTCTTCCGGTTTCACCATATCTTTTGCCGGATCAAAACCGTTCAGGTTTGCCAGCAGGAAGCGCGCGGTGTTACGGATACGACGATAGCTGTCGGCAGCACGTTTCAGGATCTCATCAGAAACGGCCATTTCACCGGTGTAGTCAGTTGATGCCACCCACAGACGCAGAATATCCGCGCCCAGTTTGTTCATCACATCCTGCGGCGAAACGGTGTTGCCGATGGATTTAGACATCTTGCGACCCTGACCATCCACGGTAAAGCCGTGGGTCAGTACCTGACGATACGGCGCTTTGCCTTTCATCGCGGTGGAGATCATCAGGGAAGACATGAACCAACCACGGTGCTGGTCAGAACCTTCCAGATACATGTCCGCTGCGTGACCGGCAAATTCCGGACGCACGTCAACAACAGAAGAGTGGGTAGATCCGGAGTCAAACCATACATCCAATGTGTCCGGCACTTTCACGTACTGATCAGCTTCATCGCCGAGGATCTCTTTCGCATCAAGATCCCACCACGCCTGGATGCCGTCAACTTCAACGCGTTTTGCCACTTCTTCCATTAGTTCGAGAGTACGCGGATGCAGCTCTTCCGTGTCTTTGTGCACGAACAGTGACATCGGTACGCCCCAGGTGCGCTGACGGGAGATACACCAGTCAGGACGGTTAGCAACCATCGACTCGATACGCGCCTGGCCCCAGTCCGGGATCCACTGCACGCCTTTGATCTCTTTCAGTGACTGCGCACGCAGACCTTTCTGATCCATGCTGACGAACCACTGCGGCGTCGCGCGGAAGATGATCGGCGTTTTGTGACGCCAGCAGCACGGATAGCTGTGCTGCATTTTCTCAACGTGCAGCAGCGCGCCTTTTTCCTGCAGCAGCGCAACGACGATGTCGTTCGCTTTGAAGACGTTCACGCCATCCAGCGTCGGATAAGTGCCCGGCAGATAAGTGCCGTCCGGGCCAACCGGGTTAGCGGTTTCCAGGCCGTATTTCTGACCGATCACATAGTCGTCCGGGCCGTGGCCAGGCGCGGTGTGAACGGCACCGGTACCGGCATCCAGGGTAACGTGATCGCCGAGGATTGCCGGAACGTCGAAGCCCATAAACGGATGGGTAAAGCGCAGCAACTCAAGCTCCGCACCTTTTACCGTGCCGAGAATGGTGTAATCGGTCACGCCGATACGCTGCATTACGCTTTCAACCAGATCTTTCGCCAGAATCACGGCCTGACCGTCGATCTGCACCAGCGCATAGTCGAAATCAGGTGCAATAGAGATTGCGCGGTTCGCAGGCAGAGTCCACGGCGTAGTGGTCCAGATCACCAGCGAGATTGGGCCGTTAACGTTGCTTACGGCAAATTTTGCTTTCAGTGCATCCTGATCGACCGCCTGAAAAGCAACGTCGATGGACGGAGAAGTTTTGTCGTAATACTCAACTTCCGCTTCCGCCAGCGCAGAACGGCAGTCAACGCACCAGTGAACTGGCTTCACGCCTTTGTGCAGGTGACCGTTGCCGATGATTTTGCCCAGCGCGCGGATGATGTTGGCTTCAGTTTTGAAGTCCATGGTCAGGTACGGGTGCGACCAGTCGCCCAGCACGCCCAGACGGATAAAGTCTTTGCGTTGACCGTCAACCTGGGTCGCCGCGTATTCGCGGCACTTGGCGCGGAACTCGGCGGCGGTGAATTTCTCACCCGGCTTACCGTATTCTTGCTCTACTTTCAGCTCGATCGGCAGACCGTGGCAGTCCCAGCCAGGCACATACGGCGAGTCATAACCGGAAAGCCCTTTGGACTTCACGATAATGTCTTTCAGAATCTTGTTAACCGAGTGACCAATATGAATGCTGCCATTCGCATAAGGAGGGCCATCATGCAGAATGAAGGTTTTTTTGCCTTTTTTAGCCGCACGGATGATGCCGTACAGATCATCATCAGTCCAACGCGCCAGCATTCCCGGTTCGCGCTTGGCGAGATCGCCACGCATCGGGAACCCTGTTTCCGGCAAATTCAGGGTTGATTTATAGTCACTCATCAGATTCTCGGTTCCGTGTTTCGGTTTGATTACATAACAGGCTTAAGCCGGTTTTGTTAGCCCAAAAAATTCGCGGGCGGTTAATTCATCACGCGCAATCTGCGCTTTCAGTTCGTCCAGCGACGCAAATCGCTGCTCATTGCGTATTTTTTTACGCAGCACTACTTGTATATGGCGACCGTAAAGGTCCATTGCAACATCTAACAAATGCACTTCCAGCTGCTGGCGAATACCGGCAACCGTTGGGCGTGTTCCAATGTTTGCCACGCCGGGTAACGGCTTTTCACCGAGGCCCAGCACTTCTACCGCATAAACCCCTTTCACCGGGGAAACCTGACGGCGTAGCGGTACATTCGCCGTCGGGAAACCTATAGTGCGCCCTAATTCATCACCGTGGACTACACGCCCGGAGATGGCAAACGGGTGCCCCAGTAAACTTCCTGCCAGAGCCAGATTGTCATCCGCCAGCGCCTGACGCACAGCGGTGCTGCTGATACGCACGCCACCTTCGCAAAAAGTTTGCGTACTGGTGATATCGAAGCCGTATTCCATGCCAGCTTTCTGTAATAACAAGAAATCGCCTTCACGACCAGCGCCAAAGCGGAAATCATCACCTACGGCAAGAAATTTTACGCGCAAATGCTTCACCAGAAGATCGCTGATGAAATTTTGCGCGGTTAACGCCGCGAAACGCCTGTCGAAACGCACGCACAGCACGTAATCAACGCCACACTCTGCAAGGTAACGCAGTTTTTCCCGCAGCCGGGTCAGCCGTGCCGGGGCTTTATCGGTAGCAAACAGTTCCAGTGGTTGAGGTTCAAAAAGCATCACCATCACCGGTAAGTTGCGCTTGCGCCCTTCTTCCTGCAAGCCCTGTAACAGCGCGCGATGACCGCGATGCACGCCGTCGAAATTACCAATAGTCAGCACACACCCTTCTTGCGGGGCCTGGCTGAGATTATGTATGCCGCGTATCAGCTTCATGTCTGGCTCAAAACAGTGAAAATCGTCCGAGTATACCTTGTACAGCGGTCAAGGTTAACCGGCGATTGAGTACCGAAATCAGAAAGAAGTGGCTTTTCATTGCCATGGCGCAAATCACGGGAAGAAACTGACCGCCTGCTGCAATTTTTATCGCGGAAAAGCTGTATTCACACCCCGCAAGCTGGTAGAATCCTGCGCCATCACTACGTAACGAGTGCCGGCACATTAACGGCGCTTATTTGCACAAATCCATTGACAAAAGAAGGCTAAAAGGGCATATTCCTCGGCCTTTGAATTGTCCATATAGAACACATTTGGGAGTTGGACCTTGGCTAATATCAAATCAGCTAAGAAGCGCGCCATTCAGTCTGAAAAGGCTCGTAAGCACAACGCAAGCCGTCGCTCTATGATGCGTACTTTCATCAAGAAAGTATACGCAGCTATCGAAGCTGGCGACAAAGCTGCTGCACAGAAAGCATTTAACGAAATGCAACCGATCGTGGACCGTCAGGCTGCTAAAGGTCTGATCCACAAAAACAAAGCTGCACGTCATAAGGCTAACCTGACTGCACAGATCAACAAACTGGCTTAATCGCCAATTTGCTGAAGCTTTGTGAAAAAGCCCGCGCAAGCGGGTTTTTTTATGCCTGCTGCTTTTATGATGCGTGAGAGAACACACTACCGGTTGCCAGATAGTCAAAAGATGCTGGCTTTTGCAGACATGCCGTTACACTTTCTGAACTCTTCGTGGCTTAAGAATCGTAGAACCATCGGCTGATACATTCTGAACAAGAATATCTACTCAATCTCCAGACTCCCCTACAAAGAATGTGGATATTGTGATACACATTGAGGTATTAAACTTAAGACCACTCTATTTTTGAATTAAATTCCTATACACTTTAACCATTCATAAATATCTCCTTATTAGATCTTGTAAATAATTAACAACAATCAACACAGGTTAAATACCTATTTATATTCTACTTCATAAAATTAATGAGCTATTTTTGATAGTAGTCACATTCACTCATAAATTAAATTAATAAAAATTCATCAACTTCAAGGACTGATAATGACAAATGGTATCTCAACTTCGCCACATTGTCTTTATAAATCAAATATAGTAGATGATGTAATAATAAATAAAACAAGACAAAATGAGTTAGTAAAAGTATTTTGCGAGTATAAAACAGAGTTCTTAATTTTGTTTGATGACTTTTTTAGAAGCCATAACTTGCCTAAACCATCTCCAGTCCTTCATCATTTTTTTCAATATACTCATCTGAGAGATGCATATTTTTATAGATGTAAACTCATAGAACATACAGTTCAATTTTATTTTTTTAAACACAAAGGTATCACATTACTTAGATTGGATGTTTTTGATGACAGAACAAGCGAATGTCTTTCTGAAGAAATTAAGATATATCAAGAATGCTATGAAAAATTCGTTAAGTTTTTAAAGGCAAACTTCAACCAAGAAATATACCCACAGCTATATACTCCTGAAATATTTTATGAGGCCTGCAGAAATCTCCAGTCATTTTATGCTCATCAGGAGACGTCACAAAACGCTAAATATAGTGCAATAGACAAGAAAAAAAGTCATCTTAACCAGGAAATCAAAAAGCTAATTAAAAAAAATATTTTCCCTGAGCTATATAATGAACAATGCAATAAAATCCCCTCCTCATCGAAAGATGATAACCAGAAAATAACATGGCAGAATTTTAAAACTAGCAATTCGGCATATTCAAAACTATGTGGAAAATTATCTTTATTTAAAAGCGTGCCCAGTCGGTTAATAGAAAAATCAGCTTACTGCTCAACTGAAAATATGGCCACTAATAAATTTGATGTCGTCTTTTCTTACTGCGGAGATAATATAAAGGAATTTATACTTTTATTACCCTATAATAAATCACTGGAGATGTATGAACTTAACGATCAAAAGATCCAGTATTTGACTGCCCCTAATATCAATATACATAAAATGTCGCTATCAAATATAACAATAGAAAAGAGCAACCTTTCATATGGGTATTATTTTAGTTGTGTATTATCCAATATATCATGTTTTGAAAGCGACTTATCAAACACCATCTTTTCAAATGGAGAAATTAATAATCTCTTCATTAAAAAAAGCAACATATTTGGAGCATCATTCACTAATACCAGAATAAAAATTTGCTCTGTGAAGATATTATGCCTGGTCGATGGACCACTCAACTTGTCAATAAGCACTTAGGTTACAGATACACAGGAGTATTCAAAACCCTGGCAAGTATTGATGACAAACCGTCCCGTTTCGAAATTTTGATACCATTGGTACAAACTTTAGTTCGCGACAATGTAAAGCTAAATAATGATGTGTATAAAGAACTGAAAAAGTTTATGCACGATTACGACAAAACATCCCCGGAAATGAGAAAATACCTTCAGAGCATCAACGAGTCTATGTTCCTTATGAAAAACATAGCTCATCAAAATTAAAAAATCTCAAAAAAGAAGTAATTTCAGAATGAAATTAACTGTGATGATTATTAATTCACTACAGAGGAATAAAAAATAATCTGAAGCATGCTCTGAAACATCCTACTCTGTCACTCTAATGATGGCACCTTGCTCTTCTTATAAAGAAGGGAACAATTAAGAATATTAAATCTTCAAACTTTCATCAACTTCACATCAAGAAATTAAAAAATTTAAACATTAATCTAAATAATAACAACCTGATCACATAATCGGGTACGATTTTATCCGATAACTATAATGCTATAACTCTGGGAAATGGTTGGAATACACCGCTGGGTGCCATCTCTTTTGACGCTACCCGATCGAGTAGTAAGTTAAATAATGATATAACACACGAAGGTACGAGCTATCAGGTCGCCTATAATAAATATCTAGTGCAAACGGCTACTCACTTTAGCGTGGCCGCCTGGCGTTATGCTTCGCAGGATTACAGGACATTCAGCGACCATCTTTACGAAAATGATAAACACTATCATCAGAGTGATTATGATGATTTTTATGATATTGGCAGAAAAAATAGCCTTTCTGCTAATATTATGCAACCTTTATCCAATAATCTGGGAAATGTATCATTAAGTGCGCTTTGGCGGAATTACTGGGGGCGAAGTGGAAATGCTAAAGATTACCAATTCAGTTACTCCAATAACTGGCAACACATTAGTTATACTTTCTCTGCCAGCCAATCTTATGATGAAAATAATAAAGAAGAGGAGCGTTTTAATCTGTTTATCTCCATTCCTTTCTACTGGGGGGATGATATTGCCAAAACACGTCACCAAATTAACTTATCGAATTCGACCTCATTTTCCAAAGATGGCTATTCCTCCAACAATACTGGAATTACTGGCATAGCCGGTGAACATGATCAGTTAAATTATGGTATATATGTTAATCAGCAACAACAAAATAATGATACCTCGCTTGGTACGAATTTAAGCTGGAGAACTCCCATCGCCATAATAGATGGCAGCTATAGTCATTCTAAAAACGCCTGGCAAAGTGGTGGAAGTATTAGTAGTGGATTAGTTGTCTGGCCCGGTGGTATTAATATCACTAACCAGTTATCCGATACATTTGCAATTCTGGATGCGCCTGGGTTAGAAGGTGCACATATTAATGGACAAAAATACAATCGAACAAACAGCAAAGGCCAGGTTGTTTACGACCTGATAATACCTCATCGTGAAAACCATCTGGTACTTGATATTGCAAACAGTGAAAGTGAAACAGAATTGCAGGGCAATCGTCAAATTATTGCACCTTACCGTGGAGCAGTTTCTTATGTGCAGTTTACAACTGACCAACGTAAGCCCTGGTATATACAGGCACTGCGTCCCGATGGTTCGCCATTAACCTTTGGCTATGACGTACTGGATCTCCAGGAAAATAATATTGGAGTCGTTGGCCAGGGTAGTCGCCTTTTTATTCGCGTAGATGAAATTCCCACTGGAATAAAAGTTGCTCTCAATGATGAACAGAACTTATTCTGTACTATTACTTTTCAACACGTTATCGATGAAAACAAAACATATATATGCCAGTAAAAGGAGTTTACTATGAAGTGGCTTTTATTAATCACCTTGAGTCTATATTCTTTTATTGTGCAAAGTGCTCCCTGTGCATTGACCAATGTCGGTGAACAACGTGGAACATATATACTCAAGCCACTGAGTATGAAAGGTAATCTAACCGCCGAAAAATTGAAAACACCGGAAATATCATTGAGTGTACAGACTTGCAAGAGACAACCAACGCCATTAAAGTTCATTTTTTAACACAGAACGCTTTAAGGTTTAAAGTCGGAAGTCGTCATTATATTATTAATTTCCCCTTTGAATCTGACGGTAAAAAAATAGAGCTTCCAGGGAAGTCATCTTATAATTTAGAAGAAATGCTATCTGCGATAAATTTCACCATTCCATATTCTATCGCATCTGTATCAGATAGTTCTAACACCGCAGACATTTTTCCTGGAACTCCTTTTCCTTTGTTGTTCGAAATTGAAGTGAGTTCATGTACAGGGAATAATACTAATTGTAATAGCGTCCGCTTTAATTATAATTTAAATACTATTTTACAGGTAAATTTAATGACCTGTGGTTTTGAAGATCAATCCATCGACACTGGACGATTTGTACTGTCTCGTATCAATAATGAAAATTATCAGTTTCATCATATAAGATTTGACTGCATCCAGGGCGAGCAAGGTGAATTAGTTTTTGAACCCAGTGATGTTGAATATTACTTTGAACCAGTGACGATACAGGAGTCAGGAACCAGCATATTAAAAAATGAGTTAGAAAACAGTGAGGACGGTGCGGGTCAAGTAGGCTTTCAACTCTCCAATGATGGTACGAATGAAATCCAGTATGGTAAAAGCAATTACTACTCTTTTCAGCATCCCCATGAAGGAAGTAATCAGATTCCTCTATTTATTCGCCCGCGTACATATGGAAATAATGTCTCAAGCGGGCAAATAATGAGCCGAGTCAAAATCGTGGTTATGTACAACTAATCTATCTCCCCCACCTTAACTTTGGGGGGAGGTGCCGATTAACGCGCCGCTGGACTAAAAAGCGCAGAATAATCCGTATTGCAGATTCGCTGTACCGCCGGGTGCTGAATCATCCGCTCAGCAAAAATAGCATGGTACTCTTCCATCACATTCTCGACGCGACCAATTTCTACGACAGTTTTATCGGCATAAAAGTCATATGCATAAAGCGTTGGGGCAACGAAGATTGCATTGTGCATCGCACCAAAAGCTTTCATCAACGCGGCATCATCAAACTCGCCGAGGATTTCTACGTTTAATCCCTGGGAGTTAAACCAGTTAAGCAATTTGCGCCCTAACATTGAACGTCGCCCAGGAATCAAAAGTCGCCGTTCTTCCAGACAAGCCGGGAACGGTTTTTCTGGTGGTGGATTTGTACACCAGAAACTCACGCCACATTCGCCAATTCTCACGGAGAACAGGCCTTCCTGCTGCGTAGAGTCTATCGGACAGTCAGAAATGATCATATCCAGTTTATGCTGACTTAATTGCTCCAGCAGCATTTCGTGGGTGGATTCGAAGCAGCGAAGATGAATGGGCTCGCCTTCTACCACTGCGGCGTTAAGTACGCTACTGACCAGGCGTTTGGAAAGTGCATCAGCCACACCAACGTCAAACAATAAATTGGATTCTTTGCGATAGTTCACAATATCCAGCATTTCCTGGCTTAAGGTGAACATTTTATCGGCATAGCGATAGACCAGTTCTCCCAGCTCGCTGGGTTCGAGACCACGTCCCTTGCGTTTAAATAATTTGCCTTGCAGGCGCTCTTCCAGCGCTCGAATCTGTCCGGTAATGGTTTGTGGAGTTAAATAAAGCGCCTCCGCTGCGCCAACCACGGAACCTTCTTTATAGACATGCCAGAAGTAATACAAGTGGTTGTAATTGATATGAGACATGCTCATTTCTCTCCCTGATAACAATGAAAAGGGAGCCGTTTATGGCTCCCCGGTAAACCGTCCTGTCAAACTGATGGACGCAAACGAACGCGTAACCAGCTGTATCCAATTACCGCCGAAGAGATAGAACCGACCAGGATACCGAGTTTCGCCCAGTTAATCAGTTCTGGATCTACGCTACCAAAGGCCAGGCTGGCAATAAAGATAGACATAGTAAAACCGATACCGCACAGGATCCCCACCGCCATAATTTGCTGATAAGTCGTTCCCTCAGGCAGATGCGCCAGTTTCAAACGCAGCGCCAACCAGCAGAACAGACTAATCCCCAGCGGTTTGCCAATCAGCAAGCCAGCGATGATCCCCAATGGCAGAATGGAGGTCAAGCCATCCAGCGTGACACCTTGCAGTGAAACGCCAGCATTAGCAAATGCAAACAGCGGCAAAATCAGATACGCCACCCACGGGTGTAACACATGCTCCAGTCGCTTCGCTGGAGAACGCCCATGCTTCTCTTTCAAAGGAATAAAGAAGCCGACAATTACCCCCGCCAGGGTTGCGTGAACCCCCGATTTCAACACCGCAGTCCACAACACTACGCCAACCAGAATATAGACGCCCGTGCGGCGTACACCACACAGATTCAATACCGCGAGTACCGCAATTGCTACAGCCGCGACGCCAAGAGAGGCCATCGATAAGTCATTAGTGTAGAACAATGCGATGATAATGATGGCCCCAAGATCGTCGATAATAGCCAGAGCCATCAAAAAGATCTTCAGCGCTAACGGAACACGACTTCCCAACAGCGCCAGCACACCAAGTGCAAAGGCAATGTCAGTAGCCGCCGGGATCGCCCACCCTTCGCGGGTAATCGGATCGGCATAGTTAAAGGCCAGATAGAGTAATGCCGGAACAATCATCCCACCAATAGCGGCGATAACTGGAAATGCGGCCTGGCGTAAGCTGGCTAGCGATCCTTGCATCAGTTCACGTTTAACTTCCAGACCGACTAACAGGAAAAATACCGCCATCAGCGCGTCATTTATCCATAACAGCATGTTTTTGTTGATTTCGAGTGAACCAACCCGGAGCTGAACCGGCGTCTCCAGAAAGTCGTGATACCATCCACTGGTTGCGCCGCTATTGGCCATAATCATCGCCAGGATAGCGGCAATGATAAGAATAATGCCTCCCGAGGCATCACTGCTAAAGAATCGATGCAGATGTTTCACTTTTTATTTCTCTTTCAGGTGAATAGATCGTTTTTACTATTTTACCCCGCACAAATCATCGTTAAAATCAGATTATAGTGTAGGAATAACTCGTTTTTTACGATCCATTGAAGAATTTGCGCCATCAGCGGTGAGATGAGTTTTTGACGGCTGTAAGCGCTCACGAGTGACCCTAAGCCCAGATAATCATAGCTTAAGGTGAGGATTTCTGAGGGATTAATTAGGAAAAGTAATAATTAATTTCTTGTCAGTCGGCGTTATTTGTTAGGACAATATTTCAAAAATAATCCAGCTTGTCGTCAATAATTGCGATAAAGAGATAAATTAAAGTTAAATAATTAAATCATTAAAAAATTACGCCACAAAAATGCGAGGCGTCTTCAGGATTAGAATCGATAAAACAGAATGGGTTAAAGAGAGCGATCTAATAGCGACGGGTGCTTGAGGCTATCTGTCTCAGGCATTAGCTGAACGGCAGATAGAGAAAAGCCCCGAGTGATATTTTACTATCAACCCGAGGCCCCCTATATGCTGAACACATGTAGAGTGCCTCTTACTGACCATAAGGTCAAGGAGAAGAGAGCAATGAAGCAGCATAAGGCGATGATTGTCGCCCTGATCGTCATCTGTATCACCGCCGTAGTGGCGGTGCTGGTAACGAGAAAAGACCTCTGTGAGGTTCACATCCGAACTGGCCAGACGGAGGTTGCTGTTTTCACGGCTTACGAATCCGAGTAAGAGCAACGGCGGGGAGTGATCCCCGCCACTTTTCAGGTGCTCGCATATCTTCAACGCACCCTAATTTTACCCAAGCCTGCCCACGGGCAGGCTTTTGGGGAGGTTAGCGGGTCAGGTCGTCAAAAAACTTCTTCACACCATCAAAGAAGCTCTTTGAGCGCGGGCTGTTGTGCTCACCGGTTGGGCCACCGAAGCTTTCTTGCAGCTCTTGCAGCAGCTGTTTCTGCTTCTCGTTCAGACCTACCGGTGTTTCGACGACAACGCGGCACAGCAAATCACCCTGTGCGCCACCGCGGACAGACTTGACGCCTTTACCGCGCATACGGAACAGCTTACCAGTCTGGGTTTCGCCAGGCACTTTCAGTTTGACGCGACCATCAAGGGTCGGTACTTCGATTTCGCCACCCAGCGCCGCCATAGCGAAGTTGATCGGGACTTCGCAATACAGGTTGTTGCCTTCACGCTCGAAAATCGGGTGCTGTTTAACCTGAACCTGAACGTACAGATCGCCTGCCGGTGCGCCATGCTCGCCCGCTTCACCTTCGCCCGCAAGACGGATGCGGTCTCCAGTGTCCACCCCTGCCGGGATTTTAACGGACAGCGTTTTGCTGCGCTCAACACGACCATGACCATGACATTTGTTGCACGGATCTTTGATCAGCGTACCGCGGCCCTGACAGTGTGGACAGGTCTGCTGCACGGCAAAGAAACCCTGACGCATCTGCACCTGACCAGAACCATGACAGGTCGGACAGGTCTGCGGCTGTGTACCTGGTTTTGCACCGCTACCGTGGCAAACGTCACACTCTTCCAGAGTCGGAATGCGGATCTCTTTGGTCACGCCACGTACAGCTTCTTCGAGGGTGAGCTCCATGTTATAGCGTAAATCAGCACCGCGCGCCGCACGTTGACGACCACGTCCGCCGCCAAAAATATCGCCGAAAACGTCACCAAAAATATCGCTGAAGTCTGCGCCGCCGCCAAAACCGCCGCCGCCCATGCCGCCTTGCTCAAACGCAGCATGACCATACTGATCGTATGCCGCACGTTTTTGCGAGTCGGTCAGAACTTCATAAGCTTCCTTGATCTCTTTAAATTTCGCCTCGGCCTCTTTGTCACCCTGGTTACGGTCCGGGTGGTATTTCATGGCCAGGCGTTTGTAGGCCTTTTTGATTTCACGCTCTTCCGCTGTTTTGGAAACGCCTAAAATCTCGTAATAATCTTGCTTAGCCATCTTTTTTAAATTGCCCCTAGATGAATGCACGGGCGGAGAGGAAATTCCCCTTCGCCCGTGTCAGTATAATTACCCGTTTATAGGGCGATTATTTTTTGTCTTTGACTTCTTCAAATTCAGCGTCGACAACATCGTCATCTTTCGCGTTGTTTGCAGAAGCATCAGCACCGGCAGTCTGCTGCTGGGCATGTTGCTGCTGGGCGATTTCCATCAGTTTCTGGGAAACCTGTGCCAGCTCCTGCATTTTCGCTTCGATAGCGGCTTTGTCTTCACCTTTCAGAGCAGTTTCCAGTGCAGTCAGTGCAGACTCGATAGCAGTTTTGTCGTCAGCCGGCAGTTTGTCGCCTGCTTCTTCAACCTGCTTACGGGTGCTGTGCAGCAGATGGTCGCCCTGGTTGCGAGTCTGTACCAGCTCTTCAAACTTACGGTCAGCTTCGGCGTTAGCTTCTGCGTCGCGTACCATTTTCTGGATTTCATCTTCGTTCAGACCAGAAGAAGCCTTGATGGTGATCTTCTGCTCTTTACCGCTGTTTTTATCTTTCGCGGAAACGTGCAGGATACCGTCAGCATCGATATCGAAGGTAACTTCGATCTGCGGCATGCCGCGCGGTGCCGGGTTGATACCATCCAGGTTGAACTGACCCAGAGATTTGTTATCAGCCGCACGTTTACGTTCACCCTGCAGCACATGGATGGTTACCGCAGACTGGTTGTCTTCAGCGGTAGAGAACACCTGGCTGTGCTTGGTCGGGATAGTGGTGTTTTTCGCGATCAGCGTCGTCATCACACCGCCCATGGTTTCGATACCCAGAGACAGCGGGGTAACGTCCAGCAGCAGTACGTCTTTCACGTCACCAGTCAGAACACCACCCTGAACAGCAGCACCGATTGCTACAGCTTCGTCCGGGTTAACGTCTTTACGCGGCTCTTTACCAAAGAACTCAGCAACTTTCTTCTGAACCATTGGCATACGAGTCTGACCACCAACGAGGATAACGTCGTCGATATCAGATACGGACAGGCCAGCGTCCTGCAGTGCAACTTTCAGCGGCTCAATGGAACGGTTTACCAGATCTTCAACCAGGCTTTCCAGTTTCGCACGAGTCACTTTGATGTTCATGTGTTTCGGACCGGTCGCATCTGCAGTGATGTACGGCAGGTTAACGTCGGTCTGCTGAGCGGAAGACAGTTCGATTTTCGCTTTTTCTGCCGCTTCTTTCAGGCGCTGCATTGCCAGCGGATCGTTGCGCAGGTCAATGCCCTGATCTTTCTTGAATTCTTCAACCAGGTAGTTGATCAGACGGCTGTCGAAGTCTTCACCACCCAGGTGGGTATCACCGTTGGTAGCCAGAACTTCGAAGGTTTTTTCGCCGTCAACTTCGTCGATTTCGATAATAGAAATATCGAAAGTACCACCACCCAGGTCATAAACCGCGATAGTACGGTTGCCAGTACCTTTGTCCAGACCGTAAGCCAGCGCAGCTGCGGTCGGTTCGTTGATGATACGTTTTACTTCCAGACCAGCGATACGGCCTGCGTCTTTGGTTGCCTGACGCTGAGCATCGTTAAAGTATGCCGGTACGGTGATAACAGCTTCAGTTACCGGTTCACCCAAGTAATCTTCAGCGGTTTTCTTCATTTTTTTCAGCACTTCAGCAGAGATCTGCGGCGGTGCCATTTTCTGGCCTTTAACTTCGACCCATGCGTCGCCGTTATCAGCAGCAATAATTTTGAACGGCATGATGGAAACATCACGCTGTACTTCTTCGTCCTGGAAGCGGCGGCCAATCAGGCGTTTAATCGCAAACAGGGTGTTTTGCGGGTTCGTCACTGCCTGACGTTTAGCCGGCTGACCAACCAGAGTTTCACCATCCTGGGTATAGGCAATGATAGAAGGCGTGGTGCGATCGCCTTCGGCGTTCTCCAGCACGCGAGGAGTGGTGCCATCCATAATCGCTACACAAGAGTTGGTAGTACCCAGGTCGATACCAATTATTTTACCCATCTAAACGTCTCCACTATATATTCGGTCATCATGTGGTTGTGAGTCTGTAATAGGGGCGAAACGTCTGGTTTCAACTGCCCAATTTCATTTTTTTGCAGACTCACTCACTGCGGTTGACTACTAAATGGGGTCGTAACCCACGTCATCAAGGGGGAGATGCAAAAATTTTTTGTGCTTTTGCGCAGAAATTTCGCGATATAGCAGGACAAGACGTGAAACTGACAGCAATTTTATTCATATAAAGAATGAATCGCAGCCAAGACATTCATCAAAAAATTGTAATAAAAAGAAAACATTACGCACCTGAATCTTCTCTTTATCAGCAGTAAACTAGTGGGTATCCATCCCCCTACCTCTCCCCACTAAGAGAATCCTTATGAAATCCGTTTTTACGATTTCCGCCAGCCTGGCGATTAGTCTGATGCTGTGCTGCACGGCGCAGGCAAACGACCATAAAATCCTCGGCGTCATTGCAATGCCGCGTAACGAAACCAACGATCTGGCGTTGAAACTTCCTGTTTGCCGAATTGTTAAACGCATACAACTCTCTGCCGACCATGGCGATTTACAGTTAAGCGGTGCATCGGTTTATTTCAAAGCCGCCCGTAGCGCCAGTCAGAGCCTGAATATTCCTTCAGAAATAAAAGAAGGGCAAACCACTGACTGGATCAACATTAACAGCGATAACGACAATAAACGCTGCGTCTCAAAAATCACCTTTTCCGGTCATACGGTGAACTCATCGGATATGGCCACGCTGAAAATTATCGGCGACGACTAACGCCAGAATATAGAAGCCACAAAAAATGAATGTTAATTACCTGAATGATTCAGATCTGGATTTTCTCCAGCATTGCAGTGAGGAACAGTTGGCAAATTTCGCCCGATTGCTCACCCATAATGAAAAAGGCAAAACTCGCCTCTCCAGCGTACTGATGCGCAACGAACTGTTTAAATCGATGGAAGGGCATCCCGAGCAACATCGCCGCAACTGGCAGCTGATTGCTGGAGAATTACAGCATTTTGGTGGCGATAGTATCGCCAACAAACTGCGCGGACACGGTAAATTGTATCGGGCCATTTTGCTCGATGTTTCAAAACGATTGAAGCTGAAAGCCGACAAAGAGATGTCTACGTTTGAGATTGAGCAACAGTTACTGGAACAATTTCTGCGTAACACCTGGAAGAATATGGACGAGGAACATAAGCAGGAGTTTCTGCACGCGGTCGATGCCAGGGTGAATAAGCTGGAAGAGCTGCTGCCGCTGCTGATGAAAGACAAATTATTGGCAAAAGGCGTGTCGCATTTGCTTTCCAGCCAATTGACCCGCATTTTACGCACCCACGCAGCAATGAGCGTGCTTGGGCATGGTTTGCTGCGCGGCGCGGGTCTGGGAGGCCCTGTGGGCGCAGCATTAAATGGGGTTAAAGCGGTCAGCGGCAGTGCCTATCGCGTGACAATTCCAGCCGTACTGCAAATCGCCTGCCTGCGCCGGATGGTTAGCGCCACTCAGGTCTGATACCGGAAACCGGGGAAAATTTTCATTTTCCCCTCAAAAGATCGTAGACACTGCCCCACTGGCTGATTATTATGCCGCGCCCTGAAAACACTACAGTTATTCAGGGAAATTATTTCACCATTCATTCGATGATGATTTTTGAGGAATTATGGGCAACACTAAGTTGGCTAATCCGGCACCGCTGGGCCTGATGGGCTTCGGCATGACCACCATTCTGCTTAACCTGCACAACGTGGGTTATTTCGCTCTGGACGGTATTATTCTTGCCATGGGCATTTTCTACGGCGGCATCGCGCAAATTTTTGCCGGTCTGCTGGAGTACAAAAAAGGCAACACTTTCGGTTTAACCGCATTCACCTCTTACGGTTCTTTCTGGCTGACGCTGGTTGCGATTCTGCTGATGCCGAAACTGGGTCTGACCGATGCGCCAAATGCACAGTTCCTTGGTGTCTACCTGGGTCTGTGGGGCGTATTTACGCTGTTTATGTTCTTCGGCACGCTGAAAGGCGCACGCGTTCTGCAATTCGTTTTCTTTAGCCTGACCGTGCTGTTTGCCCTGCTGGCGATCGGTAACATTGCCGGTAACGCCGCAATCATCCACTTTGCCGGCTGGATTGGTCTGATCTGCGGTGCCAGCGCAATCTATCTGGCGATGGGTGAAGTACTGAACGAGCAGTTTGGTCGCACCGTTCTGCCGATTGGTGAATCCCACTAATTGTTTTGAGATCCCCCCGCTCGGGGGGATTTTTTTATTCGCTAACGTCGCGTCTTGCACTCTTCGGTCTGAATGCAGCAACCACTTCTGGTGCCGTTTCAACGTATGGCCCTTCCAGCAACTGAATGCAGTACGGTACGCTGGCAAAAATACCGTGTACCACAACGTTACCCTCAGCGTCCTTCACACCTTCCAGCGTCTCTTTAATAGACTTCGGCTGACCGGGTAAGTTAAGGATCAGCGCCTGTTTGCGAATCACGCCCACCTGACGCGAAAGGATCGCAGTTGGTACAAAATGCAGGCTTATCTGGCGCATCTGTTCACCAAAGCCAGGCATCTCGCGGTCCGCTACTGCCAGCGTCGCATCGGGCGTTACGTCACGACGCGCCGGGCCAGTTCCGCCCGTGGTGAGCACCAGATGGCAACTCATTTCATCCACTAGCTCACACAACGTTTGCTCGATGATCGCCTGCTCATCGGGGATTAAGCGGGTTTCCAGTTCAAACGGCGTGGTTAGCGCCGATGTCAGCCATTCTTCCAGCGCAGGGATGCCTTTATCCTGATAAACGCCGCTGGATGCGCGATCAGAGATGGAAACTAAGCCAATACGTAAAGTATTCATCAAGATTTTTCCGTTTAAACAGTCTCGTTAAACAGAATGATACACTGCGAAGGGAGTGACAGACAGGCTTCAGAAGAGGTAGCGTGACCGACTTCCCGGTCACGCTAAGAATGATTACAGCAGATCGCCGATCATTTTTTCCAGTTTTTCCTGGTCAATAGCAAACTTACGGATACCTTCCGCCAGTTTATCTACTGCCATTGGATCCTGGTTGTGCTGCCACAGGAACTCGGACTCAGTGATACGCGCCGGACGCGCTTTCACTTCGCCGGTGTAAGACAGTTTACGTTCGATAGCCCCTTCGCTCTCCGCCAGCTCTTTCAGCAGTGCCGGTGCGATGGTCAGACGGTCGCAGCCTGCCAGTTCCAGAATTTCGCCGATGTTACGGAAGCTTGCGCCCATAACCACTGTTTCATAACCGTGCTCTTTGTAGTACTGGTAGATTTCAGATACAGAAACCACGCCCGGATCTTCTGCCGGAGCGTACTCTTTCTTATCAGTATTCGCTTTGTACCAGTCAAGAATACGGCCAACAAATGGCGAGATCAGGAACACGCCTGCTTCCGCACAAGCACGAGCCTGAGCGAAGGAGAACAGCAGGGTCAGGTTACAGTTGATGCCTTCTTTTTCCAGCTGTTCTGCAGCACGGATACCCTGCCAGGTAGAAGCCAGTTTGATCAGAATACGATCGTTGCTAATACCAGCATCGTTGTAGAGTTTGATCAGGCGTTTTGCTTTCGCAATTGACGCTTCGGTGTCATAGGAAAGACGCGCATCAACTTCAGTTGAGATACGGCCCGGAACCAGTTTCAGGATTTCCAGACCAATATTTACTGCCAGTTTGTCGGTCGCGTCCACGATCTGCTGCGCGCGATCGTTGCTCTGCTGTTTCGCCCAAGCGACAGCATCATCAATCAACTTACGGTATTCCGGAATCTGCGCTGCGTTAAGAATGAGAGAAGGGTTGGTTGTGGCATCCTGCGGTTGATACAGCTTCATTGCCGCGATGTCCCCAGTGTCGGCCACTACGGTGGTGTACTGACGAAGGGAGGTCAATTTGTCCGTCATGATAGTATTTCTCTTTAAACAGCTTGTTAGGGGGATGTAACCGGTCTGCCCTGATGATATCACGACGCAACGTCAGCGCAACCGCCGACAAGACGGTTATCGCCAGGCGAGACTGTTTCGGATTTCTGACACTGCGTTGATATCGCCCGCCATTTTTATACAAAACCTCATGTATGCTACGCAGAAGTTATCAAGTACCTCGTAGCGTATATACTTCTTAAACAATTGGTAACGTTTACACAGGAAAGTCATCGCGACCGGCAATAAGAGGGATATGCATGCCAGATTTTTTCTCCTTTATTAACAGCGTCCTTTGGGGATCGGTAATGATTTACCTGCTCTTCGGCGCAGGTTGTTGGTTCACTTTTCGCACCGGATTTGTGCAGTTTCGCTACATCCGCCAGTTTGGCAAAAGTCTTAAAAATAGCATTCATCCACAGCCAGGCGGTTTAACCTCATTTCAGTCATTGTGTACCAGTCTTGCGGCGCGCGTGGGTAGCGGCAACCTGGCCGGCGTTGCGCTGGCTATTACCGCCGGTGGACCTGGAGCCGTCTTTTGGATGTGGGTTGCCGCGTTTATCGGCATGGCGACCTCGTTTGCCGAATGTTCCCTTGCACAACTTTATAAAGAACGTGACGTCAATGGACAGTTTCGTGGAGGACCGGCATGGTATATGGCGCGCGGGCTGGGGATGCGTTGGATGGGCGTTCTGTTCGCCGTCTTTTTGCTCATCGCCTACGGCATAATTTTCAGCGGAGTTCAGGCGAACGCCGTTGCCCGAGCCCTGAGTTTTTCTTTTGATTTTCCCCCGCTGGTGACAGGCATTATTCTCGCTGTCTTTGCTCTGCTGGCAATCACTCGCGGTCTTCATGGCGTCGCCCGGCTCATGCAGGGGTTTGTCCCGTTGATGGCGATAATCTGGGTGCTGACCAGCATGGTGATTTGCGTAATAAATATCGGGCAACTTCCCCACGTCATTTGGTCTATTTTTGAGAGTGCTTTTGGCTGGCAGGAAGCGGCAGGCGGCGCGGCGGGATATACCTTAAGCCAGGCGATTACTAACGGTTTTCAGCGCAGTATGTTTTCCAATGAGGCGGGAATGGGTTCGACGCCAAACGCGGCAGCGGCAGCGGCGTCCTGGCCTCCGCATCCGGCAGCGCAAGGGATTGTCCAGATGATTGGCATTTTTATCGACACCCTGGTCATCTGTACGGCAAGCGCCATGCTGATATTACTGGCGGGTAACGACACAACCTACATGCCGCTGGAAGGTATTCAGCTTATCCAGAAGGCGATGCGGGTGCTAATGGGTTCCTGGGGTGCTGAGTTTGTTACCCTCGTGGTTATTCTGTTTGCCTTCAGCTCCATCGTTGCCAACTACATTTATGCCGAAAACAATCTCTTCTTTTTACGCCTGAACAACCCTAAAGCGATCTGGTGTTTGCGGATCTGCACCTTCGCAACGGTCATCGGCGGCACCTTGCTAAGTCTTCCGCTGATGTGGCAACTGGCAGATATCATAATGGCCTGCATGGCTATTACCAATTTGACCGCCATTTTACTGCTCTCGCCTGTGGTTCATACCATTGCCAGTGATTATCTACGCCAGCGTAAACTCGGCGTGCGCCCGGTGTTTGATCCGTTGCGTTATCCGGATATCGGTCGCCAGCTTTCTCCGGACGCGTGGGATGATGTTTCGCAGGAGTAATCACAACTATCGATCAACTCATTCTCTTTTTTTGCTAAAGTCGGCATAAATTTCCTGCAAGGACTGGATATGCTGATTCTTATTTCACCTGCGAAAACGCTTGATTACCAAAGCCCGTTGACCACCATGCGCTATACGCTGCCGGAGCTGTTAGACAATTCCCAGCAGTTGATCCATGAAGCGCGGAAACTGACGCCTCCGCAGATTAGCACGCTGATGCGCATCAGCGACAAACTGGCGGGTATCAACGCCGCTCGCTTTCATGACTGGCAGCCAGATTTCACGCCGGAGAATGCCCGCCAGGCGATTCTGGCGTTTAAAGGTGATGTCTACACCGGCTTGCAGGCCGAAACCTTCAGCGAAGACGATTTCGATTTTGCCCAACAGCATTTGCGAATGCTTTCCGGCTTGTATGGCGTACTGCGCCCGCTCGATTTAATGCAGCCTTATCGTCTGGAAATGGGGATCCGTCTTGAGAATGCCCGAGGGAAAGATCTGTATCAATTCTGGGGAGATATCATCACCAACAAGCTGAACGAGGCGCTCGCAGCACAAGGCGATAATGTGGTGATTAATCTGGCGTCAGATGAGTATTTTAAATCGGTGAAGCCGAAGAAATTGAATGCCGAGATTATCAAGCCGGTGTTCCTCGATGAGAAGAACGGCAAATTTAAGATCATCAGCTTCTACGCTAAGAAAGCACGCGGTCTGATGAGTCGTTTCATTATTGAAAATCGGCTGACCAAACCAGAGCAACTGACTGGTTTTAATAGCGAAGGTTACTTCTTTGATGAAGCTTCCTCCAGCAATGGTGAACTGGTGTTTAAACGCTACGAGCAGCGTTAAGTTTGTAGCCAATGCCGGATGCGGCGTGAACGCCTTATCCGGCCTACAAAAGCATGCAGATTCAATATATTGCAGAATTAACGTAGATACTGTTATGGCCTGCAAGTTTTTTCCTGGTCCGGTTTCCCGGATTGCAG
>OAWD01000133.1_pt1 | contig 76036 bp, 63 predicted proteins | sample 1495361 | NCBI WGS metagenome assembly OAWD01 (sample SAMEA2580130, study PRJEB22360) | human gut metagenome | biome: human gut; feature: human-associated habitat; material: faeces | place: Denmark | collected 2008/2010 | reverse complement strand
AATTTTTACCATTGGCGGCCTGCTGACCGGGGAACCTTATGTTAAGATTGTCATGGGGGCAGCCTTTGGCGTTGCCCTGAGCCTGGTGGTCATCGCGGGGGCAGAGCTTTTTACAGGAAACAATATGGTCATGACAGCAGGACTTATGTCGAAATCCGTTACCATGGCGGATACCTTAAAACTGTGGGGCGTCTGCTGGCTTGGCAATCTGGCAGGGTCTGTGCTCCTGGCCCTTGTTTTCTGGGGAGCAGGCTTTGCGACCGGCCCAGTCGGTGAGTTTATTGCAGCGTCGGCAGCGATTAAGATGAACCTTCCTCTGGTACCCCTGTTTCTGAGAGGGGTTCTGTGTAATGTGCTGGTCTGCCTGGCAGTGTGGTGCGGCTTTAAATGCAAATCGGAAAGTGGGAAGCTTATCATGATTTTCTGGTGCCTTTTTGCTTTTATCACAACAGGATTTGAGCACAGCATTGCAAATATGACCCTGCTGACAATCTCCCTGCTTGCGCCTATGGAAGCGGCTGTCACTATTGGCGGCTACGCATACAATCTCATTGTCGTAACCTTGGGCAACATGGTTGGCGGCATTCTCTTTGTGGCGATTCCGTACTATCTTATTTCAAAAAAGAAGGAAACAGTATAGTATAGGGTTTATCTCCCTCGTTCTAAAAACACCTGAGCATTATGCTCAGGTGTTTTTGTTGTTATTGGAGAAAGGTGTTTTTTGTAAGCTCAATGAAAAGCTTAAGCAGCGGGTCTTTTTTCTTTCCTTTATAATACACGCCATAGGAAACCTCGTTGGACGGGTCGTATGGAATGTAGGCCAGCTCAGGATCACGGCTTGGCATGAGGTCGGGCAAAAGGGAGAAGCCCAGTCCGGCCTTTACGAGGGTATAGGCCTCATCAATATTTTCAGAAAAATAGGAATTGGCCGGTGAGAAATTGGATGCCTCCTTTTGTTGAAAGGCCGAAATATCAGAGAATACCGGCACTGGCGGTTGGCAGAGCACAATGCTGAGATCTTTAAGCTCAGCCGGGGTAACAGACGGCTGCCCGGCGAGGGGGTGGTCCTTTTGCAGGACACAGGCGATGGGCGCTTTGGTCAGCTCGACATAATTGAGACGGAGCTTATCTGTCTTTTCGTTTTTAAATTCAAACATGACGTCAATGGTTTCATCGGTCAGGAGATTGGCAAGGGCGTGGAAAGGAACCATTTTGATAATGGGGTGCAGCAGTGGAACCTGCCGCTTCATTTCCTTAATAATATCCGGAAGAAAGGAAAGCTCCATTTTGCTGTGGAGTCCCATGGCAAAAAAGGAGAGCTTGTCTGTGCTATCATCGTGAAGCCGCATTTTTGATATTTTCATGAGGGACAGGATGTTTTTGGCGTCGGCAAAAAAACTCAGTCCGGCCTGTGTCAGGGATACGGAGCGCGTGGTGCGGTGAAAGAGCTTTACGTTCAGCTCTGCCTCGAGGGTATGGATCTGGTGGGTGACTGAGGGCTGTGTGATGTGCAGCGCTTCCGCTGCCCGTGCGAAGTTCAGGTTCTCTGCGACCTGCATAAAGCATTCGAGCTGTGTGCTGTTCATAAGGGCCTCCTTGATTTATTGATAAAAATTTTATTTATTAATTAATTGACACTCTTAATTAATAATAACATTTTTTGAATTCACTTTCAACAAAATTTGTAGTTTAATATTATCTATAACAGGCAAAAACAACAAACCTTGAAAGGAAGATAAAAATGGTAAAAACACTTTTAGGGCAGGTGAAGCAGTATAAAAAGGCTTCGCTGCTGACACCCTTATTTACAGCCCTGGAGGTTGTGATGGAGGTTTTGATCCCTTTGGTCATATCACTCATCATCGACCGGGGTATTGAGGCTGGAAACATACAGCAGATTTATTTTTACGGAGGGATCATGGTGATCATGGCCATGGCAAGCCTGATCTTTGGTATTCTGGCGGGCAAATACGCGGCCAGCGCGTCTTCAGGCCTGGCTTGCAACCTGAGGGAGGAGATGTATGGAAATATCCAGCGCTTCTCCTTCTCAAATATCGACAAGTACAGCACGGCCGGGCTGGTCACACGGCTTACAACAGACGTTACCAATGTGCAGAACGCCTATCAAATGATTCTGCGCATGTGCACCCGTGCGCCATTGATGCTTATCAGCGCCATGGTCATGTGCTTTTTCATCAATACCCAGCTGAGCCTGGTCTTTGTGGCGGCCATCGTGGTTCTCGGACTGTCGCTGGCATTGATTATTTTAAAGACCATTAAAATTTTCGACCAGGTTTTTAAAAAATACGACGCCTTAAACGAGAGCGTGCAGGAAAATGTATCTGCCATACGGGTGGTCAAGGCCTATGTTCGGGAGGACTATGAAAATACACGCTTTACCAAGGCGGCCACCAACCTGTACCGGTTTTTTGTTAAAGCGGAGGGTATCCTTGCCTTTAATAACCCAGTAATGATGTTTGTTATTTATGGCTGCATCCTTGGGATTTCCTGGCTTGGTGCTCAGATGATCATTGTCGGCAGTCTGACAACTGGTGAGCTGACCGCTATGTTTAGCTATATTATGAATATTATGATGTCTCTAATGATGCTGTCCATGATCTTTGTGATGGTGACCATGAGCCTTGCCAGCTGCCGCCGTATTACCGAGGTGCTGGAGGAACAGGCCGATATCAAAGATTCGGCGCGCCCAGTAACAGCCGTGGAAAATGGCAGCATTGATTTTGAACAGGTCTGTTTTGCCTATAAAAAGGGAAGCGGTAAGGAAACACTCTCAGATATCGACCTTCACATCCGCGCCGGTGAGACCATTGGCATTATCGGGGGCACAGGCAGCGGCAAGTCGAGTCTGGTCAATCTCATCAGCCGGCTCTACGATGTGACGGATGGCAGGGTGCTGGTGGGTGGCAGGAATGTCCGGGATTATGACCTAGAGGCTCTTAGAAATCAGGTGTCTGTGGTACTTCAGAAGAATGTATTGTTTTCAGGGACAATTCTGGACAATCTGCGCTGGGGCAATGAGCAGGCGACGCTGGAGGAATGTAAGCACGCCTGCAGGCTGGCCTGCGCCGATACTTTTATTGAGCAGCTGCCCGACAAATATGACACGGTTATTGATCAGGGCGGCACCAATGTTTCCGGAGGACAGAAGCAGCGTATCTGCATTGCGAGGGCGCTTCTGAAAAAGCCGAAAATACTGATCCTGGACGACTCTACCAGTGCGGTGGATACCGCTACAGACGCCCGGATACGGAGGGCCTTTATCAGCGAAATTCCAGGCACGACCAAGCTGATTATCGCCCAGCGTATCTCCAGCGTCGAGGACGCTGACAGGGTTCTGGTGATGGACGCGGGGCGTGTCAACGCATTTGATACGCCTGACAATCTGCTGAAAACAAATGCCATCTATCAGGAAATTTACGCCTCTCAGCTAAACGGCGGCGGAGATTTTGATGAGGGCAGTATGGAAATGGAGGCGGTGAGCTAATGAACAAAATTAAAAAAGACGGCCTGAGCATAAAGGCGCTTGGCCGTATTCTGGCAATGATTGTCGAGAATTACAAGGCAGCCACAGTGGTAGTGCTTTTATGTATTTTCGGATCGACTCTGATCACCGTTAAGGGAACCCTGTTTATGCAGACTCTGATTGACGATTATATTATCCCCCTGACCGGAGCTGCCAATCCCGATTTTGGCCCGCTGGCCACAGCGCTTGTCCGTCTGGCCTGTATGTACCTCATTGGTGTAGGGCTGGCCTTTGCCTATAACCGCATCATGATCAATGTGAGCCAGGGTACCCTTAAAAAGCTCAGAATCAAGCTTTTTACCCATATGGAGTCGCTGCCTATCAAGTATTTTGACACCCACGCTCACGGCGATATCATGTCGATTTATACCAACGATGTCGATACTCTCCGCCAGTTCATCAGCCAGAGTCTTCCACAGATTATCCAGTCGATTATCAGCATTGCCACCACCTTTGTGAGCATGCTGTTTCTGGATATTCCTCTGACACTAGTGACACTGGCCATGACCGTGGTTATGCTGGCCGCGACTTCAAAGCTCGGCGGAAAATCAGGCGCTTATTTTGCGGCCCAGCAGAAGGACCTGGGCAGTGTGAACGGCTATATCGAGGAGATGATGAGCGGTCAGAAGGTCGTCAAGGTTTTCAGCCATGAAGAAAAAAGCCTGGAAGGCTTCAGGGAGCGTAATAACCGTCTACGTGAGAGCGCCAACAGCGCCAATAAGTTTGCCAATATTCTCATGCCTGTCAACGCGAATCTCGGTAATATCAGCTATGTGCTGTGTGCCATTGTGGGTGCGGTGCTGGCCCTGAGTGGCAGTGTAAGCCTGACTCTGGGAACACTGGTGTCTTTTCTCACGTTGAACAAAAGCTTTACCCAGCCCATCACCCAGGTCAGCCAGCAGTTTAACAGCATTGTCATGGCTCTGGCAGGGGCTGACCGTATCTTCAACCTTCTGGAGGAAAAGCCCGAGTCTGATGCAGGCTATGTCCAGCTGGTCAATGCAGTGGAGCAGCCGGACGGCTCCCTTTGCGAGAGTACAGAGCGTACAGGCCTCTGGGCGTGGAAGCACCCACACAGGGCAGAAGGTACTGTTACCTACAAACGGCTGGAAGGGGAGGTTACCTTTAACGGCGTCGATTTTGGCTACGACGATATCCATATGGTACTGCATGACATAAGGCTTTTTGCCAAACCTGGGCAAAAGATTGCCTTTGTGGGCAGCACTGGTGCAGGAAAGACGACCATCACCAATCTGATCAACCGTTTCTACGATATACAGGACGGGAAAATACGCTATGACGGCATTAACATCAATAAGATTAAAAAGGCCGATTTACGGCGCTCACTGGGCATTGTTCTGCAGGATACGCATCTTTTTACAGGCACTGTCATGGATAATATCCGCTTTGGACGGCTGGATGCCACCGATGAGGACTGTATCGCTGCTGCGAAATTGGCCAATGCCGACGGCTTTATCAGTCGGCTGCCGGATGGTTACCAGACTATGCTCACTGGCGACGGCGGCAGCCTGAGCCAGGGACAAAGACAGCTTCTGTCCATAGCAAGAGCTGCGGTTGCCGACCCGCCGGTTCTCATTCTGGACGAGGCTACCAGCTCCATCGACACCCGTACCGAAGTCATGGTGCAGGAGGGAATGGACCGCCTGATGAAGGGCAGAACCACCTTTGTTATCGCTCACCGCCTCTCAACTGTCCGCAATGCAGACTGTATCATGGTACTGGAAAACGGCCGCATTATTGAGCGAGGTACCCACGATGAGCTCATCGCCGAGGAGGGCAAGTATTATGAGCTCTATACTGGAAACTTTGCCGAGGAGGCAGCCTGAAGAAAGGCCTCAGTCTTAAAGCTGGCTTAAGGGCAGACAGCACTTCACATAACCATCACATTGCCGGTTTATACTATAATCAAGTTAAGAAATTAACTTACTAATCTCTAACGGGCTGTATGAGATTAAAACAAAAACTTTTTCATTTCTTTTCCTTTTTATAAAGACCCTTTCATGGAGTAATGGACATGAAGGGGTTTTTATTTTGTATTCAGTTCATATGCTTCTGCCATTTTGAGGAGACAAAGCTGGTGAGCGCTTTCAGGATAAGGTTGCTCACAAGAATAATCAAAGAGACGAAAGCAGCGCACTCAAAGAGCCGCTGGCCCTCAAAAACTGGGATCATCAGTGACAGGGGCATATTGTCAACTGTGCTCAGGAACGAAATAGCAGAGATGGTGATCATACCGTTGATAAAAAAATAAGTAAACATCTCAAGCAGCGTACTGAAGGTGGAGGGCAGCAGCACATCCCGGATCATACGGTGCTTTGGAATGTTCAGTGTCATGGCGATATCCTCAAAATTCGGATTCAGCTTGAGCAGAGCGTTGTGCGCCATGAGATAGGGCGATGAGAAGAAATGGATGGTGTTGACAAGGACGAGGATCATGAGCGTCCCGTAAAGGATACTGCCGCTGAAAAGCGTAACATATCCAAGGCCGAGGACAATACCAGGCACCGCTACGGTTACCAGTGAGATGAGATGCAGGCATCTTGAGGTAAAGGTCTGTTTTCCTCTGGAGGTAAAATAAGCCACAGTAAAGGCGATGGCTGTCCCGACAAGGGCTGTCAGGAGGGACATGACAATGGCGTTAAAAAAGTATTCGCCAGCGCCGAGCTGAAGCGTCTGCAAAATGCTGTCAAAGGAAAGGGACAGGTCAACCGGATATTTTTTAACAACCGATAAAACAACAAAAGCGATGATCGGCAGGTTAAACAAACCCGCAGTCAGGATACAGAAGCCGGCGGCGCAGCGGTCACGCAGCGGAGAAGCCTTGATTTTAAGCCTAATGCTGTTACTGCCGCTCTGGCTGTCCTGGCTGAAAAAGTCGATGATAAAAGCCAGAATGGCTGGCAGAAGCAGGATAATCCCAACAACGGCACCATTTGAAAAATTGAGCAGTCCCAGCACCTCGCGGTACATGTAGGTTGAAAGCACACGGTACTTGCCGCCGACTGCCAGTGGAACGCCATAGTCGGTGAAAATCATGGTAAACACAGCAAAAAAGGCCGAGATTAACGGTTTTTTCAAATACACCATGGTGAGGTCTGTAAACTGTCGAAGCTTTGAAACACCCATGACCTGTGCTGCTTCGTACAAGGCGTCATCTTCATATTTAAAGACATCCATAAGCATTAAAAAAGCGATGGGGAAGGTATAGAGAACAGAGCCAATGACAATGCCTGAGAAGCCATAAAGGTTGAAGCTGGTATGCAGCAGGTTTGTAACGATCCCCTTTGCGCCAAAGAGGATGACCAGCCCCATACCGTGCGAGATGGAAGGAATGAACATCGGCAGGGTCAGTGCTGGGATCAAAATGTTTTTAAAGGGCATGGCTGTTTTCGACACACACCAGGAGAGTGCCAGCGCCAGCAGGATTGAGATAAGCGTCGCAGTGGCAGTCACCAGAACAGACCGCAGGATAACCTCCCCAAAAACCGGTGTGAACAGCAGGTTTTGAATGCTTTCTGTGGTGATGGCGGCAAACATGTTGAACAGGGGAAGAATCAGGGTAGCAAAAAAGAATACAACGAATAAAAGCCTCAGCGATTTAGATTTTATCCATTTCATGACAGCGCCTCCTTTATTTTCCTGTGAAACGACGGAACGCTGCCAGCTTTTCCATCAGGTGAAAGACGACAAATTCTTCAATATAGGCATTGGTGGGGTGATGATAAATGTTGAAAGGCGTATCCAGCTGCTCGATTGCACCATTGCTCATGACCATAATGCGGTTCGACATGGAGAAAGCCTCTTCCTGGTCATGGGTAATGTAGATCATCGTCACGCCAAACTCCCGCTGAATGCGCTCCAGCTCAAAGCGCAGCGTCAGGCGGGTAGAGGCGTCGAGAGCGGACATCGGCTCGTCAAACAAAATAATATCCGGGTTCAGCGCAAGGGTGCGTGCGATGGCCACACGCTGCTGCTGGCCGCCGGAAAGCTTGCTGGGCCTTTTGTCCAGATGGTCGGACAGACCGATGCTGTCAATGGCTGCGCGGGCGCGTTCAAGTGCTTCCTTTTTGGGGGATTTGTTGATTTTAAGGGGGTAGACTACATTTTCCAGAACCGTCATGTTTGGGAAGAGGGCATAGTTCTGGAATACAATGCCCATGCCCCGCTTGTCAGCACTTAAACGTGAAATATCCACGCCGTCCTTTATAATCATGCCCTCGTCCTGATCTGTGATGCCGATCAGGATACGGAGCAGCGTTGTTTTACCGCAGCCAGATGGTCCCAGAATGGACAGAAATTCGCCAGAGTAGACCTCAAAGCTGATATTGTCCAGGATCGTTTTGCCGTTATAGGCCTTGTGTATATTTTTAATGGTAAGTTTAACCGTTTGGTTCATGTCAGTACCTCCAGCGTTTTAGCAGATTTTCTTTGTGTTTTATGTCATTGATGTCCTTCATGTCGCCATAGACAATGTTTTGCGGGTAGTTGGGGATGGTAATGGTTTGGTTTTTAAAAATAGGCTCAGGAGAGAAAAGCGCTTTATCTCTGTAAATAAAATGGTTATACAGATAGCTGAATACTGCCGCCACATCCTTCGGGTTATCCCTGTCCCTCAGCATGGCAAAGGATGAGGTGTTATAAGGGGAACCCTCATCAAAATAGATGATTTTAAAAGGCATACCGTTGTTGATTTCCTGGACAACGGTAAAAGTAAGGCCCAGACCGATGGCCGCTTCTCCCTGGATCAGGAGGTTGACTGGCCCGGAGCCGGAAGCTGTGAAGAAAATAATGTTTTCGACCAGCTGATCAAGATAGTCAAAAGCCTCGTCCTCGCCCATAAAGTTTACCATGTTTTCAAGAAAAAGGTAGCCGGTGCCGGTGGATTTGGGGTCGGGCATGACGATCAGGTTTTTATACTCGGGTTTGAGCAGATCCTCGTAGCAGGCGGGCTCAGGCAGGCCTTTCTCAGCCAGAAGCGCCTCATTGATGACAATACAGCCGCCGTAACGCTCCCAGATGGCGTATTCCCGGCCTGGTATTTTAAATTCATCCAGATACAGGCTGTCATCATAGCCGTTAAGTGGCTCCAGATAATCCTTAAGACTTTCAGAGTAGGCTGTGTCCAGCCCAATGATGATATCACCCTCCGATTTTGTGCCCTCGGCCTTGAGTTTAGAGGCGATCTTGCCAGTGGACAGGCTCTGGACATTGACGGAAATATGAGGGAGGTCCTTTTGCAGCTGTTCAATCATGTCCTGGTTTCTGAAGGACTCGAGACAGGAATAGATGACGACGCGCTGGCTGTCCCGCCTGGCACAGCCGCAGAGATTAAACAAAAGAACAGCAGCGCTGAGAAAAATAATAATGGCAGATGATTTTTGTTTCATATGAAGAACCTCCTTTTTACTATTTATATATGCAATATTAATGCCATAAGTCGAAAAAATCAACAAAAACGCTGTATTATTTTTAAATTTACGAAAAATAGAAAAATAAGGCTTTTTATACTGTTTAAAAGGCTGGAATCTTTTGAAAAATAAAATTCACTCAAAAAAATATGTTTCAAATTTGAAAATAACCGTTCAAATATGACTCGAAATCGGTTATAATAAGCATAGAAAATGATTACAATTTTAAATAGAGTTGTAATAATTGTTAAATTACAAAAAAGTGTGAGTAGGAGAATTATGGAAGAAACAGGTTACAGCGAGGAGTATCAGACATATTTAGACAGCCTGCCTAAGGAAACGCTGCTTAAAATTTTAGAAAATGCGTATACTGAGGTTTTTGTGACGGATGCTGATGACCGGTATGTCTACACCAATCCGGCGTGTATGCGCCACTATGGCTTGACGCCGGAGCAGATGAAGAACATGAATCTCCAAAGTGAGCTGAGGCCTGAGCGGTGGAAAATATCTCTGTCGGGCCGGGTGAAAAAGTCGAAGAAGGTCATTATCGCGGAGAACAAGTATTACGCCATGGAGCAAAACGTGGTCACCATCTCTGTCCCGATTCTCGATGAAGAAGGAAATGTGGAGATGATCGTTTCAACGACTCAGGACCCCATCAACAGCTATGATTTCAGCATTAAAAATGAGGTTAAAACCATTGTATCAGAGGAAGAAGACTCTGGGGAGATCATTGGCTCAAGCAAAGCGATTAAGCGATGCCTGTCTATTTTACAGAAGGTGTCCAAAACTGATATCAACGTTCTTATTTTGGGCGAATCGGGGACGGGTAAAAGTTTTTTGTCAAAATATGTTCATACCAACAGCCTGCGTAAGGACAAGCCTTTTATCTCAATCAACTGCTCGGCGATTCCAGAGACATTGCTGGAATCTGAGCTGTTCGGTTATGTCCCCCATGCCTTTACCGGCGCCAGCAATAAGGGGAAGGAAGGTCTGATTAAGATTGCCAACGGCGGAACCCTTTTTTTGGATGAGATTGGAGAGCTCTCCCTGCCCATGCAGGTTAAGATACTGGATGTCATTGAAAATAAACGCTTTATTCCTGTGGGGAGCACCACCCCCGAGCACGCGGATATCCGGATCATCACAGCGACCAACAAGGATCTGTATCAGCTGGTTCAGGACAATAAGTTCAGAGAGGATCTTTACTGGCGTTTGAACAGTATCAAGACCACCCTTCCGCCATTGCGGGAGCGGCCAGAGGACATCATCTCTCTGGCAAACTATTTTTTGAACGTGTTTAATGAAAAGTATAAAACCAATAAGTATTTTTCTAAAAAAGTGCCTCCTCTTCTGTGCGGGTACCACTGGCCAGGCAATATCCGCCAGCTCCGAAACCTGGTAGAAAGGCTTGTGATCCTGTCTGACGGCAAGGTTATCGAGGATTATGATTTTCAGCGTTTCACTTCAGAGGAGGAGTCTGGCTCAAAGCGGGCTGTAAACTCTGACTACGAATCAGTGATGGAAGAGGCAGAGCGCAGGCTGGTGGAAAACAGCTATCTTTTTTACAAGAGCAGCCGGAAAATGGCAGAGGCCTTAAACATCAGCCAGTCCAAGGCTTACCGCCTAATACGCAAGTATATATATAATGAAAAGGAAGAATAAGAAAAGGAGATGCACTCAGAGGTGCATCTCCTTTTTGTTTAAAGCTTGTATTTATAAGGATCAGGGAGGTATTCGTTCAGTATTTCTTTTTGTTTCTTTGTCGTTTCAGGGAGCTCATACTCGTTTACACGGCGCTGTACTTCTTTTTTGGCGCGGTTCAGGGCTGTGCCGAATTTTTCACGGTCAGCCAGCTTGTCGCCCTGCTTATTAAAGTATTTTGGCAGGTAGTGTTCTTCGCGGTAATCCTTTGGCGTTCTGCCCTTGAGGTAGTTTCCGCGCGGGCCGACTTTAAGCATCAAGTCGACGCCGTCCTTTTTGTCCGAAATGGCAATGCCTTCGTAGAGGCGCTTCAGCATGGAGACAACCTCTTCATCCAGCACCAGCTTTTCAAAGCTGCCGAGGTTAAAGGAGCCGAGGGTACCGACAGAGTGAGAAACAAAGTCTGCGTTGCCCAGATAGGTTGGCAGAAGGGTCATCATGGTTTCTGCGCCTGCCTGATAGTCGACGGTCAGTGAGTCGGAAAGGCCGCCTCCCGAGCCTACCGGCACACCGTAGTAGCGTGCCATGGCGATACCGGCAAAGCCGAGGAGGGTATTTTCAGGGCTGCCGATTGCCAGCTTGACCTCACGCATATCTGTCGGGGAGCTTAAAGTACGGTAAATGGTCGGTGTTCCAGGCTTTACGAGCTGTGTGAACACCATGGCGGCCAGCAGGGTCGCGTTGTCCTGCACAACAGTCCCCATAAGGCTTGGCGGGGAGGTCAGATTGGTCATGGAGCACACCGTGAACTGGACAATCTGATCCTCATCCAGCATGGCCAGCATGTTTTCCAGAACCTCACTTCCGACAGAGAGGGGAGAAATACAGCAGTGGTCGGTCAGAATAATGTTTTTGTCCCATACATCATAGAATTTTTTTATGAGCTGAATGGAATCGCGGGTACCCTGGCGGATGCTCTTACCGCGGGTATGGTTGCTGTTGACAATGGTGCCGTAAACGGGCTTTGTATTGTATTTTAACAGCAGCGCTTGCTGCGGGTTAAAAAGATTTGCAGAGCTGCGGTCAAGGTCCGCGGTATCCGAGGATACGATACGGGTAACGTCGATGACATCGCTGGATTCGATGAGTTTATAAAATTTAATGACATCTTCAAGGGTAGAGTCACGAATCGAATCATCCTCGTGAACCAGCTGCGGTGGTCCGCCGGCAGTGGTGATGACTGGGGCGCCATCGACAGAAATGGTGGAGAAGCCAGCGCGGCCGTGGAGCTCAAAGCTCTTGGGCACGGTTTGCAGCGCATTGTTAATCATATCCTCATCGAGATAGACAATGGAGTTTTCGACACGGACGCCATGTTTTTTAAAGACATCCAGCACTTCTTCGTGTTTGAACTCAACACCGACTTCTTTTAGGACACGGAGGGTGCTCTCATGAATTTTTTCGACATCATCCAAACTCAGAAACAGATCATAAGCGTTTTTGCGTAACATTTTTCTACCTCACTTTATTGTAATTTTAATTGAAAACTAAAGGGCCTGCTGCATGTTCTTTTTTTGGATCATCCGTCTTAAGATAATGCTGATTAAAAGGCCGACAACCACAATGCCGAGAACGAGCATAAAGATATAAGTATAGCCTGCTTCACCATATTTATCCAGCATATTGCCGCCAATCAGATAGAAGAAAGCATCAGGTGAAAAGGCAACAGCTGAGACAATGCCGACGATGGTGCCATAATATTTGTTTGGGATTCTGGCCTCTGTAATAGGCGTATACCAGCAGGGAACAGACAGATTATAGATCGCGGCAACCATAAGCAGTAAAATAACCGCGATGATAGCAAAGGAAGGATCGCCAGGCAGCAGCAGCGTAATACCGATTACGATGATACCGAGGATGAAATCCACGGTCATAACCTTGGTGGCAGACTTCATCTTATCGATGAAAACACCCGAGATGGGATTCATGATAATGCGCACACCATAAGATCTGAAAATGGCGATAAAGTTCATCATGACAACCGGAATGGCAAAGGCGTCGGTCAGGTAGGGCGTGAAATAGGAGGCGCTGCATTTAAATGTGTAGGAGCAGCAGCCCATTAGAGCAATTAACCAGACCTCTGGCATTTTTACGACATCGCCCAGATATTTTAACTGGAACTTTTCATCCTGATCCTCCTCGGTCAGGTAGGTATCCCGCTTTTCGTTGTAGAAGAATAGGAGAACAATGCCAGGCAGGATGTTAAAGAAAGCATACAGGTAAAGCATGTAACGGAAGGCTTCGACATCTCCGGCTCCGGAGAGGCCTGCATAAATACCAGAGGCAATGAAGCCGAGGGTCATTCCAAGCAGTCCGTTAAAGGCAAACATGAAACCATACATTTTACCCTGTTCGTGTTCCTCGCCGATGGTGTGGGTGAATTTTACAAATGCGCCGTAGAAGGTACAGACAACCGTAATGGCAAAACCCATCTGGATGGCCAGCATGATTGGATAGCTGGGAAGAGTGGCCATGAGCAGGATCAGGGCGCCTGTTCCAAAACTTGAGATGAGCAGCAAGGGTTTGAGTGGAAAACGGTCGGATAAAATACCAGCAATGATATACATAAAAACTGCAATAATACCAAAAACCGTGATCAGCATCCCAAGCTGACCGTCGGTATAGCCGAGTGCACCCTGCATAGCTTTGTAGTAGTAGGTTGAAAACCAGGGCATGACATTTTGGGAGGAGTAAAGCATTCCCATAAAGAACATGAGAATATAACGTTTTTTCTTAAGGTCCATTGTTTCTTTTCCTTTCTAAAAAATGATTCAGATCTCTGATATCAATATGTTAATGCAAGATGCGTGCCACAAAAAAAGATAAAGTATGAAATTACGAAAATATAGAGTATTAAAAGGGGATTTAAAAAGGAACAGAAAATAAAAAAGAATAAATTACAAAAAACAGTTAAAAGTGAGTCTGGAATGAATCGGACTTTCACAAAAACAACTCAAAGGCCAACGGACAAAAAATAAAAACCGGAGAACCAGTCTCCGGTAAAAAATTTTCTTCAATACATATTTAGAGATCCTTTAAATGCACACCACTTCGTTTATATTTGACCGCCAGCATTTCAGCGACAATGGAGATGGCGATCTCCTCAGGCGTTTCGCCGCCAATATCCAGGCCAATGGGTGCATAGACGGCTTCCAGCTGCTCATTGGTAAAGCCCTCGGAACGAAGCTTTTCATAAACCGCTGCGATTTTTTTTCGGCTGCCGATCATCCCAAGATAGGCGGCTTTTTTAGTAAGAGCGGCCGCCAGCGCTTCTTTGTCAAAACGGTGACCATAGGTAGTAATGACAATAAAAGCCCCGGCGGGAATCGACAGGGTCATAATTCCCTTATAAAAGTCCTCAACGGGCACGTAGGTGTCTGACAGCAGGATGGCGTCTCCAATCTGCTCCTCCCCACGGGTATCAACCAGTGTAATATCGAAGCCAGCCAGTCGGGCTGCTTTCATAAGGGCCGTCCCAACATGGCCAGCGCCGCAGAGCAGCAGACGTGGTCTTGGGTTTTCAACCTCAATAAACACCGAGAAGTCACCGCCGCAGACCATGCCGTTTTCGCTGTTCAGGGTATAGTCCTTAATGGCGTTCTCCCCATAGCGGATGCATGCCTGGGCATCCTGTATGGCCAGCAGCTCTGAACTGCCGCCGCCAATGGTGCCGATGCTGTTGCCGTCCGCGGTTACCAGCATTTTACCGCTTTTTCTGGGGACGGCGCCATCAGCCCGGATAATGGTGACGACCGCGTAGGGGCGCCCTGCTTCCTCCAGCTTAAGCTGTTCTTCCAGTAATTTTTTTGGATTCATGGTAAACCTCCATTTTATAGTTTTGGTGCAAAGCAGACCCGGCGGCCAACAGAAGAGATTTCCTCAAGCCGGAGGTCTATACCGTAAAGATGGTTGAGAAATGGCTCAGTCAATACCTCTTTGCAGTCGCCAAAGGTAAAGGTACCGTCGCGTTCCAGGACCGCCAGCTGATCGCCCAGAAGCAGCGCATGGTCAGGATTGTGTGTGGTCAGAGCAATGCCGTAGCCCTGAGAAGCCATTGAGCAGATCGTTTTAAGGACCTGAATCTGATTGCCATAGTCCAGGTGGGAGGTGGGCTCATCCATCAGAATGAAAGATGGCTTTTGAGCAAGGGCACGTGCAATGCTGACCTGCTGCCGTTCACCGCCGCTGATCTCGTTGTAGGGCTTATCCTTGAGTGCTGTGATACCCATTTTTTCAAGCGCGGCCATGGCAGCGTCAAAATGAACCTGCTTTGGCCGTTCAAAGGTACCGATGTGAGGCGCGCAGCCTGTCACCACATAATCCAGAACAGAATAGGAAAAGGTGGGGACAATGATCTGTGGCACATAACCGATTATTTTGGCAATCTCCCGGTGGGCGAGCGATTCCATGTCTCTTCCTTCAATAAGGATGCTGCCCTCTACGGGCTTAAACAGACCGGCAATACAGTTGAGCAGCGTCGTTTTCCCGGCTCCGTTTGGCCCGAGAATGGAAATTACACGGCCAGAGTCAAGGGTAAAGCCAATGTTTTTCAGCAGAGGAGCGGATTCAGCGTAAGAAAAAGACAGATTTTCAATTTGTATCTTCATCAGCTCACCTTTGCTTTCTGCCGGTATAAAAGCCAGGCAAAGAAGGGTGCTCCGATGAGACCTGTTAAAACCGAAAGCGGAATTTCCAGAGAGGTGGCGGTCCGGGCAATGGTATCGATGAGAAGAAGAAAAATACCACCCATCAGCATGGTTACCGGCAAAGATTTAATATGGTCAGAACCGGCCAGCATTCTTGCGAGATGGGGCATGATCAGCCCAATCCAGGCGATGGTTCCGCTGATACAGACCGCGCTGGCTGTCAGCAGACTGGCGATCAGGATGATAAGCCATCGGATTTTTTTGACATTGACCCCAAGGCTCTGGGCTTCAATATCGCCAAAGGAGAGGATATTGATCCGAAAGGAGAGGCTCAGCAGAATAAGCGCGCCAACAGCAAATACAGGCAGCACAGAGAGAATTTCATGAACCTTTATGGAGGCCAGACTGCCCATTTGCCAGAAAACAATGGCGGTGAGGTCTGTATCATTTTCGGAAGTGAATTTCATAAGTCCGAGGATTGAGTCCATAAAGCCGCTGGTGATGATACCGGCAAGCACCAGGACAAGGTTGCTCTGGTTGCGCAGAAGCTTTGGGAAGGTCATGGTCATGAGCATGGCGATGATGCCAAAGGCAAAGGCAGACAGCTGACGCGCAAGCATGCCGCCGCCTAGCAGAATAGCCAGCGCTGCACCGACGCAGGCGCCCTTGGAAACGCCGAGCAAATCCGGTGATACCAGTGGATTTTTGAAAATACCCTGATAAACCGCACCACAGAGTGAAAGCACTGCGCCGATGCTGACCGCAGCAATGACACGGGGCAGCCGAATGATAAAAAAAACGTTTTCCATGGCCAGATTCCCAGGCTCTCCTGTCATTTTAGTCTGGATAGCATGGAGCATATCCTTAGGATTAACTGTGTAGCGCCCCACACAGCAGGCTATAACAATGAGCGCGAGTAGCATAACCGTCAGTACAATAATGAGATGTCGATGTTTTGTGTTCTTCATAACTGATAAAATGAAAGGGCCGCCAGGCAATCATAAAGCCTGCCGGCCCGGAAGGCCTCAATGCTTATTGAAGCCCAAGCTGTTCCTTGGTAAAGGTTTTGCCGTAGACCATCTGATAGAAGGCATCGACATCCTTCATAAAATCATCTGAGCTGTAAAGATCTCCGTGGAGATTATTGGCTGCCCAACAGACACCCAGCACAGAGGAGGCAGTGGGGTAGTCCCACGGCTCCAGGGAGGATGGGAAAACATAAACAGCCTTGTCCTGAACGGCCTTGATGCTGCTCCAGGCCGGGTCATTCAGGATATCTTCCACCTTATATTTGGCGTAGGAGGGTACCCAGATGATGTCCGGATTCCAGCCTACAATCTGTTCAATGCTCACATCGGCGAATTCGCCTTTTTTGTCCAGGCCGCTGACCGCATTGGCGCCGCCGGCCTTTTCGATAATATAGGTCTGAATCATGGCGTCAGGCGCAACGGTGAGAGGGCTGGTGCCGCCTAAAAACAAAATGGATGGCTTTTCAGAAGCAGCGCCTACCTTTTTGCTGACGCTGTCGATTTTATCACCGATAAAAGAAGTGATCTCTTCAGCGCGTTTGTCTTCACCCAGAGCCTTTCCAACAATTTTTAAAGAGTTTGTGACTGTGTCAAAGCTTTCGTCATTGGGAAGGGCAACCACGGCTGGAACATTAACTTCGGCAAACTGGTCTGCCTGACTGGCAAAGCGCTCAGGCAGAATAGCCAGGTCTGCGCCCAATTCCATAACGGTTTCCATATTGATGTCCTTGCCCTTACCGATTTGGGGCAGGTCGTTGTATCCGTCGATTACTTCCTCATACAGGCCGCGGGCCATGTCCTTGTTGCCAAAGCCGGCAATGTACTTGCCGCCGCCGCCAATGACAACCGCGGTATTTAAGGATGGATTATGTGTTCCCACCACCTTGGTTGCCGGTGCAGCAAGAGTAACCTCGCGTCCGATAGCGTCTGTGACTTTGATCTCGCCGGAGGACTTGCCGGACGAGGCGTCCTGCTTAGGGCTGCAGGCAGTCACGCTTAAGATTAAAGTAAGGGCCAGAATCATACATAGCAGTTTTTTTCTCATTTTTTTACTCCTTTTCAAATACGGAAGGTAAAGCCGTTTCCAGCAGTACCCTATCGTGGCAAAACCATGGACAGGTGATTTTGGAAACCTGTATTTAGGTTAAGACCATCAGAGTTCGTTCGATAAATCCATTATAGCATGGTTTGATAACGTTTTAAAGAAGAAAAAATAAAAGCCCCCGGTCCTATAACAGAAGCGGGGGGGTCAGAAAGGTAAATTTCGATTAAGGATTCACAAGCTCATCCAGTAATTTAGGGAGCTTGTCTTCAATTTCCTCGTCTTTAAACTGGCAGGTACCGACCGCCTTATGGCCGCCACCGCCATATTTCAGCATTAAGCTGCCAACATCAATATCGGAGGTCCGGTTTAAAACAGAATAACCAACAGCGACCGAACAGCCCAGGCCGCCCTTGCCGCTGACAATCCAGGCTGAGATGTTTTGTTCAGGGTACATGCTGTAAATAAGAAAGCGGTTCCCTGTATAAATAGGATCTACGCCACGCAGATCAGAAATGATAACATCACCGTCGGTGCGGGTATATTTGCTTACCATATCCTTGAACCTGGCAGTCTGCTCAAAATAAATTTCGATACGCTCTTGGACATCCGAAAGGTTTAGAATCTCATCTGTAGACATGGTGCGGCAGGCATCAATGAGCTTTTCCATCAACTGGTAGTTAGAGATGGTAAAATTACGCCAGCGTCCAAGTCCTGTTCTGGGATCCATAAGAAAACCGACCAATATCCAGCCTTCAGGGTTTTGAATTTCATCAATAGTCAGATTGCCGGAGTCTACCTTGTCGACGGCAGCCAGCATTTCATTGAAGTGTGAAAAGCGTTCCTCACCGCCATAATATTCGTAAATGATTCTCGCGCAGGATGGCGTGATACGGCTTTCGCCTTTATATTTTCCTTCAAGCTGATTGCGCTCAAACTCACTGGAATGATGATCAAACCAGAGGCCGCAGCCCTCCACAAAGGGGACGTTTGCCAGACAGTCATCTTCGTTGATCTCTACCAGACCATCCTGTAAGTCTTTAGGATGGGCAAATTTCCAATGGTCAATGATTCCGGCTTCCTTGAGCAGTGCGCCACAGACAAGGCCGTCGAAATCAGAACGGGTAATTAATCTCATAATATTAGCTCTCCCTCTCAGATATTATTATCATCAAAATTGATGTTTTATTGCTTGTATGTCAATTATAGTTGATAATACCGGGGACTTCAACTTGATTCTAAAATAAAATTTAGATAAAGATAGGAATAAATCTTTCTTATGAAAATAAAAAGTATAAAAAGGAATCAATTTTGAAAAATATGCAATTCTCAGAGACTTTTGGGTATAAATTCTTAAAAGAACAGGAGATGATAAAGATGAAGCTTGTACTTTTAAGACATGGTGAAAGTGAATGGAACCGTCTGAACCTGTTTACAGGATGGACGGATGTAATTTTATCGAATAAAGGTATCAAAGAAGCCGCGGACGCTGGCAATATGTTAAAAGGGAAGGACTATGATTTTGATATCTGCTACACCTCTTTTTTAAAAAGAGCAGTGGATACCTTAAATGTGGTTCTGGATACCATGGACCGCGCCTGGCTGCCGGTTGTAAAGGATTGGAAGCTTAATGAACGCCATTATGGCGCCTTGCAAGGCCTGAATAAAGCCGAAACAGCAGAAAAGTACGGAGAGGAACAGGTCAAAATCTGGCGCCGCTCCTTTGACGTTCGTCCTCCGGCCCTTGAACCGGAGGACCCCAGAAATCCGCAACTGCAGGAACAGTATCGAAATGTGGAAAAAACTGAACTGCCTCTGGCAGAAAGTCTGAAGGATACCATTGCCCGCGTTATCCCTTATTATGAAAATGTGATTAAAGAGGATATGCTGAAGGGAAAACGTGTTCTTTTGGTAGCCCACGGAAACTCCATCCGTGCACTGGTCAAATACTTTGAAAACCTGTCAGAGGATGAGATCATGGGTGTCAACATTCCAACCGGCATTCCTCTGGTCTATGAATTTGATGATGACTTCAATATGACAGACCACTATTATCTGGGAGACCAGTCTATCATTGAAACACGAATGAAAAAAGTGGCTGAGCAGGGCAAGGCAAAATAAAAAACAGAGAAAAACGGTGATCAGAAAGTCACCGTTTTTTTAACGTGGGAAGACCATACGCTGCCTTCTAAAGGATAAATGGTATGACCATTTTAGATGTTGGTTGAATGCAGTGACGGATTCACTTTGTATCTTGGTCTTTTTTTCGTTATAATAGAATCAAAAGCAAGGGGGAGGAAACAGACATGGATGCACTCAGTTTATGGAAAATCATTATCACTGCTCCCTTTGGAATTGTCTATTTCCTGCTTTTATCAAACTGGCGTTTTTCAAGAACAAAAACCTTTCTGATTATAGGCGCGGGAATATTTGGTGTCACTATTCTTGATATTCTAATAGAGCTCAGGCTGCCCTACAGCCTGAGTGATCTGGAGTTTCGTCTGCTGCACATTGCGATCGCCATTGGCTTTATCATTATTCTGTCCCGTTATAATGATGCGAGGACCTTTTTCTCCTTTCTCATGTCGTGCACCTTTGTGGCCATTCAGGATCTGTTTTGCGGTATCCTGGCACCTTATATGCCGGATGGCACTGGTGAGCTTTTAAATCAGGTATTGATTTTTATGGTATTGGGGCTGGTGATTGTGAAATTTATTCGAAAACCGCTTCTCGAGACGCTTGAAGAGCTGCAAACGGGATGGATACGCTTGTCGTTGATCCCCATTTGCCTGCTGCTTTCGTTTTTAAATGTCGCTTCCTATCCTGCGCCGTTAAATGAACGGCTGGAAAGTGTTCCGGCCGCCGTCGGTCTTTGTGTCGCCATTGTTTTATACAATGGAACCATCTATACAATTCTTAAGCAGCAGAGCAGTTATTTTCAGAGCACGAGGGAGCTTTCATCCATGCAGCTGCAGGTGACATCCCTCAAAAAACACATGCAGGCCATTGCCGAGAGCGAGGAGAATCTCAGAATTTTTCAGCATGATCTCAGGCATCTTACGAACGCATTAACCGTATGTATCAAGACAGGACGTGACAATGAGGCGCTGGCCCTCCTGGCCTCCATGAATAGTACCATTGAGAAAATCAGCCGCCCGGCGGTTTATTACTGTGAAGATGAGGTGATGAACGCTGTGCTGTCTGTTTATGGGCAGATGGCCGAAAATGTAGGTATTGAGGTGAGTATAAGGGTTGAGCTTCCGGAAGAGCTCTCCATCAGCGGCGAGGAAATGTCCCTGGTTTTTGCCAATGGTATTGAAAACGCCATTAATGCCTGCCATCAAATGGACAGCTCTGATGAGCGGAAAATCAGCGTTGTATGTTCTCCGGTAGGGTCGCAGCTGTTTATTGAAATTACCAATACCTATACAGGCAAAATACTTTTTAATCCGGAAACAGGCTGTCCGGAAACAAAAGCAGAGGATCATGGCTTTGGGACACAGAGCATTTCGGCCTTTGCCAGGCGGTATGGCGGCTTGTTAAAATATAAAGCAGAAAACGGTTTGTTCTCAATGCGGCTTGTCCTGCCGCTTTATGAGGATAAAAGCAACCTTACGCTGTAGTTAATTGTTTAGTCAAAAGACTTGAATATTGCAAAAATGCGTTAAAAACCTGTATACAGACCGCTTGTTTTGTTATTTCGACGGCCTGTATACAGGTTTTCAGGTTTACCAGACAAACGGAATCATCCGGTACTTCACCTGCTGTGCATAGCCTGCATAACCGGGGAAGTCAGCCAGCAGCGACTTATCCTCATAGTAGGTCCGCAGGACCAGCAGAAAAACAATGACAGCGGACACGATACCTGTAGCCCAGCCAAAAATCATTCCGACAGTGATGGCCCAGAAGCTCATGAAAAGATAACCGGGATGCCTTACAAATCGGTAAGGACCACCGGTACAGACGGCGGGCTGAGCGTCCTTGAGCATGGGCGTATCCGCCTCATAATATTTATTTGAAAGCAGCGCCCAGGACATCAGCAGATTGGCGGCAGCGCTGAGGAAGAGCCCGGCAGCGACAATTGGCTGGGGTACCGAAGACCAGTGAAATCGGGTTTCCAGCCCAGCGACAATGTATATGCCGTAAAAAGCCAGGGGACTGCAGAAATTGCGGAGGGTGATATCAATCCCCACAGCCTTTTCTGCGTTTTTTTCTGGAAACGAAAGAGCATTTGGGTCACGGTGTAATAAGACCGCCAGCGTGGCGGCCATGACAATCAGATATAAAATAAAATAAATCCAGCCACGTATGCAGCTTAGCGTTCCGGCCGCAATTAAAAAACAGGCAAGACTTAGTATTTTTTGCAGCATTGCCAGAGCGGCAAAACCAGTGGTTTGTTTTTTCATAAAGCAGTCTCCTGACAAAAGTTGAACCTTAAAAATGTTGTTATTATACCATATCTCAAGACACTTATACAGTGGTGAGAGGCAGATTTTATCATTACTTTATCAGAAAGGCTTGATTTTTTTAGCATAAAGTATGTTATACTAAAAATAAAAAGAGGTTTTAGCCATGGAACAGATTGATCAATTGCAGAAAATTATTGATGAGAGTAAAAGCATTGTATTTTTCGGTGGTGCAGGCGTCTCGACAGAAAGTGGGATTCCCGATTTTCGCAGCAGCAACGGCCTTTATATGCAGGAGTACCGTTATCCGCCTGAACAGGTGGTGAGCCACAGCTTTTTTGCCAACCATACAGAAGCCTTTTATGATTTTTACAAAAACAAAATGATGTTTCTGGATGCTAAGCCAAACGCTGCCCATATGAAGCTGGCAGAGCTTGAAAAGTGTGGCAGGCTTAAAGCCGTGGTAACACAAAATATCGACGGCCTCCACCAGGTTGCGGGCAGTAGAACAGTTTATGAGCTGCACGGCAGCATTCACCGCAATTACTGTCAGAAATGTGGAAAATTTTTTGACGCCGCCTATGTCAAAAATGCTGAGGGAGTGCCAAAATGTGACGCCTGCGGAGGAATGATCAAGCCAGACGTCGTGCTGTACGAAGAGGCGCTTGACTCTGATACCATCCAGAAGGCAGTACAGGCAATCAGCGAGTCAGATACGCTGATTATCGGCGGAACATCCCTGGTCGTTTATCCGGCGGCCAGCTTTATTGACTATTTTAGAGGAAAAAATCTGGTGGTTATCAATAAGGACGCCACTGCCAGAGAATCAGAGGCTGCCCTGGCAATTCACGATGCGATTGGCAAGGTTATGGAACAGATCAAAATTGAATGTTAACATAGAAAAAGAGGAGCTGTGTGCTTAGCCGCGCAGCTCCTCTTTTTCATTTATTGTTTTCTGACGTTTAAAATCAAGTCGGCTTTCTGAAAGGAACAGGCCGGCGATGGTCAGTCCAATGCCAAGAACAGCCGGCAGTGTAACGTGCTCATGCAGAATAATGACAGAGGTGACAACCGTAATAACCGGAACCATGTAAATATACACACTGGTTTTCACCGGACCCAGCAGCTTAACCGCCAGGTTCCAGGTGACAAAGCAGAGTGCCGATGCGCCAAAGCCCAGAAATAAAATGTTTGCCAGATTTTTAAACTCAGTAAAGACTGAGAAATCCAGGTGAAAACCAAAAATAAACAGAGCGGGAATCATAAAAACCAGGCCATAGAAAAAGATTCTTCGGGTAGTCAGGATGGTTCCATAGCCAAAGGTACTGATTCTTTTGGTGAAGGTTGAGTAACCAGCCCAGACGACAGCAGCGGCGATGGCCAGCAGATCGCCTGCCGGGTTAAGGTGTACGGTATTGTCGCCACGGAAACTGATGAGGCAGATGCCCGTGATTGCCACAAAAAATCCGATGAAAAAACGCAGTCGAGGCCGCTCTCCATGAAGAAAAAAATAATCAAACAGTGCGGTGAAAAAGGGTGCAATGGCAATGATCACCCCGACATTTGCCGCTAAGGTAAATGTGAGGGCAAAATTTTCCAAAAGAAAATAGAGCGTAACGCCTAGAAGACCGGCGGCCATAAAATAGAGCTCCTGTTTGTGATTGTCCAGCTTAAGGTTTTTGGGAACCACCAGCCATAAAATCAGATAACCGAGAAAAAAGCGGTAAAACAGAATCTCCACTGGGGTGAGTACCTGTAGCAGCACTTTTGTGGCGATAAAGGTAGTTCCCCAGATAACGATGGTAAAAAAGGCGGCAAGGTGGCCGAGGGATGTGCTTTTAGTGTTCAATGAGGGAAGCCTCCTTCTTTGATTCTTTGTCTGTTTGGAAAATTTTCTGGTACTGTCTGGGGGTTAGTCCAATAAAATCTTTAAAAAAACGGGAAAAATGACTCTGGTCCGAAAAGCCCGTCATCGCGGCGGTGTCAATGGCTGGTATGCCCTGCTCCAGCAGCTTTTTTGCCCGTTCAATACGAATTGACTGGAGGTAACGATATGGGGAGACGCCAACCTGTTTTGTGAACAGCAGCAAAAAATAAGACTTGCTGAGCCCGGCAAGCGCTGTTAAATCATCCAGAGAGATGTTGTCTGAAAAGTGATCCTCCATATACGTGCAGACAGCTTTAATTTTATTATCTGGTTCGGCAGCATTGCTCTGTTCAAAGGGGGTGCTGTACTCACGAAAAATCTGTTCCAGAAGCAAAAAGAAAGCTTCCTCCTTTTCAAACCGTGACGAAAGCTCAACAATACCTGTATAGAGGTCATTCAAAGCAGATGTGATATCACTTTGATAGACGACATTCTGAGTGAAGAATGGCGTGTAGGGCTGTCCTGTAACTTCATGAGCGGCACACTGCATGATGTCAGCAGGTATATTGACAGCTCTGTAGTCCAGAATTTCACCGTTTCTTGGAGAGCAGCGGTGGCTGTCTCTTGGATTAAAGAGCACCAGGTCGCCGGCGCTCAGATCATACTCCTGATCCTTGCACCATAGATGCCGCCGCCCCCCTTCCACAAAGCCGATAACGTAATAATCATGAAAATGATTTGGAAAGGGCTGTACAATTCCAGTCAGGTGGTATGCTTCGATTTTCAGATCTGTATCATAATAAACATGTCTTTGTTCTTGTTCGAATGTCATGTGTTTTCCTCTCTTTCTGTTTTATTTTAGCAGAAGTGCGGGCTCGTGTCTTGTATGATCTTCCAGGTAAAAAATTTTAAGAAAAAGAATTGAAAAGTCCAGTGTTTATCTTCTGCCGGATGTGTTTATGCCACTTTTGACAATGATTCAACTGTTCGAGATAATTTTGCGCCGGCTCGTCGTTTTTTAATTTATAAATGTTTAAATACCGTTGATCAGGGTATATAAATATTGCAATATCATACCAAACCCTTATCTTTGATAATCTCGGACAACAAAAAAGACCACTGGTGCAAAAAAGCACCAGTGGTCTTTTTTTGCCGTCATAGAAAATTATTTTTCTGTATCGTAAAGGCTTATGTTATAATCTTGAAGGATTAATAAATACTGACGGGTCTGCTGATTTATTGCATAAGGCCTCAAAGGGAGAATTAAATGGATAAAAACCAACTGGTTAAACAGCCTGTCCCCAAACTATTCTTTCACTATCTGCTTCCAGCGATCAGTGGGACGATGGTAACCTCAATTTATATTTTGGCAGATACAATCATTATTGGAAAAGGCATCGGCACAGAAGCGATGGCTGCCTTAAACATTGTTCTGCCTGTCTTTAACCTTGTTTTTGGAACCGGATTACTGTTTGGTGTAGGAGGCTCTGTGCTGATGTCTATCAGCAGAGGGCGGGGAGAAGAAAAAAAGGGACAGCAGTACTTTACCACTGCCTTTATCCTTAATCTGCTGGCAGGGTTTATTTACATAGCGCTTTTTTTTGCCTTTGGAGAAGAAATCATGTTTTTCCTGGGTGGAACCTTTGTTACCATGCCTTACATCATGGAATATGCTCCTTATATTGCCGGCGGCGCGCTGATCTTTAGCTTTTCATCTTTTTTGCAGGCCTTTGTCCGAAATGACGGCGCGCCAAGGCGTGCAATGGCCGCGGTTATCGCGGGAGGTGTGTTTAATATTGTTTTTGACATACTGTTGGTTTTTCCCTTTCAGATGGGAATGTCCGGCGCAGCGCTGGCCAGTGTTATGGGATCTGTTTTGACAGATTGTATCCTGATTTCTCATTTTTTTTCCAGGCAAAACGGACTGCATTTTCGTTTTGGAGGGCTGAGATTATCTTTTTTTAAAGCAGTGTTTGCTAACGGTGTTACCAGCTTTCTGATTGAAATTTCAGCTGGTATCGTTATTTTTGCGTTTAACCATCAGCTTTTGCGCTATGTGGGAGAGATCGGGGTCAGCGCTTACGGTGTTATTACCAATACAGCTTTTGTGGTCACGGCATTAAGTAATGGTGTCAGTCAGGCGGCTCAGCCGATTTTGTCGACCAATTATGGCGCTGGGAAGTTTGACCGTATCTACGAAGTGCGTGCTCTTGGCGTTAAGACTGCTCTGATTGTTTGTGCTTTGCCGGCGCTTTTAGGACTTTTGGTGCCAGATCTGTTTACCTATATTTTTTTAAACCCTTCACTGGAAGTACTGGCTTTGTCCGCAACGGCCATACGCATTTATTTTATAGGTTTTTTTGTCACAGGGACCAATATGTTCATTATCAACTATTTTCAGGCAGTTGTGCGGCCAGGAATTTCTCTTGGCCTCTGCCTGTTCAGAGGCTGCATTTTTAATCTGGTTTTAGTCGCTGTACTGCCGGTTTTCTTAGGTGTCACCGGTATTTGGATGGCAGTGCCATTAACAGAGTTTATCTCACTGGGAATAGGCATCCTTTTGATAAAGAGAATTTCCGTTAAACGGTAAAAAACTAAAAAGAAAAGACCTGAGCAGAAAGCCCGGGTCTTTGGATTAGAACAAGCCGATTTTGACATCAACATCATATTCTTTTTTTAGTTCATCGACACGATCAAGGAAAGCGCGGTTTTGTTTTTGTCCGAGAAGGTACTGGCGGGCACTCTCTTTAACCACATCGTAAGGAATGGTTTCAGAGGTCTTACTGTCGGTTACCTTGATGATGTGCCAGCCAAAATCCGTTTTAACAGGTTCATCGCTCATCTCGCCGACCTTCATGGCAAAGGCGGCGTTTTCAAACTGCGGTACCATCTTTCCTTTTGAGAAATAACTCAAATCTCCGCCCTGTTCTCTTGAAGGGCAGACAGAGTAAGCTTTTGCAGCTTCTTCAAAGGTTTTGCCGCCATCCTTGATTTCTTTAATAATGTCAATGGCCTGCTGTTCAGACGGCAATAAGATATGGCTGGCGCGGATGCTGTCCGGGGCGATAAACTGTTTGGGGTTTTCATCATAAAACTTTTTAACTTCTTCATCGCTGACTTCCACATTTTTCATGAATTTGGCAATCATGTGTGATTTCAGCAGTTTCTCCTTTGCGTCCTCCACCAGGGCGAGATACTCTTCAGATTCGTCCTCATGATCTTTCTTACCTTCAAGATAGAAAAGCTCCTGAGCAACAAGCTCCTCGAGTAGCTTTCTCCGGCCTTCCTTTGTGCGGAACTGGCCCTGCTGCTCCTGCGGTAATTGTTGTATTAAAGCTTCCAGGTCAGTGTTGTAAATTTCTTTACCTTCGACCACTGCTACGACTTGTTTTTCCATTTAGAAAATCTCCTTCTATTAATAGTCATTAAATTAAATATTATAGTTTATATTTCTCTTTGTCAAGGGGCGGTCTGGTATACAATGATTTTTTCAGGTTTCACAAAGCTTTTCAAATCGCTCTCTATTTGCCTGATCAGAAATTCATTGTCCGCATACCCGATGCCGGAGGTGTTCTCAGTCAGAGGCCAGGCAAAAACCGGACAGGTTGGATCTTTTTTATAAAATGTTTTAAACTGCTTACCACTGATCCGAAAACCACCGACGTTAATATCCAGTAGCCGGTTTAAATCGAACTGCTTTCCTAAGTGGTCGATAAAGTCATGATATATGCTCACACTGTTGTGAATGGGCATGACGGGCTCGATGGAAAAACGAACTGTCGCGTGGGCATTAAGCGCCTGAGATACAGCCGACATCCGTGTTGCCAGGGAAGGCGTATGGCGTTCGTAGTGGCGGATTACCGGATCTGGGAGCAGCGACCAGGCAAAAATAACATTTTGGGGTGGAGCTGCGGTGGGAAACCGCCCGGCCTTTGTCTTTATCTCGATGGTCAGGTTGGCGTGTCTTTCGGCTAATGCGATCCATGGACTGAGAAAATTGGTGAGCGGGTCAAGGGCCATCAAATCACTGTCATAGGATATGGCAAGATAAAGCGGCTCATGACTGGACAATAAATCATTCTCTACTGCGGCGATAAAATCCTCGTTGTTGACAAAAATAACCATATGCCCCGAGGGGTAGATGCTTTTTAAATAACAATAGCTGCAGTCATAAAGGCAGTTCATGATAATGCAAGTATAGTAAAAGCGTGCGTGTCCAAAGCTTTCACAGTAGGGAGAACCGCTGTAATAAAAATCCTGCTTTTTCCGGGCTAAAATAAGATTCGGGGAGCGTTTCTGCGCCATGAAATCCTGATGGTGCCGGTTAAAAATCTGTGAGTAGTCATCAATATAGATAAGACGGTCATAATTGATTTTTTGTAAAATAGCCTGTGTGTTTGGATGATTGGCGGCACTTTTCTCAATGTAAATGTGGGAGAAGGGTTTGGCCCCAGAGGGTTTTGAGTAATGCATTGAAAGCGTCGCTCCTTTCTTTTTTGATGGTAATCTTAAGTTCAGTATAAGGGAGAAGCGCATTAGAAAGGCAGGTGGATTCTCTGAGCTTTTTGGAAACACATGCTTTTGTAAAAGTAATTTTTTGTGATTGGGTCAGGCGAAGTGCAGCTTTTATCTTTTCCATCAGCAGGGATTCCTCTGGGGTAAAAAAGGGCGCATCTTCTTTTTCGAATGCGTCCTTCCAGTAAGAAAAAATTTCCCGCCATTCGGGGTTATCGTTAATCCTCAACAGAATGATATGATGAGGCGGCAGTTTTTTAAAAGCTGTTTCCAGCGCAGAGGAAACAGCTGCGCTTAAAGAATCCCCGGCAGTGAGGCATAAAGAGCCCTCGTCAAAGGGATGGCGATAGAGAATATCCGGGAAATAGCAATGTGTTTCCCCGTTTTTTATGATCGAAACCTGATTGACGAGGGTCCAGTTTTTAATATTCTGATCATTAATGAGCAGGTAAAAGTATTTCATGTCGGCCTCCTTTGGAATTATTTTACCTCAAAGAAGGCGGTTTGTCATCTGCGGCTGCTTTTAATCATATGCTTAACTAGCAAAACTGGATGATGAAAAAGCATCCGGGAGCCTGAAAAGCGCATGACCTCCTGCACGCGCTTGCGCATTTCCGGTTTATAGCAGTGGACTGGGCAATGACTGCAGAATGACTTTGAATCCTGAAAAGGACACCGTTCCAGCCGGCCCAGAGCATAATTTAAAAGTGCCTGGCAATCGGGACACAGGTTTTTTTGACGGTGCTTTTTTAGGCAGTAGAGACGGATCATTTCTTCAATAATATGCTGTTCAGATTTTACATCTGCCATCAGGAGAGCCTCCCGTTTTCTATGGAATAATCCAGGTCGGTGATACCCATGGTGGAACGCCGGTGAGAAACCAGCACAACGGTATGGTTAGCGGTATGCTCCCGGATGGATTTTAAAATAATTCCTTCATTCAGGCTGTCCAGATTACTGGTAGGCTCATCGAGAAGAATAAAGGGCGCCTGGTGTAAAAAGGCCCTGGCCAGCCCAATACGCTGTCGTTCGCCGCCCGACAGGGATTCACCAAGCTCTCCTACGGGGCTATCATACCCTTTGGGAAGCTGAGTAATAAAATCATGGATAGCGGCTTTTTTAGCGGCTTCGGCCACTTCTTCGTCACTGGCGTTTAAGCGGGCAATACGGATATTTGCTCCGATAGTATCATTAAAAAGGTAGGTGCTTTGAGTGACATAGCTTTCATTTTCACGGAGACTGCGGGTATTGACTGAGCGGATATCATGGCCGGAAAGCTTAAGGATGCCGGACTGGCGGTCCCAAAAGCGCATGAGCAGTTTAAGAAAGGTGGACTTTCCAGACCCACTTTTTCCATGAATGCCGATAACCTTTGAGACGGGGAGTTCCATGGTAATATTGTCGAGGATTATTTCATCGTCATATGAGAAAGAGAGGTCTTGGCATGAGGCGCCGTCAAAGGTAATGTCCATACCCTTCTCAACCTCACGCACAACCGGGCTTTCGTCCAGAATATCCAGCACACGCTCTCCGGCAGCAAAGGTTTGAAGCAAGTTATTTGAAAGGCTGCTGAGCGCTGCAGTTGGACCAAAGGAGCTGAATAAGGCAACAGTTGGAATTAAGATACCCTCAAAGCCGACAATTCCCTGATGCATAAGTACAATAGAGGAAAAAAGCATCGCGAGATCAAAAAACAGGATAACTGTATTTGTAACAGCAGCCGATAAACCTTCCTGATTTTTCAAGGCTTTTTGCTGAGAATCAAGTGCGTCGGACTGGCGTGTGATCTCTTTTAGCCTTGAGGGGCCGCAATGGTATTGGATGCATTCCTTTAAACCGCGCAGGCTGTCCAGAAAATAGGTGTTGAGCCCGCCAAAAAGCCTCCGATAGCTTCTTCCTTTATCTGCCCCCAGCCGTGAGGCGGCTACAGGAATGAGAAGCCCTACACAAAGATAGGCAACGGCGGCAATAAGGCCGAGCAGCAGATGAAACTGCCCAATGAAGACGACCATGATGAAAGAGGTGATAACAGCGATAGCGATTGGAGCGATGGTGTGCGCATAAAATACTTCCAGAAGCTCGATATCGCCAGTAATAACAGCAATCAGATTGCCTTTATCCCTGCCTTCCAGTTTTGCAGGAGCAAGTTTTCGAAGGGCTTTAAAAACCTTGTCACGGATAATAGCAAGAAGCTTAAACGCGATATAGTGGCCGCTGGCCTGTTCAATATAATGAAGCACGCCTCGCAAAAGCCCCAGGATAAGGATGACCATAAAAAGCAGCTTTAAATCTATTTTCTGGATATCCAGAATGGAAAGAATACCATAGCTGCCCAGGATGGTAATAAAAATTGCACATAGATAGCCCGCAACACCCATAAGGATCGTGAGCAGCATGATGTGGATCAGCGGCTTAACCAGCCCGATAAGCCGCATCATGATTGAGATGGGATTTCTGCGCATAGACAGGAGTCTCCTTTCCATAATTTTCAAGTGATGTCTGGGTAAAATACAGATCGGCATAGTAGCTGCTGTTTTCCAAAAGCTCTGTATGCGTTCCGGATTCGATGATACGCCCTTTATACAAAACATAAATTTGATCGGCGGAACGCACATTGGCCAGTCGATGGGAGATCAGCACAACCGTTTTGGTATGTGCCAGATCCTCGATGACGCCCATGATCTGTTCCTCGCTCTCCACATCTATGTTAGAAGTTGCTTCATCGAAAATGTAGATTTCAGAGTCGTGAAGAAGTGCCCGTGCGAGGGAAAGACGCTGGCACTGGCCTCCGGAAAGGTTTGAAGCATTCTCCAGTATCTGGGTATCAAGCCCTTGCTGCTCCATGAGAAAATCATAGAGACAAACCCGTTTGAGTGCAGCGTACAGCGCTTCGTCACTGGCGTTTGGCTGGGCCATTAAAAGATTGTCACGGACAGTTCCCTTGAAAATTATACTGTTGTGACTTACGAGGGTGATATTTTCCATAATGCTGGCTTCAGACAGAGATTTTAAATTTTGCTTTCCAATACTGATGTCGCCGCGGTATCTGCGATGAGCCTCCATAATAAGCGAAGCGATAGTGCTTTTCCCACTGCCAGATTCTCCAACAATGGATACAAATTTTCCCTTTGGAATGCTCAGGAAGATATCTTCCAGAACAGGGCGCTTGGCATCGTAAGAAAATTCAATGTGATTTAAACGAATATCCGCATCCTTTGGATCAATGGTACCCGCGGCGTGGACAGGCTCATCAAGGTCAAGCAGACGAAAAATTTTATCCGATGCGGCCATTCCATTCATTGCGATGTGGAAAAAAGAGCCCAGCAGACGCAATGGGATAAAGAATTCCGCTGAAAGCATAATCAGTGCAAAGGTACCGCCAAAGGAAATATTTCCTTTCATAAATTCTGTGACCGCCAGAATAATTCCAACGGCAGCGCCCCCGTAGGCGATAATATCCATGACAGTTACAGAGTTTAATTGCATGGTGAGGACCTTCATGGTTATTTTTCGGAATTTTTCGGACTGAGCATTCATTTCTTCATTTTTATAATGATCCGCTTCATAAATTTTAAGGGTCGTCAACCCCTGAAGATTTTCGAGGAAGCTGTCGCCCAGCTCTGTATAGGTACTCCAATATTTTGATAGAAGTCTTTTGGCGATTTTTTGTACAGCTACAATTGAAACAGGGATAAGTGGTACACAGATCAAAAGGATCAATGCGGTTTTCAAATTAACAAACGAGAGAACTGCAAACAGGGTTAACGGTGCGATAAGGCTGTAAAAAAGCTGCGGAAGATATTTGCCAAAATAAATATCTAGTTGTTCAACACCCTCCACAGAAACCTGAACTACTTCGGCTGTGGAAATTTTTTCATTGTAACTTATGCCTAGACGAAGAAGCTTTTCATATATTTTTTCACGCAATGTTTTTTTTACACCAGAGGAGGCTGCGTAAGACATTTTTGAAGCCATCATCGTGGCGGTAAACCGAACAATCAAAGACACACAGATGATCACCAGATAGCCGGATATTTTGATGCTCTCAATGCCAGCTGTCAAAATATTCTGAAAAAGCCAGGCGATGGTGAAAATAATCGCCATGTTTGCGAAAAGACAGATCCAGTTAAAGAACACATTTAAAAAAATATAGCGGTTAGCCTTGCCCATCATATGTGTCAGGCGTTTATCAATCATTCTGTACCTCCTGAATGGTTTTAATCCTGCAAATGAAGTAGTAGTATTTAAAAATCATGACCGCGATGATGAGGATACGCGCATAAATGACATCGACCAGACAGAACGCCAGGATCAGCATAGCGGAAGCAAAGGACAGAAGCGAAATCTTAGTTTTCAGTGTCATGGCCCGTTCCTTAACGAAGCTGTCCAGATGTTTTTGATAAATTTTGGTACTCAAAAACCAGTCATTAAACCGCTTGCTGCCCCGTGCAAAGCAATAGCTTGCGACAAGAAGGAAAGGGGTGGTTGGGAGCACTGGCAAGATAACACCGATGGCTCCAAGCCCGAAGAATAAAAAACCAATAATAAGATAAAGTGTTTTCATAAAACTCCTTTCAGATAATCGATCATACAGGTGGTTTTAAGCAGGGCCGCATACTGGCCGCGCTAATAAACATTGTAGAAAAATTGTGTAAAAAGGCAGAGGCAGCAGGAGGAATAAATCCAATAAGCCCGCCTGTCAGCAGCAGGCTGTTAAATCCAATGATGACATGGAAATTTTTTTGGATGCGTTCCATTAAAGACAGGCTGAGGTGCCGCAAAGTAACAAGCGCTCTGAGGTCTGTGCTGAGCAGCGTAATATCAGCAACCTCACGGGCAATATCAGAGGAATCTTTCATGGAAACAGAGACATTTGCAGCGGCTAAAGCCGGTGAATCATTAATGCCATCGCCCACCATGATAACCTGGTGGCCATCTTCCTTCAGACGCTCGATGACTGATGCCTTGTCTTCTGGTAAAATTTGCGCCTGGTATTCCGTAATGCCAAGCTGGGCTGAGACGTCTCTCGCGGCTTCATCACTGTCGCCAGTGAGCATGATAATTTTCTTTATTCCAGATTCGCGGAGTGCTTGTATGGTTTCAGCAGCTTCTGGACGGAGAGGGTCATCAATACAGATCATTCCAGCCAATGCGTCACCTAAAGCTAAGAAAATCGCTGATTTGCCATGACCTTTTTCTTCAATGATGGATTTTTGTTCTGGCGTTACGGAAATTCCTTCATCTTCTATAATGAAATGGTAGCTGCCAATAAGCGCCTTTTCGCCGTGAAGCTTTGAACGAATCCCATGTGCAACGACATATTCTACTTCGGCATGTTCTTCACGGTGCTTTAGATTTTCCTGTTCTGCTTTGTGAACAATGGCGTGAGCAACACTGTGAGGGAAATGCTCTTCAAGACAGGCCGAGGTTTTCAGAACCTCTGTCCTGTTATATGGTGGAAACGGAATAACCTCACTGACACTTGGAGAGGCAACGGTGAGCGTTCCGGTTTTATCAAAAACAATGGTATCTGCCAGAGCATAAGATTCGAGAAATTTCCCACCCTTTACTACGATTTTATGGTTTGCGGCTTCACGCATAGCTGAGATGACGGAGATCGGTGTTGCAAGTTTGATGGCGCAGGAGTAGTCAACCAGCAGGACAGAGGCCGCTTTTGCCGCGTTTCTAGTAAGTAAAAACGCCAGGCCAGATGCCAGAAAGCTAAAGGGAACAATGGAGTCCGCTAAATTTTCGGCGCGGCTCTGCACATCCGCCTTCAGGATTTCAGACTGGTCAATAAGCTCGATGATTTTGTTCATGCGGGTTTTGTTTCCGATGGCACGTACCTTTATAACAATGCTGCCGTCTTCAACGACGGTTCCTGCATAGACTGAATCCTCCGCTCTTTTTAAAACGGACTGAGATTCGCCCGTCATACAGGCTTCGTTAATGTAGGCTTCACCCTCACAGATAGTACCATCTACTGGGATTATGCCGCTGGTACGGACAATAATAGTATCATCCTCTTCAAGCTGGCCAATGGGTATGTTTATAAAGCGGCCGTAACCATCCTTTTTCCATACAGTATCGACATTAACAGATAAGCTTCCGGCCAGGGCAAGCTTTGTTTTTTTTCTTGTATAGTCTTCCAGTAAATCTGAAAGCGACAGGAGAAACATAATGGAGCTGGCAGTTCCATAATCTCCCTGCGCTAAAGAAACGCCAATGGAAGACGCGTCTAAAACATCGACATTAATACGGAAATTAAGCAGGCTCTTTATTCCGCGGAAAACATAAGGGACAGCGCGGAATAAAGTGATTACATGACGGGCAGGAGAGGGGAGAAGCCCGCGGAAAAGTAATCGGCGGACAATTCTAAACGCAAGCGCATATTGAAAGTCTGCGTCAACTTCAGAAGTGGTGTCTCTCTCTGCTGGCGGTATGACGGGAAGTTCTGCAGGCACTAAAGCATCAATGAAGTCTAAAAGTAAAGAACGGGAGTCATCGACATAAAAAATTAAAAGGCTTCCGTTGATACTGGAAGCCTTTGCGTCGGTAACTATGGTTTGTGCCATCAAAACAGAAGTTATACTGTAGCCTTCATCAAGAGAAAAAGCATTGCGCCCGCAACGCAGACGAATGCGTCCAGGCATATCGTGAACGATGGTGTATTTCATAGTCTGGCTACCCCTTACTCTAAAGGAGATTCAGCTTTTTTTGACTCAAGCTTTGCTTCATAGCAGAGATCAACAGCATCTTCCTTGATATTTTCATACATCACTTTAGCATCATCCTGCAATTTCATGCCAGAGGCCAAAGTACTCACAAAGAATTTGTGGGCACATTTACTCTTTAAAGCTTTTACACCAAGAGTAGCCGCCGCAATACCGCCAAGAAAAAAAGTCAACTTGTCATTTTCTAAAAGATTTTTCATGTATTATACTCCTTAGCAATTAGTTTACTCGATTTTTGTTTTGCTATTTATACATAATTAGAAAAAACTAACAAAAAGTGAAAAATAAAATTATTCTACAATAATACTTTCAGCATCTGCTTTTCTAAGTGACAGCTCATAGCCTCGTACAGTTACTTCTATCGGGTCACCTAAAGGAGCGACTTTTCGGACAAATATATCGACACCTTTGGTAATTCCCATATCCATAATACGACGCTTGATTGGCCCTTTGTTTTCAATTTTCACAACCTTTACTGTTTGACCACATGGAGTGGTTTTTAAAGTTTTCATGTTTATAACTCCTTATTCGTTAATCATTATTCGAGTTGCCATTGATTTATCAATGGCAACTCGTGTATCTTTAACATTGATGATCATGTTGCCGCCTAGTTGAGAAACGACAGTGACATTATCACCAATAACAAATCCCAAACTACTTAAGAAACGTTTTGTCTCATCTTTACCATTGATTTTCATTATCCTTACAGGTTCCCCCATACGGGCCATACTTAACGGCATCATTCATACCTCCTAATTCAGTTAGATGCTCATAAAAATGTTAGACACATCTGATATCTTGCTTAAAGTTTAACCCTTTGTGATAATATTGTCAAGAAGAATTTAGCGATTAATTCAATTTTACGTTGAAAAATAGCGTAGCGTTAATTAATTTATAATGATTCTTATTTAATGGAAAGGTATTGACAGAATAAAAAACGCGTGCTAAGATGTTTTCAGTTAGTTAGCTAGCACTAACAATATTTCGAAGTTAACGCTGGAATCATTGAACACATAAAAGGGGAAATAAGACAGATGCTGAATGATTTTGATAAATTACTGGGGTTTCATTGTGCCCCAACTCTGATGGGAATAAAAGAAGCGAATCTTATCTGCTGCGCAAAGAAGCAGTTTGCAGATATTTCAGATTTGTTATCTGAGTATAATGCCTTTTTGAATCATAAAGGTTTATACCTTGAACCGTTATGGGAAACAGAACGTCGCGTATTGATTCTGGTTTATCAAAAGAGGAAGCTCATAAAAAGTCTTAAGGAACCAAAAGCAATAAATTTTTTGAAAAAATATGGTTATCGAGAAAATATGTCTTTTAATGAACTGCTGGATAATCTTAAGGAAAATGTGAGCGCAGCAGGAGACTTTCCGCACGAAATTGGTGTTTTTCTGGGGTACCCCATAGAAGATGTCGAAGGGTTTATCCTCAATAAGGGAAAAAACTGCCAGGCGTGTGGTTGTTGGAAGGTATATTCAGATGTTGAAAATAAACTGAAATTATTTGAAAAATATACAAAATGCCGAGATGTGGTTTGTAGCTACATTAATCGGGGAGCCTCAATCAGGCAATTAATGCAGGCTGGTTGATAAAATCATTAAAGGAGAATAAAAATGGATAAAATTGCAGTCATTTATTGGAGCGGTACAGGAAATACAGAGTTAATGGCCAATCGTATTGCGGACGGTATTGAAAAAGGTGGGAAAAGCGCAGAGACTTTTTTTGTAACGGATTTTAGCAAAGACAAAATCGCGGATTATGATCATATTGTTTTTGGATGTCCATCGATGGGGGCAGAAGTACTTGAAGAAGGCGATTTTGATCCGTTCTTTACGGATATTGAAGCCAGTTTAAAAGATAAAAAAGTGGCTTTGTTTGGCTCTTATGGCTGGGGAGACGGTGAATGGATGAGAGACTGGGAGAATCGCGTTCGTGACGCTGGAGCGGTGCTTTATGACGAAGGACTGATCATCCAGGAAACACCCGATAGTGACGGTGAGGAAGAGTGCGTTGACTTTGGAAAAGGATTTGCGCAGTTTTAATTTTACAGGCCGGCAGAGATCCGGCCTTTTTGTTATTCATCTTAGAAAGGACAAAATATGAGAGCGGCAATCAATAAACAGGAATTACTAGAAAAATGCAGATTATTGCTTTTGGAAATGCTTGGAACTGAAAGAGGAGGTAAAGCCTACAGGTCTTTTGAGCTTAGCTACGATGCTTTGCTGACAAAAGAATCGTCTGAAGAGACAAAGGCCGAGCTGCCGCAGATGCGGGAGATTGTGCTGCGCACAGTAGCGTTATATCAGGTGTTGCTTAAGATGAAAATTTCATGGCAGCAAACCGAGGAAATATTAAAAGCGCTTATGAAAGGGTATGCTGTTTTAATGTTCAGAGAACTGGAGAGGCTGTCATCAACGCCGTTCTTTTTTGCGAACTATCGAAAAAAGGTAGCGGAGGGTTATAGTGATTATTTTTCTGAAAAAGAATGGGATATTGAATTGATTGAAAATACACGCAGCAAGTTGTGTTTTGATATTAAAGCCTGTCTATTTTTTGATGTTTTAAAAGCAAATGATTGCGTCATTTTAACTCCTTTATTTTGTGAATTTGAAAAAACTGCGTTTGAAGGTATGGAAGATAAAGTTGGATTTAGTCGTCCTTATTATAAAGGGCAGGGAGATGATTATTGCGAGCTAAGCTTTTATAAAGTCTAAATAAAAAAGCCTGTCAGTAAAGCCTGCAGGCTGTTTAATGAACAATGAATGCTAGCATTCATTAATTCAAGAGAGGTTAATTGGATGTGTTGGGAAAGGAGCCTGCCTGCCCTTGGCAGGCTCCAAAAGAAGGAGTATCATTTCCCGAAACACTTTTGAAGAAATTAATAAGTTAGTCTCAGCAGCTTTTGAAAGTGGATTAAACAATTCATTGGTATTTGAACGAAGTTGATTGTTAAAAGGATTTGTCTTAATAGGAATACTTCTCACATGTTACGGTGAGCGATTATCGCTGTGCTTAGATAATCTTCATCTGATTGGCTGCATTAATCAGAGTGAGTGTGTTGTTGTTCAATTTGGCTGCTTAAGTTAAGTTAAGCTAACTTATGGCATAAGTATACAATAAAGAAAAAGAACTGTCAAGTATAAAATATAAAAAAATGATTTTTATTTTATTACAAAATGAAACTCTTTCGTTATTGATGTAACTTTGTTTATGTAATTTTCTTTTGCAATACCAAGGCTTAGATGGTAGTGATTGAATTATATATCAAAATATAAATAAAACGATTATTGAAAAAGAAAATATAAAAAACAGCGAAAAAGACGATATTTTTACTGAGAATATTGGTTGTTATCATGAGAATCAAATGGTACAATTACTGTATTGGAAAATAAAATTCTCCATTAGTACTTAAAGAAAGCAGGGTGAAGTATGGCCGAAAAATTAACAACTAAAGGGAAAAAGACCCGAGAAAATATAATGAATACTGCAAAAAAGCTGTTTTATGAACGCGGTTATACCAATACAGGAATCCAGGATATTGCAGAAGAAGCAGGTGTAAAGCTTGGTACGATGACCTATTATTTCAAAAAAAAGACAGATTTAGTAGGTGAGATTTACAATACATATTTCATGGGGCTTTACAACTCTATCAGTGAGACTTTGGGACAGGAGGCAACACTGTTTACAAAATACTGTTTTACGCTGATTTGTTTTTTTGATGATATCCTTAAAGACTCAAAAAATGCTCGGTTTTATTATGAAATATTGGAAAAAGATGCCAGCCGTAAAGAGCGTTTGTATTTAATTAAGACATTCAATCGATCATGTCTTGATTTTTTCAATAAATCATATGAGAAAGATGATCTGGATGCATATGCCATTACGAATTATGGCGCGCAAAAGGAAATATATATGGATTATTACGACAGAGAGCTGCCTTTTGATGCACACAAGGTTGTGGAGTATCTGGTACGCAACACGTTTCGTATTTTAGCCATTGACAAAGAAACGCTGGATAATACTATTGAGCAGGCCTTTCGTTTTTCTGAAAGCGGACAACTGTCAGAAATTCGCTTTCTGATCTAACCTCGGCGTTAGATGCTTTGGTGTGATATGAGCTTGCGGAAGTGGTTTGCAGTATTTATATAGGAAATATTTTTGTGAGGAGATGAAATGATCGAGGCAGTCATTTTTGATATGGATGGAGTCATTATTGATTCTGAACCAGACTATAAACAAATTGAGTTGGATATGTACGCCGAAATGGGCTTGGAGATGTCTGAAGAAGACGCAGTGAAAAGCATGGGCAGAGTGACAGTTGACTGGTGGCGGGAGCTGAAAGAACGATTTGGTTTTGAACAGAGCGCTGAGGAACTGGCAGAATATGAAAATAATCTATATCTGGACTTTTTATTCAGCGATGAAAATCAGAAAACCATGATGGAGGGTGTAGATGTTTTTCTGAAGACCTTAAGGGATAAAGGGTACCGCATCGCAATCGCCTCTTCCTCAACCGTTCCTGCGATTAATCGTGTGTTGGAATTGTTTGATTTAGAGGACGCTTTTGATGTAAGGGTTTCAGGAGATCACGTCGCTGTGGGTAAGCCGGCTCCGGATATTTTTTTGCGCGCTGCAGAATTATTGAATGTAGCGCCTGAAAAATGTATGGTCATTGAAGATTCTGGCAGCGGGATTCTGGCAGCCAAGCGGGCCGGTATGCAGTGTACAGCGTATCTCAGCGCTCCGGAAGGTCAGGTTGATGTCCATCTGGCGGATTATCGAATAGCACATTTTGACCGCTTTTTTGAAACCGTAACGATTATGGATTAACTTAATTAAAACTTTAGGCAAGGTAGCCCTGTCTTGACACTTGGTTAGGATAGGGCTATAATTATGCTTGTAAAGTTAGGTTAATGCTAACTAATTAATTATGGTAAAAGGTGGACAAAATGACATGTAAAAGACATGAGCTCTATCAGGCATACATGAAGCTTTTAGAACTAGGAAGCCAGTGTAGCGAGACCATCAGCCATGAATGCCAGGCCAAAGCACTGACTCGTAAACAGGTTTATTATTTACGGATCATTGATGAAAACAACAATATGACCTTTAGCAAGCTGGCTGATTTTACATCAAATTCTAAGCCAACCATAACGGAAGTGATCAATAAGTTTATTTCCTGGGATTGTGTTTACAAAGAGAAATCAGATAAAGATAAAAGGGTGTGCTACATCCACCTGACACCCAAAGGAAAACGCATTGCTCGGGCAGAGGAACTGACCCAACTTCGGCTGATCGAACGCATTGAAGCTTGTCTGGATGAGTCAGAAATTAATACACTCATAACCCTGTTGAATAAACTGAATTGACGTTATGGATTTAAATAAAATTGAGGAGGACATTTATGAATTTAGAAATGAAGCATACAGCGATCATTCCAATTACTGAGACGGTTATCTATCCTGGTGTGGCAAGCCGTATTTTTGTAAATGAAGTGATTGGCCAAAATATAAAAAAACTGATCGTTCGCAACGACACCTTGGCTGTCGGCGTAACGACAAAAGATTATCATGCATACGACCTCCTGACGGGTGAATCTTTTTACTCTGTTGGAGTGCTTTTGAACTTTGATAATATTCAGCGTGCAGACAACGGATATATTATTGATATTAATACATTAGGAAGGGTGCACGTCAGCAATATTGCCAACGATGGTGAAGGACTTGTAGGCGATTATTATGAACTCGAGGATATTCATGATTTGGATGAAACCGAGCAGGCAGAAATGATTGACTATATCAAAGGTATCATGGGAGATATTGGACGTAACTTTAAGGGAGCAGATTATTTTGTCAAGCTGCTTGAAGGGTTCCATTCGATTGAAGAGGTAATCGGCTATACTGTTCCCATGATGGGGATTCCAATTTCCAGCAAGCAGGAGCTTTTGGAGATTGATTCAGAAAAAGAACGGGCGCTTAAATTTATTGATTATGTGATCCGCGAGAAGGATTCGGTTCATCTGCAGCTTGAAATCAGCAAGAAGTATTCCAAGCAGAAGGATAAAGCTTACAGAGAAGCCATGCTCAGAGAGCAGCTGAAAAATATTCGCGCTGAGCTGGGTGAGATGGATACTGAAGAAGAAGAGGAAGCAGATTACAGAAAGCGCATCGAAGAATCCGATATGCCGGAAAAAGTCCGCAAGGTAGCGATGAAAGAGCTTAAAAAGCTGGAGGCTGCGGCCCAGGGAAGTGCGGAGGTTAACGTCATTCAGAATTATCTCGATTTATTGCTTGAGCTGCCTTGGCACAGTGAAATTAAGGAAATTGATATTGGTAAAGCCAGAAATGTGCTTGACTCGCACCACTATGGTATCGATGATGTGAAAAAACGTATCATTGAGCATTTAGCTGTTATGAAGCTGAAAGAAGATAAACAGGGCTCCATTCTGCTGTTAGCCGGACCTCCGGGAACAGGTAAAACAAGCCTTGGAAAGAGTATAGCTGAAGCGCTGGATCGTGAGTACGTACGTGTCAGCCTTGGCGGCGTCAGAGATGAATCTGAAATCCGTGGCCATCGCCGCACATATGTTGGCGCCTTACCTGGACGCATTATCAAGGGAATCAATGACGCGGGAACCATGAATCCGGTTTTCATCCTTGATGAAATTGATAAGCTGGGTATTTCAAACCAGGGTGACCCGTCTGCGGCACTTTTGGAAGTTTTAGATCCAGAACAAAATAATACATTTGCGGATCATTATCTGGAGGTACCCTATGATTTGTCCGATGTTTTCTTCATTGCGACTGCCAACGATCTGAGCACCATTCCAGCACCGCTTTTAGACAGAGCTGAAATCATTGAACTTTCCAGCTACACAAACCGTGAGAAACTGCATATTGCCAAGGATCATCTGATTCCGAAGGTATTGGACGACCATGGTCTTAGTGCAAGTCAGCTGACCATCAGCGACGAAGCACTGCTTCAGATCATTGAAGACTATACCGCAGAAGCGGGTGTCCGAGGACTGACCAAGCAATTGGCAAAAATTGCCCGTGTGGCAACGGAACGTATCGTTTCCGGAAAATGTGAAGAGCTGGCAGTTACAAAAGACAATCTAAGAGAAATTCTTGGCAATAAAACACGTCGCCATGAAAAAGCGGGTGAAAACAATAAACCTGGCGTGGTAACCGGTATGGCGTGGACTGCTGTTGGCGGAGAAATCCTCTTTACAGAGGCCACTATTATGCCAGGAAACGGAAAACTGACTTTAACCGGCCAGTTGGGCGATGTCATGAAAGAAAGTGCTACCATTGCCATGAGTTTGATTCGTTCCCGTCTCGGCGGTGAAAGCAATGGGTTTAACTATTTCTCCTACGATACACATATCCACGTGCCTTCCGGTGCAACACCCAAGGATGGCCCAAGCGCGGGTGTAACCTTAACCACTGCTCTGGCATCCTTAGTTCTTGGAAAACCGGTAGACAGCAAACTGTCTATGACCGGTGAGATTACCCTGAGCGGCCAGGTACTGCCGGTTGGAGGAATTAAAGAAAAGGTTATCGCAGCTCACCGCAGCGGCATTGAAAAAGTGCTGCTTCCCAGAGAGAATCAGAAAGATGTTGAGGATATTCCAGAAGAAGTGCGAAATGAACTGACTTTTGTTTTCGTCGATACGATTGAGGATGTCCTTAAAGAGGCTCTTGGCGTTGATTTGCCGGAATGCGACCTGAAATTTGATGTTTTATTAAACAAACCGGAAGATAAGGACCACACCCCTTCAATGATTTTATAAAGATTAAAAAGACCAATGCTCAGGCCTTGGTCTTTTTTAATGATAAAAATTTATATGATGTCGACGGGATTTTTTCTTCTAAAAAGTGAATTGAAAGGATAAAATACTAATATTCTATCTGGAAGCTTTATGTCCATGGATAAATACCAGGAGGGTAATATGGAAGTTTTTGAATTAAATACAAAAGTCATCAGTGGCGTTGACTGCCTTGAATATTTTAATCAGTACAAGAATCAGGGAATCTTCATTGTCTGCGATAAGTTTCTGGCAGAAAACCAGTCTGTAACCCGGATTTTAAAAGAAATAGACGATTCAAATAAAGTTGTACTGTTCACAGATGTGGTGCCAGACCCACCACTTGAAGAAGTTGCAGCCGGTATGAAGCGGCTCATGGCAAGCAGCTGTGATGTGATCGTCGCCTTCGGCGGCGGATCAGCCATCGATGCCGCTAAAGCGATCCTTTTCTTTACAGCCAGGCAAACGGGGAAGGTTTTTGAGTTTATTGCGATTCCAACCACAAGCGGTACCGGGTCAGACGCAACCGCCGCAACGGTTATCACTGATTTACAGGCAAAGGTCAAGCACCTTTTTGCAGATCCAATGATGCTGCCGGCTGTGGCACTTTTAAATCCGGATTTTACAAGAAGCGTCCCCAAGCCGATCGTGGCCAATACTGGTATCGACGTATTAACACATGCTCTGGAAGCTTATGTAGCCCAGGGAAGAGATAATTTTTCAGATTGTTTCGCTGAAAAGTCTGTTCAGATTATTACACAGTCGCTTCTGATCACATATAACGATCCAGACAATACTTACCACCGTGAACAGATGCAGGTAGCGTCAACCATGGCAGGTATGGCCTTTAATAAAGCGGGACTGGGCATTAATCATGGCATTGCACATAACCTGGGCGGTATGTTTCATATTCCGCATGGACTGGCCAATGCGATTTTACTGCCGCATGTGGTTACTTTTAACAGCCGCGATGAGGGATGTCTGAATCGTTACGCACAGCTCGCTAAGGTTACGGGTATCGCACCTTTTACAGACACGGCCAGAGTTGCTGTGGATAAGCTGATCGCGTACATCCGGGATATTATGGAAAAAATGGAAATGCCTACTTCTCTGATTGCATGGGGAATGGATAGAAATGAGTTTGAAGCTGGAAAACGTCAGCTTGCAGAGAATGCTCTGGTAGATACCTGCACTCAGACAACACCTCTCATGCCAACCGCTGATGAAGTACTGGAAATTCTTAATAATATATCTCAATAAGTTTAAAACAGCGAAAGCAGACTTTGCAGTTCTGTCTTCGCTGTTTTTTGTGTAAAAACAACGCTGAAAAGAGTAGAAATGTAATCCTTGCCAGAATATTGGAGCTATGATATACTAAAAAAGATGAAATACCCTAACAGAGAAGGTTTAGCAGCCTGATTTGAAAGGAAGATGAAATCAAAAAACGCATGTTGTGCATGGGTTTCTTTTAGGTTGCATACTTCCTGCCCCGGCTGGAAGTTTTTTGATTTTTATGGGTATACATTCGAAATAACGTTTAAAGGAGTTTTGAAATGAAGAAAAAAAGATGGCTTGCGTTTGTCGGATGCCTTTTGGCAGTAGTTTTAATGAGTGCTGGCTGCTCAACGAAGCAGGTAGAGGAAGAACCAAAACCAGAGCCACAGACAGTTAAAATTGCTGCGTTGTCTGGCCCAACAGGAATGGGCATGGCCGAAATGATCGCCGAAGGTGTTGAACTGGGAGAGCAGGTAGAGCCTGAATGGACAATCGCCACAGCCCCCGACCAGGTGACAGCGGGAATCATCAATGGTGATTATCAGATCGCGGCAGTGCCAACCAATCTGGCGGCCACCCTGTATAATAAAACAGAGGGTAAAGTTATTTTGGGTGCTGTGAACACATTGGGAACTTTATCAATAGTAGCGGATAAAAGTGAGAATATTAATTCCATGGCGGATCTCAGAGGAAAGACGGTTTACGCTACCGGGCAGGGTTCTACACCGGAATATGTCTTAAACTATCTGTTAGATAAAAATGGCCTGACACCAGGGACTGACGTAACCATTGAATGGTTTGGGGAACACAGTGAAGCGGCCGCGAAGCTTGCGTCTGGAGAAGGCTCCATTGCCATGCTGCCGCAGCCTTTTGCCACAGCGACTCTTGCTAAGAATGAAAACTTGAAGTTGGCTGTCGACATGACGGATGCCTGGGAGAAAGCTACAGACGGAACAAAGCTGGAGATGGGCTGTGTAGTAGTAAACAAGGAATGGGCTGAAAAGAACCCAACGATTGTCAAAAAGTTCATGGAGGCATATAAAACCTCGGTTGAAACGGTCAATGTTGCTGATGAGCGCGCTGCCAATGATGTTGTGGAAGCAAAAATTATGGATAATCAGCAGATGGCTCAGAAAGCTATTCCAAATTGCAGTATTGTTTTTATTACACCGTCTGACGCCAAAGGAGACCTGCAGAAATACTTTGATGTTCTGGTTTCTTTTGAACCAAAATCGGTAGGAGGAAAGGTACCGGGTGAAGATTTCTACGGACTCACATATTAAAAAAATGCCGCCAGGAGTTTTAAAACTTCTGGCAATCCTTTTTTGGATTGGTATTTGGGAGCTTGGAGCCAGTATGGTGGGAAACAGCCTCGTTCTTCCATCGCCGTGGACAACCTTGACCGGTGTGGCTGGAGTCGTTGGTGAAGCCGGATTTTTTGAAGATCTCGGAATGACCTTAATCCGGGTTTTTGGCGGGATTGCTGTCTCTGTGGCGCTTGGGGCAGTGGTCGGAATGCTCAGCGGTCTTAACCGTGTTCTTTATGAACTGATGCTGCCGTTTGTCACAGTTGTGAGGACGCTGCCGGTAGTGTCGGTCAGTATTTTGATTAACCTTTGGATCAAGTCAGGCTGGGTACCGCTGATGGTCACCTTTCTTGTCTGTTTTCCCATTACCTGGACGAATGTGGTGGAGGGCATCCAAAATACCAGCAGAAACCTTCTGGAGATGGCGGCGCTGTACCATGTGCCCTTTAAGCGTGTATTAAAAGATATCTATCTGCCCACATTAAAGCCTTACTTCGCTTCTGCTTTAATGAATGTTATCGGAATGGGGTGGCGATCAACCGTAACCTCTGAGGTCTTAGCCAATGCCCTCCCGTCTGTGGGAATGAATTTATACTACGCTAAAGTATATCTGGAAACAGAGACGCTGTTCTCATGGACGCTGATTGTCGTAATATGCAGTTTTACCCTTGAAAAACTGACTGTTTGGTTTTTGAGAAAAATAAAGGCCGGTGACGATTATGGATATTAAAATAGAAAACCTGACAAAGGCTTATGGAAATGAAGTGATTTATCGTGATTTCAGCATAAAATTTCCGGAAAATAAGATCACCGGAATTATGGGGCCGTCGGGCAGCGGAAAAACCACGCTGCTGAACCTTCTGGCTGGCGTCACAGCTCCAGACAGCGGCATTATTGAAGGTGTAGAGGATGGGAAGGTTTCTTATATTTTTCAGGAGGACCGCCTTTTACCCTGGCGGACGGTTAAACAAAATCTGTGCTTTGTACTGGATAAAGAGCAAGAATCGACCGTGGCACCCATTCTTGAAATGGTGGGCTTGGCAGAGTATGCAGATTATTATCCAAAAGCTCTGAGCGGCGGAATGCGCCAGCGTGTTTCCATAGCCAGGGCTTTTTGTTATCCTTCGAGCCTGTTGTTGATGGATGAGCCCTTCAGCAGTCTGGACTATGAGCTTAAGGACCGTATGGCTGAAGATTTCAAACGCCTTTGGCGGCAAGATCCCAAAACAGTTATCTATGTAAGCCATAACCGGAATGAGCTTACAAAGATCTGCGATGCGATATATTTATTAAAAGAAAAACCTGTTAAGGTTGAGAAAATTACATAATATTAAAGGAAAAAGTGTTATAATCAAAAGAAAATAGCATTAACAGGAGGAACCTTATGGATTTTGGCGACTTTAATGTATATCACATTTTTACGATGGGCTTTGCCGGAGCTGAGGAATACCAGGAGCAGTGCGGACAAACAAAGCACCGCCTCTGGAAAATAGAGAATCTTCTGGAATACTTAAAAAAGCTGGGCATTAATACGATCTTGCTTGGGCCTCTGTTCAGTTCAGTATCGCATGGATACGACACAACAGACTATTATACGGTTGACAGGCGTCTGGGCACAAATGAAGATTTAGCGGCGCTTATGAACAAACTCCATGACAGTGGTTTTAAGGTGGTGCTGGACTGTGTTTTTAATCATGTAGGAAGGGATTTTTTTGCCTTTCAGGATATGAAACAGAACCGGGAAAACTCGCGTTATAAAGATTGGTTCCTCGGCGTTAATTTTTGGGGAAATAACAGCTTTAACGATGGCCTTAGCTATGAAAACTGGGCGGGGCATGACAATCTTGTCAAACTGAACCTTTATAATCCAGAGGTAAAGGATTATTTAAAAGAAGTCATGCGTTTTTGGATTGAAACATTTCATATAGACGGCGTCCGGATGGACGCTGCCAACGTTATGAGCACTGAGTTTTTAAGAGAGCTTAGTGATTTTTCCAAAAATTTGAAGCAGGACTTCTGGTTTGTCGGTGAGAGTGTCCACGGCGATTATAATGTGCTGGTACAGGAGGGGCATCTTGATTCTGTAACCAATTATGAGGACTACAAAGGGTTGTATTCCAGCCTGAATACCAAAAATTACTTTGAGATTTCCTTTTCCCTGAACCGCCTTTTTGGGGAGTATGGCATTTACAAAAGCTTTTATACTTTCAATTTTGTGGACAACCATGATGTAGACCGGGTGGCCTCAACCCTGACCCGTGAAGCGTGGTTGTATCCGCTTTATCTGATGCTTTATACCATGCCGGGGATTCCTTCGATTTACTATGGCAGCGAACAGGGCGCCAAGGGTGTAAAAGGGAATGGGACAGACGCGCCGCTCAGACCAAATTATGAAAGCATGCATTTTGACGAGCACTGTGATTTATATCAGAAAATCTGCCGTATGGCTGCGGTTAGAAGGGCGTCGAGAGCCATCCGTTATGGCGATTATAAAGAATTATTTGTAAAATCGCAGCAAATGGGATTCATGAGGCGTTTTGAAAATGAACAGGTCTACGCCCTGTTTAACAGCGAGGAGAATTCTGTCAGAGTTGAGCACCATGACTTGAGAGGAAAGTTCAGGGATCTGTACAACGACGAAATTGTGGAGTGTGACGGCAGTGTTGAAATCCCTGGAGATTCCGGACGTGTGCTGGCAGCTGAGAGCTGCGGTCTTGTCGTCGAGGAAATAACAGAACAGCCAAGCAGCAGCCAAGCAGAAGAGCAGTCCGCTGGGGAGATCAAATCCCGAGAGGAGAAATGCGACCAGACTCTTGAAATTCCTATAGGGATGACCATGCAGGATATTATGTCTAAAGCCATAGAGGAGGCTGAAAGGGGCATCGAAGAAGGTGAGGTGCCTGTTGGGGCAGTGATCTTGCACAATGGAGAGATCATAGCAACGGCCCACAACCAGAAAGAAACGCTGCAGGACCCAACGGCACATGCCGAGATGCTTGTTATTCGTGAGGCTTCAAAAAAACTTGGACGATGGCGTCTGGACGACTGTGAACTTTATGTGACAGCGGAACCGTGCCCCATGTGTATGGGGGCAGTTATTCAAAGCCGAATCAGGAAACTGGTTTACGGGACATGGGAAACGCGGTTTGGCGGTGTCGAGACAACGGCAGAGCTGGGAAAGCATCCAATGCTTTCAAATGCAACGGAAATTTATTCCGGTATCTGTGAGGAGAAATGCCAGGAACTGCTTGAACGTTTTTTTCAAAATAACCGTTAGATAAAACAATGGCACAGCGGAAAGAGGCATAGTAAAATAAAAGTCTTTTCGCTGTGCTTTTAAGATTTAAGCCTCTAAAGTGATAAAATAAAAATAATTCCATTGGGGGTAAGCGGTTTCAGGTTGTTAAAATTAAAACAAGCAAAAATAAGTGTTGACAAAGGTTTTAGAAACAGATATAATCTTTTCAACATCAAAAATATCTAACAGCTATGACCAAGAGAAAGATACCGTAGGTCTTTATTCCAGAGAGTTGGCGAATGGTGTGATGCCAACAATAAAGGGGTATGTAATACTCACTTGCGAGCTGCTGACCTGAAAGTTTACCAAACTAGTAGGGGAAGCCGTTATCCTGTAACAGGAGTGTCAGCGTTAAATGACTAGGGTTAAGAAAGACAGATGTCTGTTCCGACCTGAAGAGGAAATGGCCGTGAGGCTGTTTTAAAGAAGAGTGGTACCGTGGATATGTATATATTATCCGCCTCTTTTTATACAATGACAGAATTGTATACAAAGAGGCGGTTTTTTTATATAAAAAATTATTCTTAAGAGTTTTTTAGGAGGAACTAAAAAAATGGCAACATTATTTTATGACAAAGATTGTAATTTAGGTTTATTAGATGGTAAGAAAGTAGCTGTTATCGGTTATGGCAGCCAGGGACATGCTCACGCTTTAAATATGAAAGAATCCGGAGTGGATGTGCGCATCGGTTTATATGAAGGCAGCAAATCCTGGCCTAAGGCTGAAGCAGCGGGCCTTACAGTCAAAACTGTCGCCGAAGCGGTAAAAGAATCTGATGTCATCATGGTATTGCTTCCAGATGAAAAACAGGCTCAGATTTACGCAACCGAGATTGAACCAAATCTGGAAGACGGCAACTACCTGGCATTTGCTCACGGTTTTAACATCCATTTCAAACAGATTGTTCCACCGGCAGGCGTAAATGTATTTATGATCGCGCCAAAAGCTCCGGGTCATACTGTAAGAAGCCAGTTTGAAAAGGGTGAAGGTGTTCCAATGCTGATTGCCGTTGAGCAGGACCCATCTGGTAATACTCATGATATCGGATTGGCTTACGCAAAAGCCATCGGCGGTGCGAGATCCGGTATTCTTGAAACCAGCTTCCGCGAAGAAACAGAAACAGATTTATTTGGCGAACAGGCTGTTTTATGCGGCGGCGTTACAGCGTTGATGAAGGCAGGCTTTGAAGTATTGGTAGAAGCCGGCTACGAACCGGAAAGCGCATACTTTGAATGTATCAACGAAATGAAACTGATCGTTGACCTGATCTTCAAGGGTGGTTTCTCCATGATGCGTTATTCCATCTCTGATACTGCTGAATACGGCGACTATGTCACAGGCTCAAAGATCATTACCGAGGACACAAAAGAAGCCATGAGAGAAGTATTAAGAGACATTCAGGAAGGTACTTTTGCTAAAAACTGGTTACTTGAAAACAAATGCGGCAGACCATATTTTAATGCGAAGAGACGGATTGAGTCCGAACAGCAGCTTGAAAAAGTCGGCGCAGAATTGAGAAAGATGATGACCTGGGCTGACTGATTGTCCAGTTAACGCTTATTCACCAAGAAGGCAGAAGGTTATCCTTTTGCCTTCTTTCATAAAATAAACAAATTGCTAAAATCCCTTCGTAACGGAGAGTAGAAAGAGGAACAAGAATGTCCGAAAAAATAATTTTATTCGATTCTACCCTTAGGGATGGAGCCCAGGCAGAAGGAATATCCTTTTCTGTAGAGGATAAAATCCGGGTGCTGGAAACGCTGGACCGGGTAGGCATTGATATCATCGAAGCGGGCAACCCGGGATCAAATCCAAAGGATATCGAGTTTTTTGAACGCGTTAAGGATATTGAACTGAAGCATTCAAAGCTGTGCGCATTTGGCAGTACAAGAAGAAGCGGCATTGATGTGGAAGATGATGCAAACCTCCAGGCGATTATCCAGGCGGATACACCGGCGGTTGCTATTTTTGGAAAAGCGTGGCCTTTTCATATCACAGAGATTATTAAAACGACACTGGACGAAAATCTTGCGATGGTTGAGGATACGATGGCTTTTCTAAAAGCGAATGGAAAAGCTGTAACCTTTGACGCAGAACATTTCTTTGACGGCTACAAGATGGACCCGGCATATGCTGTTGAGGTTCTGAAAGCAGCTGAGCGCGGCGGAGCCGAATGCGTCGCCCTTTGTGATACCAACGGCGGTACTCTCCCCATGGAAATCATGGAGATTGTAAAGCATGTTGCCAGTGAAGTCGGCATTGCCGTCGGCATTCATTGCCATAATGACAGTGGTCTGGGCGTAGCAAATAGTATTATGGCAGTACAGGCCGGTGCAAGACAGGTGCAGGGAACCTTTTTAGGCTATGGAGAACGATGTGGAAACGCCAATCTTTCTTCGATTATTCCCAATCTTCAGCTAAAGCTGGGGTATGACTGCCTGAGCCCAGAGTCAATGGAAAAGCTGACCAGCTCGGCCATCCGTATCGCGGAAATTTCCAATTATGTTTTATCCGGGCGAGAGCCCTTTGTGGGTAAAAGCGCCTTTGCTCATAAGGGCGGCATGCATATTGACGCTGTGTTAAAAGCGCCGACTTCCTTTGAGCATATTCCACCAGAGTCTGTAGGGAACCAGCGGCGGATTTTAATGTCGGAGGTTGCCGGGCGTAGTACCATTATCCAGCTGATCAATGAAATTGATCCAAATTTGACAAAAAAATCAGAAGAAACCACGCGGGTGATGGACAAAATTAAAGAGCTCGAGTATCAGGGCTATCAATTTGAAGGTGCTGAGAGCAGTATCAAGCTTTTGATCCGCAAAGAACTTGGAAAATACCGGCCGTTTTTTCAGATTGAAGATTTTAAAACCATCGGTGAAAAGCCTGTTGAAGGCCGGGCACTCAGCGCTTCTGCCGTTGTAAAGGTCAATGTTGAGGGACAGTCTGAAATCAACGCTGCTGAAGGTGACGGCCCTGTAAATGCTTTGGATAAAGCGCTCAGAAAAGCCCTGGAGGTCTTTTATCCCAAAATTAAGGAGGTTCGCCTCACAGACTTTAAGGTCCGCGTGATTGATAAAGGCGCGACAGCCTCGAAAGTCCGTGTTTTAATCGAAAGCACGGATGGCGAGGATATCTGGACAAACGTCGGGGTTTCCACTGACGTTATTGAAGCCAGCCTTATCGCGTTAATCGATTCGATTGAGTACAAGCTTCTCAACGATATGGAAAGAAAATTGAAAGAGTTTAAATTTATATAAATTAAGAAGGAGAGTGATCATTTTGGGTATGACAATGACTCAGAAAATATTGGCGGCACATGCTGGTCTGGAATCCGTAAAACCGGGTGATTTGATCATGGCAGACCTGGACTTGGTGTTGGGGAATGATATTACCTCACCGGTAGCCATCAATGTTTTTAAAAATATTAATAAGGAAACCGTTTTTGACAAAGACAAGGTTGCGCTGGTCCCAGACCATTTTGCGCCGAACAAGGATATTAAGGCTGCGGAGCAGTGCAAACAGGTGCGCTGTTTTGCCTGTGAGCAGGATGTCACCAACTATTTTGAAATCGGCGAAATGGGTGTAGAGCATGCTCTGCTGCCGGAAAAGGGGCTGGTCGTTGCCGGCGATGTCGTGATTGGGGCAGATTCTCACACCTGTACCTATGGTGCGCTTGGGGCTTTCTCAACCGGTGTGGGTTCTACCGACATGGCGGTTGGTATGGCAACCGGTAAAGCCTGGTTTAAGGTGCCGTCTGCCATTAAATTCAATCTGACTGGCGCTTTCAAAGAAGGTGTTTCAGGAAAAGACCTGATTCTTCACATTATTGGAATGATTGGTGTGGATGGTGCACTTTATAAATCAATGGAATTTGTCGGAGAGGGTGTGTCAAGCCTGACGATGGATGATCGCTTCACCATTGCGAATATGGCCATTGAAGCTGGCGGTAAAAATGGTATCTTCCCTGTCGATGATAAAACCATTGAATATATGAAGGAACATTCCACCAAGGAATACAAGGCCTTTGAAGCAGACGCAGACGCCGAGTATGACGCTGTGTACGATATTAGTCTGGCAGATATCAAGTCTACGGTGGCATTCCCGCACTTGCCTGAAAACACTAAAACCGTTGATGAAATTACTGAACCGGTTAAGATTGACCAGGTTGTTATCGGCTCATGCACCAATGGACGTTTCTCAGACTTTAAAAAGGCCGCAGATCTGATGCGCGGTAAGCATGTTGCCAAAGGAATCCGTGTTTTGATTATCCCGGCAACTCAGCAGATTTACCTGGATTGTATGGAAGCGGGATATTTAAAAGACTTTATTGAAGCGGGCGCAACGGTTAGCACACCGACCTGCGGGCCATGCCTGGGCGGACATATGGGGATTCTGGCAGCGGGAGAACGCTGCGTTTCCACAACAAACCGTAACTTTGTCGGACGTATGGGCCATGTGGATTCCGAAGTCTATCTGGCGAGCCCCGAGGTTGCGGCGGCATCTGCTATTCTGGGCCGTATTGCCGGACCGGAAGAATTATAAAAAGGAGGAACGCATCATGAAAGCAAAAGGAAAAGTATTTAGATATGGCAACAATGTTGATACAGACGTTATTATTCCCGCAAGATACCTGAACACCAGCGATCCTCTGGAATTAGCGGAGCATTGTATGGAGGATATTGACAAGGATTTTGTCAAACGTGTGGAGAACGGCGATATTATTGTCGCTGATGATAATTTTGGCTGCGGTTCTTCGAGAGAGCATGCGCCGATTGCCATCAAAGCCTCAGGTGTCTCCTGTGTAATCGCCAATAGCTTTGCGCGTATTTTTTATCGCAATTCCATTAATATCGGCCTGCCGATTCTGGAATGTCCGGAAGCAGTGGCAGCGATTGAAGCGGGCGATGAAGTAGAAGTGGATTTTGACTCTGGCGTTATCACTGACGTGACCAAGGGACAGAGCTTCCAGGGACAGGCATTCCCTGAATTTATGCAGAAGCTGATCGCAGCGGGCGGCCTGGTAAATTACGTCAACGAGAATCTCATCTAGCTTCATTATATACAGGCTGGGTTTCCAGCCTGTATTTTGAAAAAACTTGAGTAAGATACAGAGGAGAAAAATCAATGAATTATAAAATAGCAGTTATTAAAGGGGACGGAATCGGTCCTGAAATCGTAGAAGCCAGCATGAAGGTGCTGGATAAAATTGGCGAAAAACATAATCATACCTTTGACTATACAGAAGTTCTGGCAGGGGGTGCGGCCATTGATGCCTGCGATACACCGCTTCCGCAGGAAACAGTGGATATCTGTAAGGGCAGTGACGCTGTATTGTTAGGTGCCCTCGGCGGCCCGAAATGGGATAATCTGCCAGGGGACAAGCGTCCGGAGGCCGGCCTCTTAGGCATTCGCAAGGCTCTTGGCTTGTTCGCGAACCTGAGACCAGCCATGCTTTTTGAAGAGCTGAGAGACGCTTCACCGTTAAAATCCGAGATTATCGGCGATGGTCTGGACGTTTTAGTCGTCCGTGAACTGACCGGCGATGTATATTTTGGGGAAAAGAAAAAAGACGGCGATTTCGGCGCTTCTGACTTAATGAATTACACGCGGCCAGAGGTAGAAAGAATTGCCCGGGTAGCCTTTGACAGCGCGAAAAAGCGCGGCGGAAAGGTAACCAGTGTCGATAAGGCAAATGTTCTTGAAACTTCACGCTTCTGGCGTTCAGTGGTTCTTGAAATTGCCAGGGAATACCCCGATGTCGAGCTGGACCATCTGTATGTCGATAATGCGGCCATGCAGCTTGTCATTAATCCGCATCAGTTTGATGTTATCTTGACAGGAAATCTTTTCGGAGACATTCTATCCGATGAAGCCAGCATGCTTACCGGGTCGATCGGAATGCTGCCTTCGGCCAGCCTGGGCGAAGGCAAGTTTGGCATGTATGAACCGATTCATGGCTCAGCGCCAGATATCGCTGGGCAGGATAAAGCCAACCCGATTGCCACAGTGCTGTCTGTCGCAATGATGCTGCGCTATTCCTTAGGCCTTTCGGATGAGGCGGACAATATTGAGGACGCAGTGAAAAAGACACTTGCTCAGGGTTACCGCACCGGCGATATTGCCGGTGACAATAGCAATGTTGTCGGCTGTGTCGAAATGGGTGAAAAAATTATTTCTAATCTATAATAATAAGGAGAAAAATTATGCGTAGTGATTCCATAAAATCAGGAATGCAGAATGTGCCGAAGCGGGCGCTTCTGAGAGCGCTTGGCTTGACCGAAGAAGAAATGACAAGACCTTTGATTGGCGTTGTTAACTCTTATAATGAAGTCGTTCCGGGGCATATGAATCTCGATAAAATTACAGAAGCCGTAAAAGCTGGTGTTCGTCTGGCTGGTGGGGTTCCTCTGGAATTTCCAGCAATCGCTGTCTGTGATGGGATAGCAATGGGCCATCAGGGGATGAAATATTCGCTGGTTACCCGAGATCTGATTGCCGACTCTACCGAAGCCATGGCAATGGCCCACGCCTTTGACGCTTTGGTAATGATTCCAAATTGCGATAAAAATGTTCCCGGGCTTTTAATGGCGGCAGCCCGTCTTAATCTGCCTGCTATTTTCGTCAGCGGCGGCCCAATGCTGGCCGGACGGGTAGGCGATTTGAGAACAAGCTTTTCTAGTATGTCAGAAGCGGTGGGCTCCTATACTGCCGGGAAAATGTCTCAGGAAACATTGGAAGAATATGAATGTAATACCTGTCCGACCTGTGGCTCTTGCTCGGGGATGTATACTGCTAACAGCATGAACTGCCTGACTGAGGTTTTGGGCATGGGTCTGCGCGGCAACGGCACAATCCCGGCCGTTTACTCTGAACGTCTGCGTCTGGCTAAACGCGCGGGTATGCAGATCATGGAGCTGCTCGAAAGGGATATTCGTCCAAAGGATATTATGACAGCGGATGCTTTCAGAAACGCATTAACAATGGACATGGCGCTGGGCTGCAGCACGAATTCGATGCTGCATCTGCCGGCGATTGCCCATGAATGTGGTGTGGATCTGAATTTGGAAATTGCCAATGAGCTCAGCGAGAAAACACCGAACCTGTGTCATTTGGCGCCTGCGGGCCATACCTATGTGGAAGACTTGAACGCTGCCGGCGGGATTTATGCGGTTATGAGTGAAATCAACAAGCTTGGCCTGTTAAAAACAGATTTAATAACGGTCACAGGAAAAACAGTGGGCGAAAATATCGAAGGGGTTCATAATCTGAATCCTGAGGTTATCCGCCCTGTTGAAAATCCTTACAGCAAAACCGGCGGTATTGCGGTTCTGAAAGGCAGCCTGGCACCAGATACCTGTGTGGTTAAACAGTCTGCGGTCGTACCGGAAATGCTTAAGCATGAAGGCCCTGCCAGAGTGTTTGAGAGCGAGGAAGCAGCACAGGAGGCCATCAATAATGATCAGATTAACGCCGGTGATGTGGTGGTAATCCGCTATGAAGGACCAAAAGGCGGCCCGGGCATGCGCGAAATGCTGAACCCAACCTCTGCCATCATGGGAAGAGGGCTTGGCAGCTCTGTTGCGTTGATTACAGATGGCCGTTTCAGCGGCGCTACCAGAGGTGCCTGTGTCGGTCATGTTTCACCAGAAGCGGCGGCCGGCGGCCCAATCGCTTTTGTAGAGGAAGGCGATATCATTTCCATTGATATTCCTAACCGCAGCATTGAGCTGAAGGTCAATGAGGAAGAACTGGCTAAACGTAGGGAAGGCTGGACGCCAAAAGAACCGGAAATTAAGACGGGTTACCTGGCCCGTTATGCAAAGCTTGTGTCTTCTGCAAATAAGGGAGCTATTTTAGAATAGTCAGGTCTAGCGGCTGTTATAAAATATCGTACTGCCAGATATTATATCCGGCAGTACGATTGATTTATATTTGCTGCTAACCAGAGAAATAGAGGAGAGAACTATGAAAAAAGCAGAAAAATTATTAGGATCAGAGATTGTCGTACGCTGTCTCGAAGAATTGGGAGTTGAACATGTTTTCTCTTTCCCGGGAGGCGTTGTCATACCACTTTTTGATGCTTTCTACCGGATGGATCATAAAATTGCTCAGATCGAGCCCTGCCATGAACAAAATGGTGTTCACGCGGCTGATGGCTATGCGCGTGTCAGCGGTAAGGTAGGTGTCGCGATTACCACATCTGGTCCGGGAGCAACCAATGCCATTACCGGAATCGCCAATGCGTATCTGGACTCTGTGCCTTTGGTTGTCTTTACCGGGCAGGTGGCACAATCCCTGTTAGGAAAGGATTCTTTTCAGGAAGTTGATATTGTCAGCGTAACGATGCAGATTACAAAGCACAGTTTTCAGGTAAGAGATGTCTCCATGCTGGCGCCATCCATTTACGAAGCGTTTAACATTGCATCTACAGGCCGGCCGGGTCCTGTTGTCATTGATATCCCAAAAGATATCTTTATGACGGAAACAGAATATGTTCCTCTGAGCGATGAACGGAAGCCTGTAAACTATTTTCCAACGCCAAGCCGCGATGCGCTGGTTCGTTCCGCGGAGTTTATTAACCGCGCTGAGCGGCCCATGATCTATGCTGGCGGCGGTGTTTTAAAATCTGGCGCAAGCGAAGAGCTGGTCGCCTTTGCAGAAAAAGCAGGGATTCCTGTTGCCAATTCTTTGATGGGGCTGGGCTGTATTCCGAGAGACAACCCGCTTTCACTGGGCTTTGTCGGAATGCACGGCTCTCAGGAGTGTAATTTGGCGGTAATTAACTGCGATACCCTGATCGCCGTAGGCGCCCGCTTCAGTGACCGCGTGACAGGCAATATTAATGAATTTATGCGAGATAAAAAAATTATTCACATTGATATTGACCCGACAGAGTTTGAAAAGAATATTCAGGTTAATGTTCATATTCAGGCTAATATCAAGGATGTGTTGCCAGCTCTCTCTAAGCTGGTGGAAGAGAAGAAGCATCCTGAATGGTATAAGCAGATCGCGGAATGGCCGCTGCCTGAACGGCCTAAAAATGAATACAACCCTAAAAATATGCTGGAGCATATCAACGATGTTTTTGAAGACGCTTATGTTGTAACCGAGGTTGGACAGCATCAGATGTGGGTTGGCCAGTACTGGAAATTTAAATTCCCAGGCCAATATGTTACCTCTGGCGGGCTTGGCACCATGGGCTTTGGCTTAGGCGCTGCGGTGGGTGTTCAACTCGCTAAACCGGATAAAGATGTTATCCTGGTTGCGGGCGATGGAAGCTTCCGTATGAACTGTCAGGAGCTTATTACGGTGAAGCGTTATAACCTGCCCATTAAGATATTCCTCTTTGATAACCAGACGCTTGGCATGGTGCGTCAATGGCAGAAGCTTTTCAATGAAAAACGTTATGCCCAGACTGATCTAGATCAGGGAACCACGGACTATCTCCAGCTGGCGGCTGCCAGCGGCATCAAGGGCTTTGAGGTTAACAGCCTTGAAGAGCTGGATGATGCGTTGGAAAAGATCAAAGATATGAAGGAGCCGGTGCTTGTTCATTGTAATATTTCCAAGGAAGAGGGCGTATACCCCATGGTTCCGGCTGGAAAACCAATCGACGAAATTTATTACGAATAACTGGAAGAAGCCTCATGCTTTAATGAGGCTCTTTTTTAAATGGAAAAATATGAGAATATTTCGTTGTTTGTTTATAAAAAGTAAAAATGGGTATATAATGGAATTGACAAAGACTGTTTTTTAAATTAAAATTATTCTAAAATGTTTTATTATTGAGAGTAGAAAATTAAAAGAAAGTGGTGAATACTTTGAAAAAATGGAGATGTACGGTCTGCGGTTATATTCATGAAGGTGATACTCCGCCGGCAGAGTGCCCGATCTGCGGTGTGGGACCGGATAAGTTTGAATTAATCGAAGAAGAAAAGCCTAAAAGATGGCGCTGCACAGTCTGCAATTACATTCATGAGGGCGATACACCGCCGGAAAAATGCCCGATCTGTGGTGTGGGACCGGATAAATTTGTGCTGGTAGAGGATGAGCCCGGGGATGGCCTTTCTAAGGAAGAAAAGGATAAGCTGCAAAGCCTGCTGTTTAATGTCAGCTATGGATTGTATATCATTTCTTCAAAGGACGGGGACAAAATTAACGGTATGACCTCGAACAGCTTTATACAGATTACGGACACGCCGCTGCGCGGCTGTGTATGCATCAACAAAGGAACCCGCACAGCTGAAATGATCGAAAAATCCGGCGTGTTCGGCGTTTCTGTTCTTGGTCAGAATAACCATGATCTGGTAACGCATTTTGGTTTTCAAAGTGGGCACACCGTAGATAAATTTAAAGATGTTTCTTATATTACAGGTGAAAAAACAGGTTGCCCTGGTTTGCCAAATACCCTATGCTTCATTGAGCTGGAGGTAGAAAAAACGGTTGACCTCGGAACACACAATATGTTTATCGGTAAAGTTGTCGGCGGCGAGGCTTTTCATAAAGCAGAGCCAATGACCTATGCATATTACCGGGCAACACGGTAAGAAAATGATAGATCTGTCATGATGACGGATTCAATTTGCCAAAGAAGTGGCGCAGGCCGAGACTACGCCTTTTATCCAGATAAGAAAAAGGTCCAAGCGCTGCGGTAAACGGCCGGGAATCATACTTTTACCGGAAATGCCGGACACTGGAGGGATCAAACGTCTACTTTATTAAAGAAGATACAAGTTTAAAGGCAGTGCCCGCAGGACTCTTTTTTTCCTCAGGTAAAAGGCTCCGTCTCTTGAAGTTTTTTGATGCGCTGAATCCGTCATTGCGACGGATTTTTTTATTTTTCATTGACATTAAACGGGTTTAAATTTATAATTAGTTTCGTGTGAAACTATTGATTGAGTTTTACTTAATAAAGAAGAGAGGAGAGAATATGTCGGAAGAAATGATTAAAAAACAAGATAGTTCGTATTTTGCGACTGAGCGAATCGGAAAGCTTATCGCTAAATTTGCAGTGCCCTGCGTTGTGTCAATGCTTGTCAATGCACTTTATAACATTGTTGACCAGATATTTATTGGACAGGGGGTAGGCTACCTTGGAAATGCCGCCACAAATGTAGCTTTTCCATTGGTAACCATCTCTTTAGCCATCGCATTGCTCATTGGCGACGGGTGTGCGGCTTATTTTAGCCTGAAACTGGGCGAGGGGAAAAATGAGGAAGCTGCCAGAGGTGTGGGAAACACGATTACCATGCTGACGATCGCTGGAATTCTTTTTTTTATTTTTGGGATGCTCCTGTTAAAACCGATGCTTCATCTGTTTGGTGCAACGGAAACTGTTTTTCCCTATGCTGAAGCCTATACCCGTGTTATTATTATTGGTCTGCCCTTTGTACTGGTGGGCGCTGGGTTGAATTCAGTTGTTCGCGCAGATGGAAGTCCTCGTTTTTCGATGGCCGCTATGATTGTAGGCGCTATTATCAACACCATTCTGGATCCAATATTTATTTTTATCTTTGGATGGGGCGTTTCGGGGGCTGCTTTTGCGACTATTCTTGGACAGATCGCCACCTTTGTCATTACGATGTTTTATCTGGTGCGTTTTAAGAATATCACCTTAAAAAAAGAGTATCTGAAATTAAAAGGAAAAATCTGTAAAATGGTCTGCTCACTTGGCATTTCAAGCTGTGTAAACCAGCTGGCAGTTACGGTCGTTGTCATTGTGACCAACAATGTACTGGCATATTACGGCGCAATGTCACCATATGGCGCGGAGATCCCTTTATCTGCCATTGGCATTGTCATGAAGGTAAACCAGATTCTGATGTCTATCCTTATTGGAATCGGCGTTGGCTCACAGCCGATCATCGGCTATAATTACGGAGCGCAGAATTACGATCGTGTGAAGAAAACCTTTTTTATGTCTGCGGGAATCGCGACGGTGTTTGCCTGTATCGGATTTTTGCTGTTTCAATTCTGCACACAGGGTATTGTCAATATTTTTGGACAGGAGGACGCATTGTATAATGATTTTGCACTCAGGACCTTTCGCGTTTTTCTGGCTGTCTGCTTTTTAAACGGTTTTCAGATGGTCACCTCGATCTTTTTCCAGGCCATCGGTAAACCGCTAAAGGCTACTTTGATTTCACTTTCAAGGCAGATTCTTTTCCTGATACCGCTGTTTATCATTCTTCCTGCCTTTACGGGTGTCACCGGCGCTCTATACGCAGGGCCGATTGCAGATGCCATGGCCTTTTTGTTAGCCTTGGTTTTAGTCATGTTTGAAATGAAACACTTGAATTTATTGGCAAAAACAGGTAAACTAGAGTTAGAAACCAATGAATAAAGGGGGAAGCAGACATGAGTGAACGTATTATTATAACCATTGCCCGTCAGTTTGGCAGCGGAGGAAGAAACATCGGAAAGAAACTGGCAAAAGCACTGGAAATTCCGTTTTATGATCAGGAGCTTATTGACGAAGGCGCTAAGGAAAGCGGTATTAATCCAGAAATGGTTAAGGATCTGGAAGAAACACCGACCAACTCTCTGTTGTATTCCATTGCCACCAGTTCATTCTTTGGCGCCGGGCATTTTTCACCAACCGTTGAGCTGCCAATGACCGACCGTTTGTTTTTAGCCCAGTCTGATGTGATCCGTAAATTTGCGGCTGAAGGCTCCTGCGTCATTGTGGGGCGCTGCGCAAATTATGTTCTCAGGGATGATGAGGATACTGTGGATGTCTTTATTCACCGGGATTTTGAGGAGCGGGTTAATCAGGTATCTAAAATCTATGATTTGAATCTGAAGAAGGCTGAGGAGACGGTTAAAAAGATTGACAAAAGACGAAGCAATTACTACAGCTATTATTCAGACAAAAAATGGGGACAGGCAGATAACTATGACCTGTGCCTGAACAGCGGCGCTTTAGGCGAAGACAGCTGTGTGGATATTATCAAATCTTTCATTGAAAAACGAAATATACGAAAAAAGGCAAGAGGTTAAAAAACCTTACAGCCCATTGGAGATTTCCAATGGGCTTTTTTATTTTTTGGGTATAAAGGAAATATGGTGTCAAATCAAAAAAGTTTTATGAAAACGTGACATTTTTGAGCCTTAACTTGTTCGTAATACGCTCTTAACATGGGTTCGCTATAATTGAAGAGTCCTGAACAGAAAAACAAGATTCTGATCAGATAAAAAAAAGATTTAAGGCAAAATACAGCGTGTGATAAACCGGAGTGTAAGTGGTGCGATTTAACCTGAATTTAACATTGGTTTAACATTCTCTGCACGAATCCGGCGGCTTTCTTTGATATGATTACCGTAATGTTAAATTTAGGTTAATCATGAAGGAGAATGAATAATGAAAAGATCTTTGTCTTGGATCGCGGCATTGACAGTGCTGGTTCTGCTGTCTTTTTCGTTTTCTGGCTGCGGCAATGAGGAACTGCCTGCCTATTCAAGCGAAATTTCAGGAGAGATAAACGGCGGGGGCTCCACCTCTGTTCAAAAAATTATAGACGCCGAGGGCGCGGAATTTGGGGCACTGCATCCGGCGGTAAAATTTACCTACAGCGGCACTGGTTCTTCAGATGGCATTAAAAACGCTGCGAATGGGACATATTCCTTTGGTTGCGCTTCCAGAGAGCTAAAGGAGTCAGAAAAGACAGATCTGACTGAGCTGGTATTTGCCTATGACGGCATCGCAGTGATCGTCAATGACGAAAACTCTGTAGAAGATTTGACCAAAGATCAGATTAAGGCGATTTACACCGGGAAGATTACTAACTGGAAGGAAGTCGGCGGTGAAGACCGCCCCATAGCGGTGGTATCGAGAGAAGACGGCGCCGGAACACGAACCGCGGTGGAAGAGCTTCTGGATTTTACAGAACAGCTGAAGCCCAGCGCTACAGTCAAGGAGGGCAACGGCAATGTCCAGTCCACAGTCTCGGCAAATCCCAATGCCATCGGCTATGTGTCCATTACCTTTGTGGACCGCTCTGTCAAACCACTCAGGGTAGACGGGGTGGAGGCGACCATGGAAAATGTGCTAAATGAAAGCTATGGCCTGTCACGGCCATTTTTAGCGCTTTATAATGAAAAAAACCTCACACCGCAGACCAGAGCTTTTCTTGATTTTATTATGACAGACGAGGGACAGACCATTGTAGAAAAAAATGGCGGAATCAGCGTGAGATAGGATTCTGCTTTTAAAATAAAATTCTTTAAGAAAGTGAGATCATTTACTTGGAAGAAAAGAAACAAACCAAAGTAGGCGAGAAAGTTGTTGAAAAGATTTTTTTACTTTGCGCCCTTGTATCGATCATCAGCGTCGTTACCATTACCATCTATGTATTTGTCAATGGGCTGGAGCCTTTTGTTAACGGCTCTTACTCCTTCTGGAAGTTCATTTCAGGGACAGAATGGCGGCCTGGATCAGATATGTATGGTATTTTTTACATGATTGTCGGCTCAGTTTACGCGACCCTGGGGGCCATTGTCATTGGTGTACCCATCGCGCTGCTGACGGCTGTGTTTATCTCAGAGCTGGCAGGCACACGGATTGGAAAAATAGTCCGGTTTGCCGTTGAGCTGCTGGCTGGTATTCCCTCAGTGCTGTACGGTGTTTTTGGCCTTGGGATCATTGTGCCCTATGTGCTGAAAATTTCGCCTATGGCCCAGGGTGAATCCCTTTTAGCGACGATCATTGTCTTGGCCGTCATGATCCTGCCGACGGTGGTCAGTATCTCTGAAACCTCCATATCCGCGGTCCCTGACGCGTACCGCGAGGGTTCCCTGGCCCTGGGTGCGTCTAAGATCCAGACCATTTTCAAGGTGATTATCCCAGCAGCCAGATCGGGTATTATCACAGGTATTATTTTGGGCATCGGCCGGGCGATTGGTGAGACCATGGCGGTTATGCTGGTATGCGGTAATCCTATCGCCGGTATTCCCACCAGCCTCTTTGACCAGATCAGGCCATTAACCACCAATATTGCCCTTGAAATGGGCTATGCTTCTGGGGTACATCAGCAGCTTCTGTTCTCCACCGGTGTGGTTCTGTTTGTATTTATTATGATCATCAATTTTATCGTTAATAAATTTGTCGAATCAAAAATTGGAGGCTGAGGAGCATGGGCAGAAAAGTAAAAGACAATTGCGTAAAGGGAATTATTTACGCTGCCACAGCCATTACTCTTGGTATTTTATTATTTATCATTGGCTTTATCTTTGTAAAAGGGATTGGTATGGTGGACTGGAACTTTATCACCCGCGATTTTAATGATAAGGTCGGCTATCAGATGGCGGAAAAAAAAGAGGTTCCTCTCTCGATCAATGAGGCGGATCTTTTGTCAAAATCGGATTACTATAAAAAGTATGAAACGCCGGATGGCGAGCCGCTTTATATCGAGTCTTTAGGGGCGGCTATTATGAAGGTCGACTATTCAAAGAGAAATGAACAGCACAAACAGGTGGTTTTCAGTTATATCGAAAAAGACTCGAGCTTAAATGCCACGAAGGATACAACGGGTAAGGGCACAGCGGTCAAAACAGATTATGTGCTTGAGAGCGTGGATGGCACCGACGTGACGGATTTATCACTGCAGGAAATCGCCCAGCTGATCGACGATGGCGGCAGTACGCTCAAGCTGAAGGTGGTCAACCCAGGCGGTGGTATTTTCAGCAATATTATCACCACACTGTATATGGTGTTCCTGTCACTGATCATTGCGCTGCCAATCGGTATTTTGGCGGCCATATACATGACCGAATATGCCAAGCCAGGCAGACTGGTCAACGCGATCCGGTTTGCCACAGAGTGTCTCTCGGGTATTCCGTCGATTATCTTTGGTCTCTTTGGGATGGCGTTTTTCGTTGTCGCACTGAAATTTCAGATATCCTTACTGTCAGGCAGTTTAACGGTGGCGATTATTCTGCTTCCGGTTATTATAAGAAGCACAGAAGAAGCCCTTAAAACTGTTCCAATCAGCTATCGTGAAGGCTCCCTGGCACTTGGCGCGACGAAGCTTCAGACGGTGTTTAAGGTCGTGCTGCCCTCAGCGGTTCCTGGTATTGTGACCGCGGTGCTCCTGAGTATTGGCCGGGTAATTGGCGAATCGGCAGCGCTGCTGCTGACGGCAGGGACCGTTGCGCAGATCCCAGGAACGCTGTTTTCACCGGGAAGCACACTGACGGTTCAGGCTTACTATGTGGCTAAGGAAGAGGGAAACATTGAGCTGGCCTGTGCCATTGGCATTGTCATTGTATTGATCGTTATTGTATTGAATATTTTATCGAGGCTGGCAGCGGACAAGCTGGATGTTGCCCATAAAAAATAGACGAGGTTAAAATGGATAAGAAGAAAAAATTTGATGTGAAGGATCTGGATTTATATTACGGCGATTTTCAGGCCCTGAAGAAGATCAATATTGATATTTATGAGAATGAAGTAACCGCTTTTATCGGTCCTTCTGGCTGTGGTAAATCTACATTTTTGCGCTGCCTGAACCGTATGAACGATTTAATCGACTCTGTCCATATTGAAGGGACGCTGAATTTTGACGGCAAAAATATTTATGAAAAAGATACGGATGTCATTCAGCTCAGAACAAAGGTGGGCATGGTTTTTCAAAAGCCTAACCCGTTCCCGATGAGTATTTATGACAATATCGCCTATGGACCAAAATGCCAGGGCTTGAAAGATAAGAAGAAACTTGATAAAATTGTCCATGACAGCCTGGTGGGGGCGGCGCTGTGGGATGAAGTCAGCGACCGTCTGGGCAAATCGGCTCTTGGCCTTTCCGGCGGACAACAGCAGCGTCTCTGCATTGCCCGAACCATCGCCATGCAGCCGGAGGTTATTCTGATGGATGAGCCAACCTCTGCCCTTGATCCCATCGCTACTTCAAAAATTGAGGATCTTATGGAGGAGCTTAAAAAGAATTATACGATTATTATCGTAACACACTCCATGCAGCAGGCAGCCAGAATCTCGGACAGAACGGCATTCTTCCTTATGGGAGAAATCGTTGAGTATAATGAAACTAACACCATTTTTATGAATCCGGGAGATAAACGTACTGAGGATTATATTACCGGACGATTTGGTTGATAAAGGAGCGAATAATGAGAGAAGTTTATAATGAAGAATTAAAAACCATTAAGAATGAAATTCTGCTGATGTCTTCCCAGGCAGAACGGATGCTGTCCGATTCAATTACAGCGCTGGAAGAACAAAATGTAAAGCTGGCCAGGAGTGTCATCAGCCGAGATGATATCGTGGATTTGAAGGAAATTCAGCTTCAGCAGATCGTCAGCGAGGTTATTGCAAGACAGCAGCCGGTTGCGGGAGATTTGAGAAGGCTTTCTTCAACCTATAAGATTATTACAAACCTTGAGAGAATCGCGGATTTAGCGGTTAATATCTGCCAAAAGGTGATCTGTCTGCGCAAGGAGGAATACTACAAAAAGCTCGATAATATTCCACAGATGGCGAAGATGGTGGAAGACCAGCTGAAAATGTGCATACAGGCTTATATTGATGAGGATATCAGTAAAATGGACGATGTGGTCCGATATGAGGATGAAATTGACCGTTTGAACAATACCCTGCACAGTGACTGTATTGCAGAAATCAACAAAAATCCAGAGATGGCGCTCCAGGCCATGAGTTTTTCCTTTATTGGAAGTCATTTGGAGAGAATTGGCGATCACGCCACCAATATTTTTGAAACAGTATATTTCATTGTGACCGGAAATTACATGGATTTTAATGATTTAAACACAATTCCTGAAGACGAGTAAGTCGTAGCTTATATTTTTGACCAGAGTAGCTTTTTACTCTGGTCTTTATCTTTTTATTGCGAAATAATCAATGATTCTTGACGCGGCGAATCGTGCCTGTTATAATGAGACATAGTCTATAGTGATTTTAATTTAATAACGTTTTTAAAACGTAAAAAGGGCAAATCTGTTGAAAGGCAGAGACGCAAAACTAAAGGGCCTAAAACCGGTAACCGGTAATGGCAGCCAGCTGCTACGGAAATCCATCCTCATCGATGGACACTGCCCGGCTGCGCCCTTTCGCAGCCGTTTTTTGTTTGTACGAGCGTAATAAGATGAGCGGTAAAAGACTGGGAGTATTTATATAAGAGAAGGAAAGGAAAAAAACATGAAAAAATGGTTAGCTTGTTTTATGTCAGTTGTTATGCTGTTTGCGAGCTTTCCGGTATCTATTCTGGCGGAGGAAGCGGGACAGGAGCCTTCAGCCCAAATAACAGAGAATAATACCGTGACAGAAAATCAGGAAGTGGACAAAACAGCGGAAAGTGTGGAGGAGGCATCTTCTGAGGCAGTTGAGTCTTCTGAGCCTCAGCCGGAAAAGAAAGAGGCAGGTGTCATCTTTGCAGGAGCGTCTGTTGACCTGGTGGGAAATATCGAGGTGGAAATCCACTTTAGCCAACCAAGAACAAAGCTGTCAGAAACAGCAGTCCTGACTCTGGCAGCCAGCGACGGTACGTCCAAGGAAATCCCTTTAAAGGATGTCGTCAGCGAAAAGGCCACAACGGATTTTGGCAGCAGGAGTATCCAGTATAAGACACTGCTTTTTGACAGAGATTCTAATGAGATGGACAGCAGCAGCGTTCTTTACAACGAGCAAAAGCCCGATGCAAAGATTTATTTTGCCAATGTCAATTTTTACAGTCTGCCGATTGGCGACTACACTGTCACCGTCTCTGACAAGGGAGTAGTGCCAGCTCAGGCGCAGGTAAGTCTCCAGGGAAGCTCCAAACGTGTCGAATTTATGGGCGGTTCAATTTTAACAGGCGATGTCGACCAAAACGGCAGCATTGACGATGCCGATTACGATGCGGTTATGAAAAGCCTTGGTTCTTCTGAAACGGACTGTGACCTGAACGGAGATGGAACCGTGGATATTGTCGATCTGGTCTATTTACAGGAAAATATGGGTGTGTCCCACGACTCAGGAAAAGTACAGATCAGTGACACCTCCCCAATTGTAGACCCTGGCAACGTGACCTTCGAAAAAGATAAAACGGATCCTGTGACGATAAAAAGCGGGGATATTGCAAAACTTTTCAGTACGGCCTCCGACCAGGCAGGCGCGGTTCAGTTTGCAAGGGAAGATGGAAACACTATTTCGGAGGATACGCCTCTGAGAATTCCGCTTGTAATGAAGGAGCCAGTCATAGCGACAGAGCTTCGCATTGCCCCCAGTGAACTGGGGCTTGAAAATGCGCCAAAGAGGGGAACCATTGAGGTAACCGATGAACTGGACAACATAAAATCTGTGGATTTCGATCTCCAAGGACAGGCGGATTATCTCTTTTTGACAGATGAAGCCTCCCCGTCAACCATTGTTATTGACCTGAAAGGGCAGGTTGCGATTAAAAAGGTTACGATCATTGTAAAAGAAACCAATAAGGCGAGCAGTAATTTGGCGGAAATTTCAAAGGTTGAATTCTTGAATAATACCAAGGATAAAATAGTCGAGCAGGTGACGAGCATCCCGACAAATGTTCAGGTAGCCTCTGGCAATGAAAGTCTGACTGTCAGCTGGGAAGCACAGAGCAATGTAACAGGCTATGAGGTTAAAATGAGTTATACAGACCCCAAAAGCGGTAAGGCAGAGACTGTGCTGACACCTGTGGATGGAACTTCCCTGACGATCAGTGATCTGACCAACTTTGTGGAGTATAAAATTTCGGTTCAGTCTGTTAACCGATCAGAGGGCGGAAACTGGGAAAGCGGCTTCAGCGAGCCTGTAATTGGAATACCTCTGCCAACCTCAGTGCCTGAACAGCCAGAGGGAATCACCCTAAAAGGCGGATACCGCCAGATTACGGTTAACTGGGAAAAACAAAAAAATTCTACTGGATATAATGTCTACTACCGTGAAAAGGGAAACGGTGAATACACCAAGGCTGGAAATTTAGAAAACACCAGCTATGTGATTGAAAACCTTAAGGATCAGGCTGAATATGAAGTTTACCTGACCGGCTATAACGCCATTGGTGAAGGGGCAAGATCATCTGTATATACCTGCACCACAGAATCCATTGAGCCGCCGGTTACATCAAATTATAAGCTGATCAACCGTGCCGGTGAGGTTAACCAGCCCACCGCCCATATTAAGGACGTCACTTATCCTTATTTAAAGGAAAGTGATTATGAACAGGCCTATGATAAATTTGATATTGTGGACAATGACTATACCTCGTATTGGAATTATGGGGGTTGGAATGCCGGCGGCTGGTCAGGCAAGCTTCAGGCGCCGGTCGTAGAATTTGACCAGTCCTATGAAATGAACGATATTGTGCTGGTGCGCGGCGAAGGTGAGCCAAGCACTTATAACGCCTACATGAAAATCCGCTGGTGGGATGAGGGCGGACAGGCACACGATCTGAACATCGGAAAAGACTTTGCGGTTCAGGCGAAAAAGAGCACCAATGGAAAAGAATACTATCGTATCCGCATCAATGAAAAGATTAAAACCGTCAAAATTCAGATGAATCCAGCGCTCTACTGGGCCGGCGCACCCAATGCGCGCTGCCGAATTTCGGAAATAAAATTCTACGCTTACGACAGTCTGGCAGATGAAACAAACGCCCTGTTCATGGATGATTTACATGTGGAACTGAGAGACAGCGTAACCATGGAGATTGTGGATAAGCTTATTGAGCGCGCCAATACTCCAGATACTGTGAGCGGAGAGTTTCATCCAGATAAGGATTCCATTCTTTCAGAGCTCATATTGGCAAAAGCGATTCTGAGTGAAACCAATATTGATGATACGGTTCTTGTAGACCAGAATGTATCAAACGCCAAAAATGGCAATCTGGGCTTTGCCATGGCGCTGAATGATTTTCAGCCGCTGGGCCTGGCCGCAAAAGCGGGCGATACCATCAACGTTTATGTGGGAACAGAAGGGAATGTCCTCCCGCAGCTTGTCTATACCCAATACCATCCTGACGTCAAAACAGGCTGGAGCAAGACCGTTAATTTAAAGAAAGGGAAGAACGAAATTACCCTTGAGCAGATTGGCAGTGAAGACAGTGAACGCGGCGGAGCCCTGTATATCCGCTATCCTAATGCCAGCCCATCCGGTAAGGATATCAAGGTGAGAGTGGCAGGGGGCGACAAAGATCCCATACTTGAATTTAACGGGAATCACAGATGAGAATGACGCAAAAACGGCGATCCAGTCCTATATTAAAGAACTGAAAGCTTTTGTCGCCAAAGTGCCGGACATGTATGCCGGTGAAGAATCGAAACATCAATGGGATAAAAAATCCAGCATTTACAACAGCACCGATATTATGACGAACCAGATGCTGCTTTCTGTACCGGCGACAGCTGTGCTCGAAGCCCTTAACGGCAGTGAAAGCGAACAGATTGAGCAGCTCTATCAGAACAGTCTGGCCATGGAACAGCTGATGGACATTACCTATAATTCAAAAGGACTGTCCAGAGATGCGGAGAATGCTAAAGATAAATGGCCTGGCTCCAGAATTAATATCCGTTATACCCGTATGTTTACCGGCGCGTTTATGTATGCCACCGGCCAGCATATTGGCATTGAGTATGGCTCAGTCGGTGGTCTGACACATGGACGGCCGCATACGAAACAGGCGGACGGAACCATGGGAGGCGGAAACCTCTATGGCTGGGGAATCGCCCATGAAATTGGACATGTGACCGATGAGGGTGATATGGTCTACGGTGAAACATCCAACAATATCCTCTCTCAGCTTGTAAAAACCTTTGATGAGAAAGCAGAAGCACGGGCCGATTACCCCGCAATATATCAGAAGGTCACTTCTGGCACAAAGGGCTACGCGAGCAATGTATTTACACAGCTGGGTATGTTCTGGCAGATGCACCTCGCATATGATGATACCTACAACAATCTCGATGATCCCGACAGCTTCTATGGCCGCCTGTATCAAAATTACCGTAGAAATACGATGAAGACAGACAAAGATAACCTGTTAATCCGTATGGCGAGTGATACAGCCAAAAAGGATTTAACCGCTTATTTTGAAAAGTGGGGGCTGACGCCAAATGAAGAAACCATTGAGTATGTGAGCAAGTATCCCAAAGAGGAACGGGCGATCTATTATCTGAACGATGACGCCAGACACAAACGGATTGAAAAGGCGCCGGCAATGGCTAAGAATACAAAGGTTGAGGCGACTCTGAACCATACCGTGGAAAATGGGAAGGACTCAAAGAAGATTACTTTCAATTTGGGTGTAAACAAAAATTCCGAAGCGATTTTAGGCTATGAAATTATCCGAAATGGCGAGGTGGTTGGCTTTACAACAGGCAATTCCTACACAGACGTGATCTCCTCAATGAACAACCGTGTGCTGAAATACGAGGTGGTCGCTTACGACAATTACCTGAATAAAACCGAAGCTCTGTCGCTCGAGCCGATCAAAATCCAGCACGACGGAAGCATCGCAAAGACAAAATGGACCATGGATACAGATATGACTTCTGAAGGCGATGAATATATCGAGGATTGTACGGGCTCAGGTCTAAGCCATCCGGCGCTGGCCAAGCTCTATGACAATGATTATGGCAGTATCTATGAAGGAACTAAGACCACAAACAATCCGCAGATTACCATCAATCTGCATGAAAATATGCCTGTTGTCGGCTTTAAATACACAGCAGCGGTAAAAGATGGAGCCTTTGTGGAGAATACCATCAAAAATTATACCATCCAGGTAAGTGAGGATGGTGTGAAATGGCAGGATGCCGCAAAGGGCAGCTTCGCAATGACTACAGAAAAGCCTGAAGCGACCGTTTACTTTAATGAAAAGGACCAGGAGGGTGCGAACCAGCTGATCACCTACCGGGCAGAGTATGTGCGGATCATAGCAAATGGTGCGGCAGGCGTAAGCGCGGCAGAGTTTGATATTATTGGACCTCCGGGAGATAATGTGGAGCTTGAGCAGAGTGGCATAGGATTGTTGGAAGAGGATTTTGTCTATGATCCGGACCAGCCGGCCATTAAGGCTGGATCCCTTATCTTTACGGGCAGCTATCGTGGGCATCCGGGCTTTAACGCTGTGCTGCTGAAGGATCAGGACGGCAACAACGTTGTCGGTAAGGACAATGAAGCAGCGAGTATCTTTATGGCCAATATACCAGAAAATGGCAATATCGGCGAAATCAGCCAGGGAACCTGGATTTACTGGATTGATAAGGATCAGCTGGATATGAAGAAGCTTCCGGTGACGGTTAAGGTTGAGCTATACCGAGTCAATAATATGGAAACCAATGAAGGGCAGCGCCTGACCAGTGATACATTTGACGTGAAATTACCCGACAGTCTGCCGAACATCAGGCTGACCGGCGAACAGATACCAGAGGAATAGGAGAGCAGTAATGAAGCAAAATAAAAAACTGAAAAAAATAGGCATAGGCTGTCTTGCAACCCTCATGGCAATCCTTTTTTCAATGCCAGTCATGGCAGCAGATAACAGACCTGAGCTGTTGGTCACAAAAGGAGAAAGCGCGAATCAGGTTAATCTTACGCTGACAAATCTGGGGGATAAAGCCATTAAAGGCTTTTCCCTTGAATTAAAAATTTCCGGTGACGGAGCAGCCTTCACCGGAACAATTCAGGCAGGCAGTGCCCTCAGCACAGAGGACAGCCATGTGAAAATTATCACAAGAAATGATGGAAAAGAAGCCACGCTGGCCGTTACCCGAAAAGGGCAGCTGCCAGCAGGTAAAATTGACATCGGTACGTTGACGGTTAAGGGAAAAGCAGGTGAAAAATACACCGTTGAAGCCAGCCAGCTTGAAATGGTCGATGTTTCGGATTATCAGAAAAGCAGAGCTGAGCTAATCGGACTGGACAAAGATTCCGACGATAATCTGGTCATCGAACATCAGGATACAGCAGATCCTGATCAAAAGCCGGACACCAGACCAGACAGTCCGGAAAACGGCCAGGGCAATGAGAATCCAGACAGCATCGCAGAGAATAATCTTGCGCCGTCGTCCTCTGCACCTTACGGAGCCGGCAACCCGGCAACCGGTGTCATTACAGACCCGGGTGCCGCGGCTTTTATAACAGCAGGCATACTCATTGTCATGCTGGCAGGGCTGATGGCCTTTAAACGCAAAAGAATCTTATAAAAAATAAAAACAAAAATCCCGCTGATAGATTCAGCGGGATTTCTGTTTTTTGAGAAATTGATTAATCTTTTCAGGCGTTAAAGCTAGAAAAAGGGAGGACGGTATTAATAAATAATACACAGTATTTTAATAAATATTGGGAACTGTTTAAATTGTTTGGGGAAAGGGGTGTTACACACCACCCCTTTTGGCGTTTTAAAATGGCAGATTTTAATCCCAAACAAGTGTCAAATATTGAGCGATGATTAAATTGTTGGAGATGTAGTTTCTGTGTTCATTGAAGTCCAACCATGTACGGGAAGGAGGAGAAATAAAAAATCCTTCTCCAGATACGAAGAAGGATAAAAAATACTAACACGGTACATGGTAGCTCTCAAACCCTCTAAATCGGAGGCACTTAAGAATAAACTCCTATATAGGTCTTCTGGCTTGGTAATATCATCCGGTTTCCCTTCCCATCCGTCAGGACAGTGGATTGAAACGGGCATTTTACCTTACAGCTGCGATTACAGCAAAGGATTTTCACCTTTTTCCCTTGAACATAGGATCATTCAATATTTAACTAATCATATGATACACCAGATATTGTGGTTTGTCAAGGGTGAAAACGAAAGAAGGCTACAATGTTAAAAAAAGGTCAAAAAAGAACGGGCGATACGGCTCAGGGTATGTCCTTTTCGCCAGATCAGGGCTACCTGCGTATTCAGAACTTTGGCGTCAATATTTTTACAGACAGTATTGGCAGAGTCGATGATCCGGCTGGCAGAGCTGGGGATTACCGCAACGCCGATGCCAGCATTGGCCCACATGAGAGATGTCCGGGCATCATCATTTTTGCAGACCGCCTTTGAGGGCAAGCCTGCCGATTCAAAAGCGCCTTCAATCAGAGACTCAAAGCGGCGATAATAGATCAGCGGCTTTTGAGACAGCGCCTGGAGGGTAATAATATCGGAGGCAATACCCTCAAAAAAAGCAGGAGCGCCGACTGCAACCATGGGCTCAGACTCTAAAAAATGCGTTTCAAATCCTTCTGAATGAAAAGGCGTGCGCACAATGCCGAGCTCGATAATGCCGGCATTTAACAGGTCGATGACCTGAAAGGTAGTGCCTTCGTGAAGCTCGAACCGGATATGCGGGTGAAGAGAATGAAAAGCCGGGAGCGCGTCCGACAAAATGATAGCGCCGGAAGAAGAGATGGTGCCGAGGGTGAGCGTGCCCTCCAGGCCGTCGTGAATATCGCGGAGCTCCTGCACGGTCTGTTCTGCCAGTGTGAGCAGGGTACAGGCCTTTTCATACAACACTCTGCCTGCTTCGTTCAGAGTAATTTTTCGGGCGCCGCGCTCCATCAGCGTGACGCCCAGCTCGGATTCCAGCTGTTTGATCTGCTGGCTGAGCGGAGGTTGAGAGAGATTCAGCTTTTTAGCCGCGGCGGAGATTGTTCCCTCCTCCACCACTGTTTTAAAATAAAGCAGCTGTTTGAGATCCATTGGGATTCCTTTCTATTTGTTTTTTGTATAGAAGATATATAAACTAAATATTATTCATATGGTTATTTTTATGATAACATAGTCCTGATGAGACGTAAAGACAGGAGAAGAGAAATGTTAAAACTAGCGCATTATCTTAAGCATTTTAAAAAAGAGATGATACTCGGACCATTTTTCAAGCTGACTGAGGCGGTTTTTGAGCTGATTGTCCCGCTGGTCATGGCCAGCATTATTGATGTGGGAATAAAAAATGGCGATACCCGGTATGTCTATCATATGGGTGGGCTGATGGTGGCTCTGGGCGCGGCGGGTCTGTGCTTTGCGCTGATTGCCCAATATTTTGCCGCCAGGGCTTCTCAGGGGACAGGCACGCTTATGCGGCGTGATTTTTTTGCGCACATTAACCGGCTTTCCTATGCCGAGATTGATAAAATCGGCACACCTTCACTCATTACCCGGATAACCAATGATATCGACCAGCTGCAGGTGGCAGTGGCCATGACCATCCGGCTTTTGCTTCGGGTGCCTTTTTTAATTATCGGCGCGACGATTATGGCGATGACCATTGATCTGAAGCTGTCAGTTGTTTTTTTGGTAGCGGCGCCGCTCATTGCGCTGACCATCTATTTTGTCATGAGCCGCGCCGTGCCCGTCTACAAAAAAATCCAGTCAAAGATTGATGGGATATCACTCATTACCCGTGAAAATCTGGACGGGGTACGGGTAATCCGGGCATTTTCAAAGCAGGAGAGCGAGACAGCCCGTTTTGCGGCGGCAAATGAGAATCTGATGAAAGCATCGCTGAAGGCCGGGCGTATTTCGTCGCTGCTCAATCCTCTTACCTATGCCATTGTCAATGTCGCCATTCTCTTTATCCTCTGGTTTGGCGGCATCCGTGTCAACGCCGGTGATCTGAGCCAGGGAGAGGTGATTGCCTTTATCAATTATATGACGCAGATTTTGCTGGCGCTGATCGTTGCGGCCAATCTTGTGGTGATCTTTACCAAGGCAGCTGCCAGCGCGGCAAGGATTAACGCGGTTTTTGATACCAGGCCTTCAATCACCCCAGGCAGTGTGCGCTTATCCGAAGTATCCGCCGAAACGGATGATGAAATACAATTTCAGAATGTTTCTTTTTCTTACAATCAAAATAATGAATATGCCCTGAGAAATCTCAGCTTTTCGATCAAAAAGGGCGAGACCATCGGTATTATCGGCGGTACAGGTGCCGGGAAGAGTACACTGGTCAATCTGATTCCCCGATTTTACGATGTAACGGGGGGAAGCGTCCGCGTAGATGGGATCAGGGTACAGGAATACCCTTTGGAGCAGCTGCGCTTAAAAACCGGCATGGTTCCTCAAAAACCAGTCCTTTTTACCGGAACGATCCGGGAGAATATGAAATGGGGAAATCCAAGGGCTAATGATGAGGAAATGGGTCGGGCGCTGGAAATTGCCCAGGCGGCTGAAATCATTCAAAAAATGCCAAAGGGGTTAGATACTGAGATATACCAGGGCGGAAAGAACCTGTCAGGAGGCCAGAAGCAGCGCCTGACCATCGCCAGAGCACTGGTGCGCCGTCCTGAAATTCTGATTTTGGATGACAGTGCCAGCGCCCTTGACTTTGCCACAGATGCGGCTCTCAGAAAGGCTATAAACAGGGAAACAGGCAGCATGACGGTGCTTATGGTGTCGCAGCGGGTTACCACTGTAAAAAACGCCGACCGGATCATCGTGCTGGATCAGGGAAGAATGGCGGGATT
>OAWD01000132.1_pt1 | contig 76381 bp, 66 predicted proteins | sample 1495361 | NCBI WGS metagenome assembly OAWD01 (sample SAMEA2580130, study PRJEB22360) | human gut metagenome | biome: human gut; feature: human-associated habitat; material: faeces | place: Denmark | collected 2008/2010 | reverse complement strand
TGCAATCCACCGATTTTATTAGCCATAAGTGTTACAAAAATGCTTGACCACAACAGTCGGTTCCTTCCTCTAATGCGTCTTTGCTTCCTTTCTTAGTTACAACCGGCACATCTTTATGGTTTTCCCCGTCATATACATGATTGCTCAGTCCGCTGACTTCAAAGTCTGTCTCATTCAGTTTGATTGCAAATACCGCTGTATATGTTGCTGGCTCTGGGGTAGTCGGTTTAAAATATTGCTGTTTGGAAACTATCTGACCTTTTTCATCAATCCATTTAACAAAATGGTAACCGTCCTTAGGCGTTGCTAAAGACCCCTGCAAATCTTCAATGCTTGTTTGGCTCGTCACACGCTCATAAGACCGAGTTACAGTACCCATAGCTGCATCGTTAACCTTATAGTTGATCGCCTGACTGGCTTCGATCCAGTTCGCAACAAAGGTTACATTACTTGCCGGCATCTCAAATGCTTCTCCGCCAAAGTATGTCTTACCACCATAACTCCATCCCGCAAATACATACCCTGTTTTTGTAGGCTGTGGACTGGAAGCTACTGTAACGGTGTTACCGTTAATCGCTTTCATCTTCTGGTCAGCAGGCACATCATTTGAACCACCATTGCTGTCATAGTGTACAGTAAACTCTTTCGCTCGTACCGTTGCGGTTACAACATACCGCTCATATTCTTTCCTCTTATGGAACTCAACTGAAACGGGCTCTTCGCCGTTTGTAGTAGACGAAGGTCGAGCACTGTATCGACTGTCATATTTTTCAACAGTAATCTTAGCTACTTCATATCTGGATTCATCACAATTAAATTTTATCTTACCATATGCGCCATTTGATCCATTATCATAGTACATACTACCGCTATCATAATCATATTTTCCAGTTTCAGAATTATAGATTCTTATCCGGAGAATCTTATTTGTCGTTGTGCCGTCAGTATATGGCCAATCACCTACTACAACGTTTACATCCGTATCATCTTCCTCATTGCCGGAATAGAGTAGTTCATACTGTGCGTTGACTTTATTTTTTCCGAGATTATTCCATTTTCCCGATGGTGTAGAGTACTGCACCTTTTTATCATAATATCTCAAACGTAAGGCCTTAGGGCTATCTTGGATATTGCCCCAATCATCTTGTTGGTTATAGTGATGAATATAAACCGGACCACAATAAACATATTCCTCATTGCTGGAACTTACGTGAGTCGGAAGTACATCCGTTAAAGTAACTGGCGTTCCATCTGACGGCAGGTTAATGTTTACACTTGTCTTCAACTGGTTGGTTACCCACACACGAACCCGCACTGTTTGTGGCTGTTTATTGTATACCATAATCTCTACTTCATCATAGAGACCCGTGTACTCATTGAGTGCCCTTACTGTCGCTGTACCCTGATTTTTTGCAGTCACCTTACCATTCTGATCTACTGTAACAATATCTGCATTAGAACTACTCCAAACGATAGTTTTGTTTGCCGCATCATCCGGCTTTACAGTAGCTGTAAGTGTTACAGTACTTCCTCTTGTCAGGTAGTCCTGATTATAGCCACTAATCGTAACGGATTCCGCCTTCACATCCTCAACCAGGATTGTTACTGTTGCACTGCTGTTCGGATCCGCTTTAGAGGTACCTTTAATCGTTACCGGACCAGTCGCCTTTGTTGTAACAACTCCGTTTTCATTCACTGTTGCTACTGTTGGATCCATGGATTCCCATGTAACCTCTTTGTTCGGATAATCATCCGGTTTGATGATCGCACGGACAGTTGCTGTATCGCCTACCGTTACCGTTGTGCGGTCTGCAACAACAGTAAATTCTGTCATGTAGATTTCCTCTACAAGTACACTAAATATAGCTACTGCTTGAGGATTTACATCTGACGTTGCTTTAATCGTTGCTTTTCCATTTTTAACACCTGTAACAATTCCATTTTCATCAACGGTAGCAATGCCTGGATTCAGAGAATTCCATTTCAGTCCTTTGTTTGTAGCATTCTTCGGTACGAAGTTTACAGCAAGCTGTATCTTTCCACCTTCAAGTACTGTTTGGTTCGCTTCGCCTGATACTGTAATTTCTTTTACTGCTACATCTGTAACAGTGACTTTCACCTCGGCTTTAACACCAGATCCATCTGATGCTGACGCTGTAATCCTAGCTTCGCCTGCTTTCACCGCGGTCAGTTTACCATTATCAACCTGTACTACATCTCCAGCACTTGATGACCATGTTACGTTTTTGTTTGTAGCTTCATCTGGTTTAACTACTGCCTTTAGAGTGGCTTCATCGCCAGTATTCAAAGAAAGGCTTTCCACTTTCTTGGAATCTTGCTGGATTTCGATACTTGTTATAAGCTTATTCACTACAGTGACGGTAAAAGTCTCGCTGTGGTCTTTCTCCCCTATAAAAACTCCTGTCTTCCAACTATGTGTGATTGTGGCAGTTCCGGCCTCTCTCCCTGTGACTTTCGCCTTAGTATCACTCATTTTCTTTACATTAACACAGGCAGAATCAGCTTCCCACTGATGTTGCCAACCACCACTCTCATCAGAAGTCAGTGTGATGTCTTCACCCACATACACTACATTCTTACCGCTGATAGTCAGTGCAGAAATTCCACCGTTTGTGTCACCAGCACTTGGCTCACCACCTTTTGTGTCTGACTCATCGCTTTGAGTTGTTGCTTTTTTATCGGTTGACTCAGCAGCTTTATTTGTTTCATCCTCATTTGTCGGAGTCTGAACTTCGTTCTGGTTGGTGTCGGTTTTTTTCGTCTCTCCGGCCTCCTCGCCGTCACTTTCCTCTTCACTTGCAGGAATCTTCTGGTATACAACTTTGACAGTGGTATTCTTTTCTACCTGCATTTCGTAGTAGCTGTCTTTCACCAGCTTGAGCGGTGTCTGTTCGTCAGGCATCTGATATACAGCCTGCACCTGATACCCGTCGTCTGGTTTAACTTTAAACTTCGCTTTACCATTTTCATCAGTTTTCAAAGTCTTGCCGTCAGCCACTTCTTTGCCATCCAAATCGGTCACTCTACCGTGCTTTTCCGGCGTATCAAAGGTGATATCATAGAGGACCTTTTCTTGTTCTTTTGAAGGTTCCTGTGTATCTTCAGACTTATCTGCATCCACATTCTGAGTTTCACTCTTCTGGCTATCAGCTTCCGTACTCGGCTTCTGCGTTTCTTTTGAATCTTCATCCTTCTTCTGATCCTGATTCTGAGAAACGGCGTCTGCCTTGGAGTCCGTCTGCTTCTGGTCACCTGGGTCAGTACTCTGCGAGCTTTCATTCTGTTTCACCTGCTCTTTGCTCTGTGAAGCTGAGGTGCTCGTGTTGCCCTTCGTGTCAGATGCCTGGTCCTTTACACCTCCCGATGCATCGCTTTGGGAATTAAGAGATTCGGCACCCTGTTGTGTGGTCGTAGTGTTCGTATCCGGTGCCGCATATGCGACATTAGATAACACCATCGCAGCCGCTACTGCTAATGCTGTAATCCTTTTTGCTCGTCTCATCTCTTTTCCCCTCCTTTCCTTTTAGATTTTTTCACCACTAATGCCTCACGGCATAATGGTACGCAGGGCACAAATTTCGCCCTACATTATATAAAGACGTAACGCAATACTAAAAAGGTTCACATTTTCTTAATTTTTTTTACATATTTTTTTCTTATTTACAAAAGACCTGTATTTCCAATGTGGCTTTGTACTGCAGTTTCATAAAACTGGAAATATTTTCCTTTATTTGTGGCGAATCCGCACATCTATATACTTTTTTCACTTTTTTTCGGATTTTGTGAACCTTTTTACATGTTTCCTGCGTCTAAATATTATATAAGGGCAAATTTTGATGGTTTTCCTGCATTTTAAGTTCCATTCCTCATCCAGAACTTCCTAAGCAGGGATTTGACAGATCGTTTTGTTTTATTTATCATGAAACCTATCAAGAATACCGATTGTGTACATGATGACCCGATACCGGTTTTTCCGGATACCTTAGACCATCTTTTGGAAAGGAAACGTAAAACTATGAGACACGAAGAGAACAACCGTAACAACCAAACATCTGAAACATCTGATTTTCTTCACGATAAAATGAATACAGGCCAGCTTTTTGAGTGTATTATGACTGACCTGGATCTGGATCCTTCCTGTTCCCCGTGTTCCGGCATGAAATACAGAGCACGGTTTATCCGGCGCTGTCTAATCAAGGGTATGCTCGCCGCCGCAGCCGTCGGGCTTTTCGTCTTCAGTGGAACAGGTATCGTTCAGAAGCCTTCGATCTCCAGTGTCAAAGCCGCTCCATCATCGGACGCTTCCAGCGCAAAGGTCACCTTCCATGTGGACGCGCTCTTCCCTGTCAGCCAAGTCAATGCTTCTCTGAATGAGAAAGATATCGACGTAGATGTACTTGGCAATCAGGACTACTCCCTCGAAGTAGAGGAAAACGGATATCTCCTTCTGGACGTCGTTTCGATCTCAGGAATTCACGCTACCCAAGAGATATCGATTGATTCCATTGATGACCAGGCTCCCGTCATACTCTCCCACTCCCATGCAGGGGACAATATTGAGATTCACGTGAAGGATATCGGCGATTCCGGCATCGACTATAACGGAATCTATGCCAGAACAGATTCTTCGGACATGATCCGCCCGACCTGTTGTGAACCATCGGAGGGACTTGTGGTATTCCCTTATCCTTCCGAGGATATGTACATTGTGATTCCGGATCTCAACCAGAATCGGCTTGTCTCTGTTTTGCATCCGGGAATTGGGACAGGTGCGGAAGAATAAAAAAGAAAACATACAAGATGCAAGGCGGGAAAAGAGAACCGATTTTTCCTGCCTTGTTTTCTGTTACTTAAGATGATATACTAAAATAACATCTTATGGTTTTGACAGAATTTTACTTTAGAATGTCAAGAGGTTTAACGATGATACATAAATCATTTGACGCCAAATACCTTACTTATCTCGCAAGGTTTATCCGTAAACGTGATAAAGAAGCGTTCGCGGAGCTTTACAATTACACACATAAAAAAGTTGATCAATACGCACTACAGTTTTTGAAAGATCCTCATCTGGCACAGGATGCAGTGCAGGAGATCTATATTCTCATCTACAAGAATATAGATTCTCTGAAAGAAGATTCACTCTTTTTGTCATGGATGAACCAGATCACCTACCATGTCTGTTGCGATTTTCTCCGCAAGGTACGCAGCCAGTCATATGAGCAGACAGATTTTTCCAGTGATCCGAAGGTTCTGAATATTCCGTCGGACGATGACTGTTTCCGGGACATCTCGGATCGGGATTTTCTGGAACACTACCGTGAAGCACTGGATTCGCTTTCTTATCAGGAGCGCCAGACGTTTCTTCTTCGGTACGACCATGATTTCAAGCTTGAAGAGATTGCGGACTTCCTGAATTGCTCGCTCAGTTCAGTAAAGCGTTATCTGAAATCTTCCAAACGTCATCTGGCTGAGAGGCTGCGGTCTTTTCAAAATTAGGAATGGAGTTTTCTTTTATGAAACCAAAACATAGACTTCTGCTTTTGTGCGGGCTAATCTTATGCCTTGTCCTTATCTGTTCCGGCTGTTCCCAGAAAGGAGACTCCTCCCTTCATGGCGCAGAGGGAAAGAAAAATGGTACCCGTCCAAATGCCCCGCACGTGTATGTCCCTGAGGCGTCAGGAACCGCTTTGATTGGCAGTTCGCCCCTGACTCTGGATATTTCTCATATCGATCAAGGATATCTTATGGCACTGTATGACGGCTCTGCCGCCAAGGCTGTCGTCCAGATCACCGGACCGGACGGGATTACATACAAATACTTTATTTCCGCTCAGGATCAACACGTCACCCTCCCCCTGACAGCAGGAAGCGGCTCATACACAGTGGCGGGATATGAGAATATTGTGGACAATCAGTATGCCTCATTATACAAGGAAAGCATTGAGGTCAGTTTGTCGGATGAGCTTCTGCCTTTCCTATATCCGAATCAGTATATTTCTTTTACTCGAGATACCCAGGCAGTCGTAAAGGCATCTGAGGTGGTAAAGGGCGCCTCTTCTGATCTTGATGCAGTTGGCGAGGTCTACCACTTTGTCATTGAACATGTGACGTACGATGATAAGAAAGCCGAGACTGTTCCTTCGGGTTATCTCCCGGATGTAGATGAGACCCTCTCCACCGGGAAGGGTATCTGTTTTGACTATGCCGCACTGACGACCGCCATGCTACGCTCCCAGAATATTCCGACCCGTCTGGAGATCGGCTATTCGGGAAAGATTTATCACGCATGGATCAGCGTATATATTGAGGATATCGGCTGGATCGATAATCTAATTGAGTTTACCGGGGACGGCTGGACAAGGATGGACCCGACCTTTGCCTCCAGCAATGATAACAGTGAAAATATTCTGAAATATATCGGCGATGGTTCCAATTATACGATGCAGTATCTGCACTAGATTTCATCGAAATGGAGAAAGGAGCATTATGAAAACATTATCCAACACCGAATTAACGACGTTTTGCAGTCAGTTTTCCCTGATCCTAAGATCCGGGATTTCCTCCTTGGAGGGTCTGTCGATTATGCTGGAGGATACACCGGAAGGCGATGGCACCGTACTGTTAAAAGGGATGATTGCGACGATGGAGGAGACCGGAAGTCTCTATGAAGCGCTTATTACATCCAAAGTCTTTCCCCCTTACCTTTGCAGTATGGTAGAGATCGGAGAGCAGTCCGGACGTCTGGACGACGTCATCGCTTCTCTTTCCGAGCATTACCACAGAGAAGAGGAAATGGCAAGAAATATTAAAAGCGCCGTCACCTATCCGCTTGTCATGCTTGGTATGATGATGGTAGTCATCTTTGTGCTGATTGTAAAAGTGCTTCCGGTTTTTAATGAAGTATTCAGGCAGCTTGGCACCGGGCTTACCGGGATCTCCGGGACGATTCTCTCCCTGGGAAATACGATCAGTCGCTATGCCGCCCTGCTTGTCATACTGGCTGTCCTGCTTGCCACAGTGTTTCTCTACTTTGCTTTTACAGCGAAGGGGCGCCATCAGATCGGCTCTTTTGCCCGTTCCTTTTTCCTCACGAAAAATCTGATGGAAAAGATCGCGTGCTCCCGGTTTGCAAGCGGAATGTATCTCTCTCTTTCCAGCGGACTGGATACAGATCAGAGCCTGGAAATGGTTTCCCGGCTTGTAGAACATCCAGTGATCCAGGCGAAGATTAAACAGATTCAAGAGCTGATTCTGGAGGGAACGTCTTTTGCAGATGCAGTAACCAAAAGCAGTATATTTTCCGGCATCTACACCCGCATGGTCTCCATCGGGTATAAGACCGGATCTATGGATGATGTGATGAAGCAGATTTCCGTACAATACGATGAAGAGATTGACGCCCGGATGACAGATCTCGTCGCGAAGCTGGAACCTACTCTTGTGGCAATCCTTTCGATCGTTGTAGGACTGATTCTTTTATCCGTCATGCTCCCACTCATGGGAATTATGTCCAATATCGGATGATACGTTGACAGGAGGAGTTTATGAATCGATTTATGAAGCGTCCCCGGCATCTTGCGGGGGCTAAATATCTGATTTCAATCGTAGTTTTCGGCATTGTCCTCTTCCTCTTTTTTGACGGACTTTCTTCCATTACCCGGACAACTTCCGGGCAAGAGCTCGAAAGTCTGGAGCGGGCAGTCCGCAGAAGTACCGTCCAGTGTTATGCCTTGGAAGGATTTTATCCGGAAAGCCTCTCCTATCTGGAAGAGCACTATGGTCTGACCTATGACGAAGATAAATATGTCGTCTCCTATGAGGTGAGCGCTTCCAATTTGATGCCTTCTATCGATGTGATCGCTTTGAAGCAAGGAGGAGGTGACGGAAAATGAAAAAGAACTGGAAAAATCAGGGACATATCGTGGATTTCTTCTTTACTTTATCCTTGTTTTGCCTGTTCGCCGCATCAGCTCTGATCGTGGTAATCATTGGTTCCGGCGTTTACCGGAATACGACCGTGCAGATGGAGGAGAATTACGTTGCCCGTACCGCCCTCTCTTATGTGGCAGAAAAGGTACGCCAGCATGATACCTCCGGAGGCGTCCGCCTGACAGAAGAGGAAGGAGAGACAGTGCTTGTGCTTCAGAATACAGAGAATACTACCGATACTGATTATCTGACTTATATTTATGCGTATGACGGATGGCTCTGTGAACTGGTTATCCGAGATGACGCCCCGTTTTCCAAAGCCCAGGGCGAACGGATCCTGGAAATAGATACGTTCCGTCTCGTAAACGAGGGAAATGGATTTCTAAGGATCACAGTCTCTGATTCTGGTTCCTCTTCTGCCTCCTGGCTGCTTCATCTACGCAGCAGCCAGGAACACCGAGAAAAACCATAACGAAGGGGGGAGTACGATGAGTATACGAAACAGCAGCAAATCCAGTTTGTTTTTAATCGAGCTGATAATCGCTATCTTGTTCTTTGCTATTGGAAGCGCTGTCTGTGTGCGGGCTTTTGTTAAAGCGCACGATCTGAGTATGCGTGCGAAAGATCTGAGCTTTGCTTCCGCTCAGGCGTCTAGTGCGGCTTCGGTGTTGGAGTATACGGATGGTTCTTTTTCATCCTTTTCCACATATTTTCCGGATGCCGAAGAACGTGGAGATGCGTTTCTCGTCTATTATGACGCTGATCAGTCCCTCTGCTCCGGAAACGACGCTATCTACACGATGCAGATCAAGATTTCCGATGAGGATGGGATGCGTCACGCAATGATCTCTGTAGCGTACACGGGGAAGGAGCCACTCTATGAGCTTCCGATCCGTTTCTTACCGTCTGCCAAAAAGGAGGTGGCTGACGATGCAGCCTAGAAGAAAATCTTTTCTCAGCACAGGAATAACCTCGATCGTCCTGATCTTCGTTCTCCTCTGTCTGCTGACGTTTGCGGTACTCTCCGTGGTGAGTGCCCGGGCAGACTACAAGCTGAGTGAAAAGAATACGACACGGACGACCGAGTACTATGAAGCAGAAAATACGGCAAATGATATTCTTCTGAAAATTTCCACTGTCCTTTCAACGCACGCAGGGTCTTCGGCCTACCTTGACGACGTTCGGACAGATCTGGATGGAACTGATGGAATCTCGTTCTCATCCGCAAGCCAGCTTCAGTACTATGTCACCATCAATGAGAACCAGCGTCTGTTTGTCTCACTTCTGCTTACAAATGCATCTTCGGATACCGCAGGTCTGTATCAGATTAAAGCATGGAAGGTAGAAAACACCCATGAGTGGAACAATGATACACCGGTTCCGGTTCTGGGTAGTGATGAGATGAATGAGTTATTATCGGAGGAATAGGAAATGAATGTACTTGATATTTTGACACAGACGACAAAGGAAGGGGCTTCAGATCTCTTTATCGTGGCAGGGCGCCCGCTCTCCTACAAGAAAAACGGCAAGATTCTTCAGGCCGGTGAGGAACGGATGATGCCGCATGACTGTGAAACGTTCGTGCGTGAGATCTATGAACTGGCTGGAAAACGGGATATTTCCCGGTTTCTTGCAACCGGAGACGATGATTTTTCCTTCGCGGTACAAGGACTCTCCCGGTATCGTGTGAGCACATACCGTCAGCGCGGTTCTCTCTCCGCTGTGATCCGGGTCATTACTTTTGAGCTTCCGGATCCATCTGCTCTTGGTATTCCGGATCCCATCATCCGTCTGGCAGATCAAAAAAAGGGACTGATCCTTGTGACAGGTCCTGCAGGAAGTGGAAAGTCCACTACCCTCGCCTGTATCATTGACGAAATCAATCGTACACAGGAGAAGCATATCATCACTCTGGAGGATCCACTGGAATTTCTCCACCGTCACAAGAAAAGTATCGTAAGCCAGCGTGAAATCAGCTCCGATACCGAGAGCTACCTTACTGCTCTGCGCGCTTCCCTGCGCCAGAGTCCGGACGTCATCCTGCTTGGTGAGATGCGGGATTTTGAGACCATTTCCGTTGCTATGACTGCTGCCGAAACGGGACACCTGGTACTCTCCACCTTGCACACGCTTGGTGCGGCCAATACGATTGACCGGATTATCGACGTTTTTCCTCCAAACCAGCAGCGACAGATCTCTGTCCAGCTTTCCTCGGTGCTCCATGCGGTTGTCTCCCAGCAGCTTGTACCGTCCCAAGATGGAAAACTGGTTCCGGCATTTGAATTGATGACGACCACCTCTGCCATTCGGAATATGATACGTGAGAATAAGATCCATCAAATCGAAGGACTGATCTATTCCTCCTCCGGGAAGGACATGATGTCCATGGATAACAGCCTTTTGGCATTGTATAAAGCAGGAACAATCTCAGATACCGAGGCGTTAGCCCACGCCTCCAATCCGGATATGCTGAAACGAAAATTGTAAAAAACAGATCATGCGGACATATGTCAGACAATCGTCATCTGTTAGGTAATACCGTTTTTTTCTAACAGGTAGAAGCAGGTGTGATTTTCCATAAAATCACACCTGCTTCTGTTGTTCCAGATTTCCCTAATTTTCCGACAACTCATTTCCTGTTTATTCCTGCAAAAGTCTGGCAATTGTAATTTTTAACACTTCAAAGTCGATCGGTTTGGAGATGTGTGCGTTCATCCCTGCCTTTTTCGTCAGGGCAATATCTTCAGTAAACGCATTAGCTGTAGCCGCAAGGATCGGAATCGTCTTTGCGTCCTCCCGGTTCAGATGACGGATCTGCCTTGTAGCTTCGCATCCATCCATAAGCGGCATCTTCATATCCATAAGTATCAAAGCAAATTCATGTTCCCTGCTCTTCTGGAAGATTTCAAGTGCTTCTTTTCCGTTCCATGCTGAAACGACTTTAAACCCAAACATCTTCAAAATCTCAACCGCAATCTCCATATTGATCTCATTATCCTCGGCAATCAGGACTTTCCGTCCCTGACCCGAAAACTCTTGCTCCCGTTCTACGTTTCTTTCTCCTTGGGCGGCCGTTTCCTCCGGTGCAATTTCCAACGGCAACATGACGGTAAATTCCGTTCCTTTTCCCAGAATACTGTTCAGCTCTATCGTCCCCTGCATCCTGATAATCAGATCATGGACAATCGGCATCCCCAGACCGGTCCCTGCAACGTTTGCTGCACCGAATTTCGTCTCACGCTCAAACGGAACGTAGATTCTATGCTGGAATTCCTGACTCATACCAGCTCCATTATCCTTCACCACAATCCGATATTTTCCGTACTTACTGTTATTATCCTTCTGCTCTGTGATGGTCAACCAGATCCTTCCGTCTGTTTTGGTGAACTTAAAAGCATTCGAAAGCAGATTATCCAAGATCTGCCGGATCCGGTTCCAGTCGCTGTTGACCCATTCATCCAGAACATCGATCTGAACGTCAAACTGTTTCTTCTTTCCAACGATCTGAGCTTGATAGATAGAAACCAGTTCTTCCGTGTTCGTCCGGATATTAAACTTTTGATTACGAATCTCAAGTTTTCCCTGCTCCATTTTGGAAATCTCCAGTATATCATTGATTAGAGATAAAAGCTGGTTACTGAGATTTTTAATCTTCTGAAAAGAATCCTCGACTCGGTCCGGATGATCCAGATTTCCGAGCGCCAAGTTTGTCAGGCCGATAATTCCATTAAGCGGTGTACGCATATCATGGGACATATTGGAGAAGAAAATATTCTTCGATTTTGCCATCTGATCTACCGACCGAAGCTATTCCTGCATAAATTCCATGCGGGAGAGTTCCTGTCTCTTTGCGTCATCAATATCCTTAAAGCCAAGAACGACCGTATCCTGCTGCAAAGACTCATCATAGAGCATCTGCACATGGACCCATCGGTATTCCTGATTAAAAATCCGTTTGAAATCTCCCCCGAAATCACGGACTCTTTTTTTCGTCAGTTCCATCATATTATCGCAGGCAAAGGCTGCCCGAAACTGCTGGTATGTATCGTCCTCCACGATCTCTCTGAGCGCATCCAGCAGATCATCATAGCTTCCCTTCTTCGGCAGGTGTTCTCTGATATAATCTGAACCTTTCAGCATAAAATACTGGTTCTGGCTCAGGTCAATCATATAGAGCGCATAGTACGAATTTCCAAGCACCCGCATGATGTCATTATAAAGCCCCGCCTTGCGTTTTGCCCGGTACTCCAAAATTAAAAACATTACTAAAAGCAGAAAGAAAATCAGCATCACAAGAAGGAAGATTCCCCAAGAATCCTTCATCGGCTCCAAAAGCTTGGAAAACGGAATGGTAATCACGGAATACCAGCCATTATCCAGAATAAAATAGTACACGCCCCTCTCTTTTCCATCCATTCCTATGATGGATGAATCGTATACCTCATGCTTTCCCGCCTTGATATCGGCAAAAAAGCTATTATATTTCTCCTGAACCTCTTCTCTGGAAAGCCCCTTTGTACTGATATGCCAGTTCAGCAGGTTCCCCTCGCCGTCAGAGAGATAATAGTGACTCTGCTCCGGCAGATCCTCCAGTATACTGGTTGTCAGATCACTCGGATAAATATCCGCTGCCACTACATTGTCCGTTCCGTCGATCCGCCTGGACATGGTAACTACTTCCTCTTCCAGACGCGCATCCTCGTACACATTTGTATAGTAGACACCATCTGTCTGCAACGCCCCCTGATACCACTCAGTACTGGCAGCATCATAAGAAGCGTCCCCTTCCCACGGCGTCGCCGCAACAATCTTTCCATCAATATACCCGTACAGCTCGATCCCCTTTAAATCCATGGTCTCGTCAGCCATTTCGAGAAAATTTTTCATAAACTGTTCAAGATCACTAATCGCATGGCCAGGTCGCAGTTGATATTCCAGAAGATTCAGTATGTATTCATACTGCTCCGTATACATTTCTTCTCTGGAGCCGTATTTGGACGCACTTTCAGCCCCCATAGACTGACCGCTCTTTAACAGGGTATCCTGCATTTTATTTACACTGAACGGAAATACCACCGCCGCAATGATAATACACAGAATCAGCGTCCAGTAGACATTTCTTTTCCTCTTCATATACTTCCTCCTGCTTCCTTCAAAATGAATGTCAGACATTCCAGAAGTTCCGGATTGAAGCATCCACACTCTCCACCCACAATCATGGACGCCGCCTTCTCTGCGGAGTACGCAGGCTTATAGACCCGCTCGTTTGTCAGCGCGTCGTAGACATCAGCCAGAGCCACCACTTGAGACCAGATCGTTGTCTCATCGCCTTTCAGCGCGTCCGGATAACCTTTTCCGTCCCACCGCTCGTGGTGGTGACGGCATATATCATATGCATACTGGTATAATGGATTTTGATGATATTTGGGGATCTGGCAAAGCAGATCACAACCTTTGAGAGTATGTTGTTTCATCACCTCAAATTCCTCTTTGGTCAATTTCCCCGGCTTGTTCAAAATGTGGTCTGGTATCGCAATCTTTCCTACGTCATGCATAATAGATGCGAGAGAAATCATCTCAATCTCGTCCTCACTGAATTGGTATTTTTCAGGCCTTATTTCCATCAGTCTTCTCAGGAACAGACCGGTCAGCTCCCGTATCCGCTTCACATGGGCGCCGGATTCCCCACTCCGGAATTCGATCGCTGTGGACAAAGTCTCGATGATGGCATTATTCAACTCGTAGATCTCCATCTCCTGAGCCAAAAGTCTTTGATGCTGCTTATGCACTGTATTACTCAGGCGCTTTCTGGCATGAAACAGCTCTACTACACTTCCTACACGCTTTTTCACAAAATAAGGAACAATTGGCTTTTCAATAATATCCATGGCACCAAGCCGGTATCCCCGCTGTGTATTCTGCTCTGAACTGTCTGCCGTGATCAGAAAGACCGGGATGCTCTCTGTCAGGCCGTCTTTATAAAGGATCTCCAGCAGCTCCAGCCCATCCATCTCAGGCATTACAATGTCCAGCAGAATCGCTGAGATTCCACCCGGTTCCTGCCGGATCAGATCCAAGGCTTCTTTTCCATTTTCTGCCTCCAGAATCTTATCCTGATCCCGAAACGTTTCACTCAATATCATACGATTGATTTCATTGTCGTCTACAATGAGGATTGCTGTCTTTTCCTCTGTCTGTCCATCTTCCTGTAAATTCATATCCTCACCAATCCTCTCTTTCCCCATACCGTTTTTTCAATGCTTCCCGCCGCTTTTCGCTTTTGTTTTCTTTTAAACTGCTTCTTGTATTGCTGTTACGATCCGCTCATACAACCGCTCACATTCCTCAAAAAGCTCTTCCGTCTGTTCTTTATGATCCTCGCGCACTGCTTTAACAATCTCATCGCTTTTCTGGCTCAGTGTCTCAAATCCCAGATTGGCACTGATCCCTTTCAATGTGTGTGCTTTCGTCTCTATCATTGGAAAGTCTCCAGCTTCCATCGCACTCTTTAATTCCTCAAATGTCCGATCGTCAAGAAACTTATTTATCAGGCGTTCGTAAAGCGTTTCCATTCCGCCCAGTCTCCTCAGCGCAGCCTGTAGATCACATCCTGTTCTCTGAGATAATTGTTCTACATTCATATCCGGCCACTACTCTCCTTCTCTATTTTATAGAATTTGTCAGCGGAATTACCACTGACAAAAATATTTTTATCTATTTTATAGTGTAACACAACTTTCTGCCCGCGAAAAGACCTCTTACGGCCGAAAATCTCGCCTAACATGTAACAATTCACCTATACAGTCCAGATTCCCAGCTTGCCTCTCTTTTCATTTTTCTTTATAATTAAGGAAAGAAAGGAGCATCTCCTATGAAAAAAGAAGGTTATTATTCTGCCGGAGAATTGATGAAACTCGCTCACATCACGAAAAAAACAATCCGGTATTATGACGAACACCATATTTTAAAGCCCTCCTATGTGGAGCCGAACACCCGAACCCGTTTTTACACGGATGACGACTTGGCTCGTCTGCAGCAGATCCTGCTTTTCAAGGCGCTCGGTTTTTCTCTGTCCGATATTATGGAAATGACAATCAACGAGTCCGATACGCATTTCATGGTAGATTCCCTGAATCTTCAGAAAAAACTGGTGGAAGACCGCATTGAACAGCTTCAGATCGTGGCTCGGACAATTCAGGAAACGACACAGCTCATCTCCAGCCACCAGACCGTCAACTGGACCAAAATGCTCAACCAGATCCACGATCTCGGTATGGAAACAAGCATGAAAAGGCAATACCAGAATGCTTCCAATATTTCGGTACGCATCCATCTTCACTCCTTGTATTCCCATAATAACCAGAGCTGGTTTTCCTGGATCTTTGATCAGGCTAATTTTTCCGATGGGCAGCGAGTGTTAGAGGTAGGCTGTGGAAACGCCACATTCTGGGCTGAAAACTACTCTTTCATTCCGGACCGTCTGGAAGCAGTACTCTCAGACATATCTGGCGGGATGCTGCGGGACGCCAGACGGACCTTGGGCCAGGTAATTGAGAAGGAAAGACAGACCGGAGCCGGTCTTACGGACAAAGTCTGGGATTCCAGATTTTCTTTTCGTACTTTTAACTGTGAGACAATTCCCTATGAGGACGCCTCCTTTGATCTGGTACTCGCAAATCACGTTCTCTTCTACTGTGAGGACATTGACACAGCCAGCGCGGAAATCGCAAGAGTCTTGAAACCAGGCGGCGTCTTTTTGTGCAGCACTTACGGCAAGGAACATATGAAGGAGATCTCACAGCTCGTCTCCTCGTTTGACGACCGCATCGTTCTCTCCTCCACCAGTCTGTACGATTGCTTTGGGAAGGAAAACGGCACTGACATTCTGGCCCCGCATTTTTCCCAGATTACCTGGAGGCAGTACGAGGATTACCTGACAATTCCGGAACCGGAACCTCTGATCTCTTATATTCTCTCCTGCCACGGGAATCAGAACCAGTACATTTTGGAACACTATAAGGAGTTTGCGGCTTATGTGAAAAAGAAGACCACACCGTCCCTCCATGTGACAAAAGACGCCGGATGTTTCCTCTGCACAAAATAATAAAACTTTTTTGAAAAAATACTTGCACGTGCCCTTAGGACACCTGATATGATAGGATCATCAAGACAACGTATACCGTCAGAAACCATGAGTTTACTATAGTTAAAGGAGGTTCATATGAAAGGAATCATTCTTGCAGGCGGCTCAGGAACCCGCCTCTATCCATTGACCACAGTCACATCCAAACAACTGCTTCCGATTTACGACAAACCGATGATCTACTATCCTCTGTCCGTACTGATGAACGCCGGAATCCGTGATATTTTAATTATTTCCACTCCACAGGATACCCCTCGTTTTCAGGAGCTCTTAAAGGACGGAAGCCAGTTCGGTATCCACCTGTCCTACGCCGTCCAGCCAAGCCCGGACGGACTTGCCCAGGCATTTATTATTGGTGCGGATTTCATCGGAAACGATTCCGTTGCCATGGTGCTGGGTGACAACATTTTCGCCGGTCATGGACTGAAGAAACGTCTGGAAGCTGCCGTAAAAAAGGCGGAAGCCGGAAACGGGGCCACAGTCTTTGGCTACTATGTAGACGATCCGGAACGCTTCGGCATCGTGGAATTTGACTCTGAGGGAAAAGCAATTTCCATCGAGGAAAAGCCGGAACACCCGAAGAGCAACTACTGTGTGACCGGACTGTATTTCTATGATAATCACGTCGTAGAATACGCAAAGAACTTGAAACCCAGCGCCAGAGGAGAACTGGAGATCACCGACCTGAACCGGATCTATCTGGAACAAGGCGCGCTCCATGTGGAGCTTCTCGGACAGGGATTCACCTGGCTGGACACCGGAACCCACGAAAGTCTCGTAGACGCCACGAACTTCATCAAGACGATGGAGACCCATCAGCACCGTAAAATTGGCTGTCTGGAGGAGATCGCCTACTTAAACGGCTGGATTTCTAAAGACGAGGTCCTGAAAGTATACGAAGTATTAAAGAAAAATCAGTACGGCCAGTACTTAAAGGATGTGCTGGATGGGAAATATCTGGACGCTCTGCGTTAAATCTGAAATGAGGAGGAAACTATCATTATGAATATTATCGTAACCGGAGGAGCCGGTTTCATCGGTTCCAACTTCATTTTTCACATGCTCAACAAATACCCGGACTACCGGATCATCTGCCTGGACTGCCTTACCTATGCCGGCAATCTTTCTACCCTTGCCCCGGTCATGGACAATCCAAATTTCCGTTTTGTTAAGGAAAGCATCACAGACCGGAAAGCTGTCTATCGACTTTTTGAGGAGGAACACCCGGACATGGTGGTCAATTTTGCGGCAGAAAGCCATGTAGATCGTTCCATCGAAAATCCGCAGGTATTCCTCGAAACCAACATTATTGGAACTTCCGTCCTTATGGACGCCTGCCGGAAATACGGGATCCAGAGATATCATCAAGTTTCTACTGATGAGGTCTACGGAGATCTTCCACTTGACCGGCCGGATCTTTTCTTCACAGAGGAAACGCCGATCCACACAAGTAGTCCATACAGCTCCTCGAAGGCTGCCGCCGACCTGCTCGTCCTTGCCTACCACCGCACTTACGGACTTCCAGTGACCATCAGCCGCTGTTCCAATAACTATGGCCCTTACCATTTTCCGGAGAAGCTGATTCCGCTGATGATTATCAATGCCCTGCACGATAAGCCGCTTCCGGTGTACGGAGAAGGTATCAACGTCCGTGACTGGCTCTATGTGGAGGACCACTGCAAAGCTATCGACCTGATTCTTCACAAAGGCCGCGTGGGGGAGGTCTACAATGTAGGCGGACACAACGAGATGAAAAATATCGACATTGTAAAGATCATTTGTAAGGCACTCGGAAAACCGGAAAGCCTCATCACTTATGTCACAGACCGGAAAGGACACGATATGCGCTATGCCATCGATCCTACCAAGATTCACGAGGAGCTTGGCTGGCTGCCAGAGACAAAATTTGCGGATGGAATACAAAAGACCATCGAATGGTATCTGACAAACAGGGAGTGGTGGGAAACCATTGTTTCCGGCGAATATCAGAATTATTATGAAGAGATGTACGGAAACCGCTAAGGGATCCGCATCCCAAAAAGGAGGTCACTATGAAAAAAGTATTTGTAACCGGTGTAGCCGGACAGCTCGGACATGATGTAGTAAATGAACTGACCTGCCGCACCGAAAGCGGAAGATCCTCATATACTTGTGTCGGATCCGACCTGGCGCCGTACTACAGCGGAGCCATGGACGGTACCGCTGTCACACGGACTCGATATGTCTCTTTAGACATCACGGATTCTGATACTGTAGAGCGGGTACTGCTAAAGGAAAGTCCGGATATTGTCATCCACTGCGCTGCCTGGACTGCTGTCGATCTTGCCGAAGAACAGGAAGAGAAAGTCCGCCTTGTCAACACGGTCGGAACGCAGAATATCGTAAATGTTGTGAAGGCACTCGACGCCTCCAAGTCGGAGGGCTGCAAAATGGTCTATCTCTCCACCGATTATGTATTTAACGGACAGGGTACCGCTCCCTGGGAAGCAGACTGTAAGTCCTACGCTCCGCTCAATATCTATGGGGAAACCAAACTGGAGGGAGAACTTGCCGTCTCCGGGCAGCTGGAAAAATATTTCATCGTCCGCATCGCCTGGGTATTCGGGCAAAACGGGAAGAATTTTATCAAAACGATGTTAAACATCGGAAAGACACATGAAAAACTGACGGTTGTCAACGATCAGATCGGCACCCCAACCTACACCTATGACTTGGCACGTCTTTTGGCCGATATGATCCAGACAGAGAAATATGGTTATTATCATGCCACGAACGAGGGCGGATATATTAGCTGGTATGATTTTGCGGTTGAAATTTTCCGTCAGGCCTCTGAACTTGGCCACCCGGAATACGACGCTGACCATCTGACTGTGGCTCCGGTCACGACAGAAGAATATGGCGCGTCAAAAGCCCGCAGACCCTTTAACAGCCGCCTGGACAGATCCAAGCTGGCCGCAAATGGATTCACGCCGCTCCCGGACTGGAAAGATGCGCTCCACCGTTATCTCATGGAGCTGAAATTTTAGAGTAACTATGATTGTGAAAGGAGATCGATGGATATGGGACAGATCACTGTAGAAAAAAATGTCGGCGGTATTGAAGGACTCTGCGTCATCACCCCGGCCGTCCACGGCGACAGCCGCGGATATTTTATGGAAACATACAATCAGAAAGACATGGAAGAGGCAGGACTTCACATGGATTTCGTTCAGGACAATCAGTCCAGCTCCACGAAAGGCGTTCTGCGCGGCCTCCATTTTCAAAAGCAATTCCCACAAGGAAAACTGGTGCGCGCCATCCGAGGATCCGTCTTTGACGTTGCTGTGGATTTGAGAAAAGACTCCGAGACCTACGGAAAATGGTACGGTATCGAACTGACAGAAGAAAATAAGAAACAGTTTTATATTCCAGAAGGATTTGCACATGGTTATCTCGTTCTGTCCGACCATGCTGAATTCTGCTATAAATGCACGGACTTCTATCATCCGGGCGATGACGGCGGACTGGCGTGGAATGATCCGGAAATCGGAATTGAATGGCCGCAGTTAACCGGAACGTATCCAGGGAATGGTGCATGTGCAGGATATACACTCACTGACGGCACACCACTGAATCTCAATGAACGGGATCAGAACTGGCCGGTTCTCAAAGACGCGTTTCAGTTCTAAGTAATACACATAGCACTGAATATAGAAACAATAGGATCTACAGAATGATTTCAGCCAGGAAGCTGTAACTTGCTGCGGCGCCCCTTGCACCGCTTTCTTTACAGACTCCTGGTTTCTGACTGTAAAGAAAGGAACGAATCACATGAAACTCCATAAGACACGCTGGATTGCTCATGCCGCAATGATCGCCGCTATCTATATCATTGTAACCTGGCTCTTTGCACCATTTGGCTTCGGAGAAATCCAGGTCCGCATTTCCGAGGCACTCACAATTCTTCCCGCTTTCACCCCAGCCGCTGTACCGGGTCTCTTCGTCGGGTGTCTGATCGGCAACATCCTCGGAGGCGCGATCCTGCCGGATATTATCTTCGGCAGTCTCGCAACACTGATTGGAGCTGTCCTCGTATACCGAATGCGGGACAAGCACTCTTTCCTGCTGCCTTTGCCGCCGATCCTCTCTAATACGCTGATCGTACCGTTTGTCCTCCGCTACGGATATGGGGTAGCACTCCCGCTCCCACTTCTGATGTTCTCTATCGGAATCGGCGAACTCATTAGCTGTGGAGTCCTTGGCATGATCCTGCACCGCGCACTTTCCCGATATCGGAATACACTGTTTCACTCTGGCCAAAATCAATAGGCTCTGTAGCGGTCTGCGGGTTTCCTGCGCCTCAGACTTCTGAGAATATGGAAAACACACCATCCGGCCACTGCGCCAAGCACATTGTTAAAAATATCGTCGAATTCAAACAAACCAAGCTTGAATACAAGCTGACTGAGCTCAATACACCCGCTGACCGCACCTGATGCCAAAAGAACCGCCCAAAACGGACATCTCCGAAGAGCATCCGTCAAAATAAACCCAAATGGGAAGAATAAGACGATATTATTCAAAATCTCAAGTCCAAAGGTCACACTTCCCTCCAGAATCCACTTCCGATACGACCAGAACAACTCCAGCTCATAGGTGTGGGAATCTCCCTGCTCCCGGAAGAAAATCGTAAACCAGGCAATCGCAATGATCTCCACGATCAGGCATATAATTGCCACTGGCTCACGCAGGACCCGGAAAAACCGAATATTCATCCAGTGCATAAACAAAATATAAAAAAATACAAAACAAGCCAAAAACGCTACCAAATAGCGGTATTCCCTTACGTACAGCTTGAGAAACCAGACCGCCTTTTCCAAGAAGCTCTGCCACATCATAAGTTTCCCCTCTTTTCTCTGCTCGCCGCCTTGGTATACTCCCCGTAAAAGCGACTCCCTTCTTTTGATGTTTTCTTATGATATACCGAATCCCGTAAAGATTCAAGAATAAAACACCAAAGATTTCCTTAAATGTTTGTGAATGAAATATTGCATAAAACAAAACTAGAAAAAAACGGGAAATAAACCCAAAGGGGCTCTTTCGAGACAGCTATCATCGAAAGATATCTCCGCAGGGAATCTTCCGTGGAAGAAGCCCGTATCGAGATGTATCTGACCGATATTTCTGTCCGTCGTGTGGAGAATATCACCGAGGCTTTATGGGGAACAAAAGTATCCCCCAGAACCATCGCAACCTGAACAAACAGCCTTATGAACATATTGAAAAACCTGGCGTATCCGTCCGCTTTCCGGGGATTATCCATATGTTTACGTAGATGGTGTTTACCTGAAACGCAGCTGTGGCGGCGAGATCCAGAACGTTTCTGTTCCCATTGCCATTGGCGTCAGCCAGGATGGCTGCCGGGAGATCCTTGGCACTGCAGAAAACATGAAAGAAGATCGTAAAAGCTGGCGTTTTTTCTTCGTATGGCTGAAAGAACGGAGACTTACTGGTATACGCCTGATCATTGGTGATAAAAACCTCGGCATGCTGGGAATCATTCCGGAAGTCTTTCCGGATGCCAGATATCAGTGCTGTACCGTTCATTTTACAGAAATATATTTTCTGTCAGACCCCTGATTTTCCTACGCAGCATTGGATCCGGATTCGGATCAATAATGTGATTGAACGCCTTAACCGTGAGGCTGTCTGATATCATAGCCTGCTGACTACCGGCTACCAAACGGCTAAGTTCTGATTTTGCGAAAAACTATTGACACTATCATCTTGCAATCTTTACCTGAACAAATTTTTTTATCTGTTTCCATATATATATTGCTATTTTATTCTTCAAGATACATGACGAAAAAAAGAATACAGTTCCCCCTAACATAACAGAAATAATCACTCTCATCAATCCACTATCAAATAGCAATTTTACTACTATTAGTGAGGCAACCATAAATAGAATTCCTCCTATTAAAGAAATCCAGTATCTAAAATCATATTGTCTTTTTACATATTTGGATGCCTTATAATATAAAATTGCAGTAACTGTAGCTTCTGCACATACTGTTGCTACTCCGGCACCATTATATCCAATTGCTCTAATTAATAGTATATTAAGTATTGCATTTATGACTGCCGCTACGATTGTTGCATACATAATATCAATTTCTCGATTTACTGCTATTAATATAACATGCCCAGCTATATATGCCACCGAAAATATAATAATCAGTATTGATAATATTCTTATTGTTAATGCTGCTGGTGCAAAACTATTTCCAAATAGAACAGTCACAACATCATTTGCTATAATTATCAAACCTATCGTTGCCGGAAAAGCAAAATAATTACATAAATCAAGTCCTTGTTGTGCTGTAACAGTAAATTCTTTTAATCTATTTTCTTTATACAAATAACTAAGTCTTGGAAAATATACCGTACACATTGCAGTCATAAAACTGAAAATAACCCTGATTAAACTTATAGAATTAGAATAATAACCCAATTCTCTTTCTTCACAAAACAGACCAATCATTGTTGAATCTAACATAGTATATATTTCAGTAGCACAAACACTAGCAAATAAAATGAATATTTTTTTTACATGTCTTTGAAGTTCTAAACTTTTTAATGAAAAATGAATATATTTTTTTATATGTATTATATTAAAAAAATAATTTCCAATTGTTGCAAAACAAAATATAACCGCATAACTAATATAATCGTTCGCATTTCTGACAAAGACAAGCATAAGAATAATAGATAAGACTTTAATTAATGTACTTCTAATTGCAATATAGCTATATTCTTCTACTCCTTGATAGAACCAATCAACATTAAAAATATTAAATACAATTAATGAGCTAAACACTATAAGCAATTTAAAATCCGCTTTTTGTCCTAATTTTTCAATGGAAAAACAAAAAATCCCAAATGCAACTATTGTTGATAAAGCGTTAATAATGAATAATTCAGAAAAATATTGACTTCGTAATCGATAATTTTTTTGAACACTTCCGATTAATTTAATTCCATAATTTGGTATACCAAGAGCTGCTAGCGTTGTAAAATATGAAACAAAAGTTCTAACCAATGCTATTTTTCCTATTCCTTCCGGAAGTAAGATTCTTGAAATGTATACTGTTGTTATTAATGGGTACCCAATACTTAAAAGTTTATATGCAATACAATAAATAGAATTTCTCGCTAAACTTTTTTGCATTGTCAAATTCTCCTATCCAATTTACCAGACTTGTTACATATACCATCAAAAATTCCAAAAAAAGTTGCCTTTGACATTTTAATTTTATTAGGCTCAAACAATAATGATTTTATCCATATTCTTAAAATTCTCCCAATAAAACAGCAATTGTATTTACGAGATAATAAAATCCAGTTTCTTGATATATAATAATGTCTAAAAGGTTTTTCATTATATGTTAAAATCTTTTTACCTAATATATGTTTGAGCTTCGCTTCACCCATTTCATGAGTTAAATTAACGTTTTTTAAAATTTGTATGATTTTATAATTATTTTTTTTTAAATTCAAACACACATCATTATCTACACAATCAATAAAAAGTGAATTATCAAATCCTTTAATGCTATTAAATGCATTTGTATTACAAAAACATCCTGAAGTGATACACTCTTCAACTTCAATTGATTCAGGAGAATCAATTGTTCTTTGCATACTATTAACTGGAAGATTGGGATTACTAATTACACAAGTCATTGCACCTATTCTGATTTTATCTTTACTATTTATCTCTTCAATATAATCAGCAATCAATGTTTGAGAAGAAACGGAATCTTGATCTAAAGTAAGGAACCACTCACATTTTTCTTGAATTGCTTTTTTTAAAATTTCATTTAATGCATATGCTATTCCAAAATTCTTTTCTAAAAGCAATATTTCATTTTCGTAGTTCTCTGAGAGACTTTTAATCTCTTTAAAATTCTCAGAACCGTTATCTACAATTAGTACCAAATCGACTTGTTTTATTATGGCCTGCAAATTTTTTTCAAGTTTTTTTATATCAGGATTATATGTAACAATTCCTGCTAATATTTTCATATTAATTCCTCTCTTCTCCTTTTTGAAAATTTTAGTTTATACTTTACTGCATTTGTTCTTTTTCTTGATATAAAGAGTATTACAATAGCAAAGGCAAATTTTTTGTCTACAAATGGAGATTGGATATAGGAAAAGAATAATCCTATAACTAAAAAAATGTAAAGTGAAAGTTTATATACATCAGGGGTTTTTGTGAATTTAATAAATATTCTTTGTATAATTGTACCTAAAAAAAATGGGATTATAAACATTCCGGCAAACCCAAAATCTTTATAAAAATACAAAAACATAGTAACAAAAGAATTATATGTTCCTCCAGGAGTTACATATTTAGGTAATATTAAGTAGTTAGCATAAAAATAAGAAGCTGAATCAAACAAGTTTGAACTTATTCCTATAGGTTCTAAAATTGCAAACAGATGACGTACAAGCCCCTGGAAAGAGGCTAATCCATATGTATATTGCCCCAAAAAAGAATCTCTTGACAGATTACAAAATTCATTATAATCTATAGAAAATAATGTAATAGAACAAGCTAAATAGCTATATATCTGCCTAAATAGAGAAATCTCTCTTAAATTTGCTATAATTATAATCAATATTATCAACACAATTAATATATATTTAAAGTATTTTTTTATTTTTTTATATATTTTGATGTGTGATTTTTTAGTTGTAAAAATGTATAAGGCCGTAAAAATTGCTCCTATGACTAATGCATAAATACATAATTGTTCTAATAAAGCAAAAATATCTAAAACAACTAATAAAACTGCGTATAACATCCATTTTATAGAAAATTCTCCTAATGCTATTTTAGCAAGGAAATAACATATAACAGCAAACACAATAGGTACTGCAATAAAATCTCTTAAAATCACATATATTAAAGATATATTCATTTCTCCACCATAACGAAGGACTTGAACAGACAACGAAAGATTTTGCAAATTGTGCACAGCTCCATATCCAAGTATACAGGCGGAAAGAAAAAACAATTTTTCTAAAAACTTCTCATTTATTTCATACGTTCTACCAGAAGTTTTCTTATTGGATTGGAAAACTTGACCGCATACGCAGCCAAGTACAAACGCTCCAATTCCTCCTATCAAAATCCATAAACAATTAGAATCAGCATAAAACAATCCATATAAATGAAGTCCATATAAAGAAAATATTAACGTCCAAAGTCCGGTAAAAAGGACAGCCGGACTATATACTTTTTTAAAAATCAGTATAGTAATCCCAAAGATTATCCACACTATAACGATGCATAATATCTCTTCCATGATTTCTCTCCAATTTTACTTAACTCTACATTTTTTAGTGATTTTTCTAATCAAAAAAATTAATTTTCTTAAAAAAATATTGCATTTTACATATTTTCTTAAATAATATTGTTCACTTTCCACTAAACAATCATACGAAAAAGATGTCATTCCACCTGTCGATCCTCCATGGGCATGTATAACACATGTATACGGAAGAACATAATTTTCAAATATTGTATTCTCTAATTTAACACCGATTATATATTCTTCCTCATATAAAAATGTATTCTCATCAAGTGGAAATAAATATTCCAAACATGGTCTTGAAATCAAAAAACAACATCCGCTTACACCAAAAACCATTAATGGCTCATGAATTTCTGTCTTTCGTATAAAACTTTTTTCAAAGTTAGAAAACAATTTTTTCATAGGAGTATTCAGAAACATATTTTTTATTTTTCCACTACCTGTTAATTTCGATAACATATAAATCGGTTGAAATTCTAGGTCTTTATTATAAATCTGTGGACCAACTAGACCAATATTTTTATGCCTTTTCATAAAACCAAGCATCTTATTGATTGAATCATCTACAAAAATAATATCGCTATTGCATATAAGCACCGCATCGCAGCCATCCTCCAAAGCTTTTTTTAATCCGATGTTATTTCCTGCTGCATACCCTTTATTTCTTTTAGCAAATATAATATTTACCATCGGCAATCCATTCAATTTTTGAATTTGAGTCTTTTTCGGAGGTGTTGGTGAAGCATTATCTATTACATATATTTTCCCTTTTTCTATTTTAGAAAATTTTAATAGACTTTCTATACAGGCTATTGTATCGTCCCATGTATTATAATTTAAAATAACAATCCCTAACATATTCATTACCCATTACCCATTTTTGATTTGCATCATTTCAATTATAAAGAATCAATAATTTTTTTCCACTTTGCTTTTATATTTTCCTGTGAAAACTCTCCATTTGCAATATTAAAAGAATTTATTTGCATTTCTTTTAATATATTTGGATTTTCATAAAATATGTTTATTTTATCAGATAAAAACTCAACTATTTGTTTATCAACATTAGAGCCTGACAATTTCTTTTTTTCTTTTTTTGACAATCTCTCATTTAATGTATCATCTTGATTCCAATATATACTTGGAGATTTTATTGTAAACCCATTATATATATCATGAACCATTTCCTTAATTGCATACATATCAGTACTTATAAAAGCACATCCATAATGTAATGCCTCTAAAGTGACAAGTGAAAAACTATCCATCCTTGTCAAATTGATGAATACATTAGCATTTTTATAAAATTCATTTAACTGCTTTTTTGTAAAAGAAAAATCCCATAGTTTGACATTAGTCATTTTTTGAATTTTAGTTTTTATCCGTTCATCTAGTCGATCTATTTTTGTTATTATATTAAATTCCATTTTATCATTTAAATACCATTTATTTCTTTCGATTGCTTCTATCAATTCTCCTCCTCCCTTTAAATAAAATTGGGATGAAATGAATAAACAATTTATACTACTATTTTTAACTTTTTGCTTTAATTCATCTTTATTTATTGAATCTTGAACCAACGGATAAATTTGAAATATTGGTAAATTTGCTGGAATATCATAATAATATTCCATTGTAGAATGACATGCTTTAGATAAACAAACTACCGCTTTAAGATTATCATCATACCAGCTTTTTCTTAAATGATATTTTCCTAAATAACTTCTTGATCTCTTTGGATGATAATGAACAAGTGCTGTTGGATTCTCAACCGCAAGTATATATGGCTTCGTTGACTTCACAAAACGATTGTAACTAAAGAATGCATCCTCCTCATCATAATGAGGTATAACTGTCTGATATATTCCCAAATAATCTAGTAATTTCAATTGTGAAATTGTCCACATAAAATTCCGTGAATGTTTTGAAATATCTTCCGTTTGTTTAAGAGGTTCCCTTATAAATTCAATCCCCTCTATATCACTATCAAATAAATCATTCCAAAATCCCCGGTTTGCTCTTAAAACTTTAATTTTTTTCATATTTAATAAACTTTTCTCCTAGTATTATGCTGTAATTATATCAACTAATATGTTATGTGTTTTTATCTTTTCACTATATTTTGAGCCAGCTTTTTATATGTATACTTTCTGTCAAACCTTTCTCGTGCACAACGCCTTGCGTTTTTCCCCATTTCTAGGCGTAATTTTTCATCGTAAACCAATCTTTCCATTTTTTCCGCCATATCTTCTGGATCTGCATTTTTACAGTTAAATCCCATACTGTAATCATCTATAAGTTGCCGAAATTCTTTGCTTTCCTGCGTACTAATTATTGGAAGTCCGGCAGCCACATAATCTGCATGCTTATTAATAATACTCTGAGCTGCTCCATGCATAATCGGATTCAGTGCAATATCACATTCGCATAAGCGCCGAACCATATCAGGATAATTAAGCGTTCCTGTAAACTCCGCATTAATGCCTTTTTTTCTTGCATATTCTACAAATTGATTTTTTAAAGGTCCATCTCCCATAATAACAAAACGGTATTTCACTCCCTTTTCTTGAAGAATACTCAAAGCATCAAATGTACTCGTCAAATCATAGCTATGTCCCAGGGTTCCACAATAAGCAAACAACATTGCATCTTCTCTGTTCTTTTTCACAGATCCTTTATATAAATCGAAGGTTTCCAATTCCGTCCCCAGAAAAACCACCTCTGGTTTTGAACATTTCATATTAACTCTTTTTCCTCTATCAGCGTATGTTTGGGAAACTGCAACAATTCTATCTGCTGCTTTATATATTCTGTCTGCCTGTCTACGCATGGGTTCAAAAATCATACTGCTTATAAAAGGTATATTAAATACTAATCTGAACGCTTCCGGCCATAAATCCTGAATATCTACTACAAATTTTACGTTGTTCCGTTCACAATAAGCAGCACATACCTCTGCTACATCTAAGGAGGGAACTGCCACATAAATTAAGTCCGGTACTTTTCTTTTATTCAGATATATTGCTACATTTTTTGCCAGTTTTTTGTGACTTGCAAATCGCTTCAGACATACATTTTTAGGATATCCTGGCTCATGACAAATAGTAATCTTGATATTACTTAGTTTACCTACACTTTTAAAGTACTGCTTTTTCCCATGGCTGAAATCAGATGTAATAATCTCTAAATCGTTTTGATCTTCTTTTTCTAATTCCTTTGCAAGATAAACAAAACGGCTATTATTACCAGAAAACCCTTCTATATTTCTCAAATACTGTGCAACAATTACGATATCCATCGTCAAAAACTTCCTTTCGTGCATTTACAATTTCTTACAAAGCTATGACTATACTCCTTGCCTTTTTAAATCGAAATATTTAGTTAAACCTGCATCTTTCAGTCAAAGCAACAAAAAAAGACATCCTCACAATGTCTTCTACATCAGTACTTGATATCTTTATAATACTAATTCATGTCCTTCAAAAATGGCTTCGCTATCCAAAACTATCGGCTCTACATCAACATCTCTTAAAAAAATGTACGGTTTATCGTAATGATAATACGGAGCACGTTCTATTCCATCACAATTTCCCTCTTCCATTATCTTAATAGTGTCCTCGATTAGATCAAATCCCACCTGTGCCATTACACCGGTATAGGCCATATGCCGGATATTAACCTCCGTCACTTTCATATTCCCCTCTTTATCTTCTTTTAGATCAAAGGATAAAATACCGTGTGCCATTACACCAAGTTTTTTTTCGATATATCTAATACAGTCATCACAGAATTTATTAATCCGATCTTCATTTAAAAATCTTCCAAAATGCGTATTACCGGTTACATGAGAAGGTGCTGTATTTGCCATAACATATTCGACACACTCTAGAGCAGCTCCCTTTACATATTCTCCGTTATAGTAAAGCATCTCGTTCGCCAGATGGCGCCCGGTCAGAAATTCGCTGACTGTAAATTCAGGAATCTGAGCGTTTATAAAAAGCCAACTTTTATAACTATCAATATCATCAATACGCAATGAGCCAAGTCCACCTGTTCCCTCTGTCGCACGAATCCAGCAAGGAAATCCTATTACTTTTTTAACTTCGTCAAAACATGGATTTTCCTGCGTTACTTTAATTGTTTTCGGAATAAAATCCGTTCCTTTTAGAATATCAGCCATAATAGATTTATCTCTTAGCGATTCGGAAAGTAATTTGCTTCCCATGAATACAGGACATGGATATTTCCCATTTTTTTCAAAATATTCCCCCCATTCAACAATTTCACTTTCTGGCTGGACGAATGCATAATCGATTTTCTCTTTATTCACAAGGTTTTCGATCCAAGGGAAATATTCCGGAGATGTACATCGAGGACATACATAATATTGATCTACTAATCCTTTCATAAAAAATCCCATGGCTTTCTTATCAATATCGCATCCAATAACTCTGTAATCAGGATGGTTATTTTTTATAACAGTTGTAATAGAACGAGGAGTTAATCCTCCAATTCCCGTCACTAAAATAGTTTTCATTTTACCTTACCTCTTTTCTGTTTTAAGAATATCAATTACTACTTTTGCTTCTTCAGTTATCATTTTCGTTGAGTATCGCTGATCACATATTAATGAAAGTTCTTCCATATGATAGATAGTCTTTTTGTATGGATAATTCTCATCTATTGGCCAATGGCACGGACAATAGATTCCATTTTCTATCAGCTTTTTTCTTATCCATGGACGTTTCTTTTCCTGTATTAGCACTGGAACATGAAGCGGACAATCTTCTTTCTGTATTACTGTATATGGTAATTTCACTCTTTCTGACAGTGCATTAATAAGAATACTTGCATTTTCCCTTCGTTTTATTCTGATGAAATCCGAATCTACATTCTCAAAACGATCTATCTCTGATTGAGTCGCACGATATCTCATATAATCTTTTGCCAATATCGCATTTGCCTGTGAATACCGATTAAGAAAGTACTGCTTGTTTCCCTTCCCTGAAACTACATATTTACTTTTCTCTCTGGACGCTTCTCTCCAAACTTCGGTATACTTTACAGCTTCCTTATTGTACTCACTAACTAAAAAACCATTTTTGCTGTACACTGCTGCGCAAAGACAATCAAACCATTTTCGGTAACTTGCAACAATAAAATCTGCTTTACTGTAAATCTCTGACATACTAAACGCAGTTTGTGTCGCATCAACGATTATTGCTTTCCCTTTTAAACGACATTCTTCCGCCAAAACTAAACTATGATCCGATATAAATCCAAAATAGTCCATTATAAGAATTGCCTCAGCTTTTGGAATAACAGGTTCATCATAAAATTCGATCTCAAATCCAGCATGATAAAATGGTGCAACCATTGATCCACAGCAATAAGCCGGAAGCGCAATTGAGGATATTGATCTCACTAAAAGTTCCTCCGCAACTAGATATAATCCTGTCCTCCCTGACAATACATATCTTTTTGAGAAATTTGCCAAAGATTTATATTTATTTATTCCTATTTTATATGAGTCCATCATGAACTCGCTCCCGATTTCAATCATTTTTTTCCTTCATTTTTTCTAGTTCTTCTTTTCTATACGTACTAAAATCTTTTATACCAGTAGTTCCTCTGACAGCTATATCACTTTTTTTTACAACTTTTAAGATTGTTTTTAAAATAATAGTTATATCCATCTTAAAAGAAATATTATCCACATACTCGATATCAAAAGCAAAACGTTCCGGCCAGTTGACTGCATTTCTTCCATTGATTTGAGCCAAACCTGTTAGCCCCGGCAAGACAGTGTGACGTCTTCTTTCGATTTCATTATAATATGGTAAGTAAGAAACAGCTAATGGGCGTGGGCCTACAATACTCATATCGCCTTTTAAAATATTAATCAGTTCTGGCAATTCGTCCAAACTTGTTGCTCTTAAGAATCGACCATATTTATTCAGTCTTATATAATCTGGAAGAAATTCTCCATTCTGATCTCTTCGATTATCCATACTGCGAAACTTTATTAACTTAAATATTTTCTCATTTTTCCCCGGACGCTCTTGAAAGAAAAAAGGATTCCCTTTCATTACAAAAGTCCCTATTACAGTCAGTAAAAGAAGAACAGGAGATAAAAAAATCAGTGACAATAATGATAAAATAAAATCCAGAATTCTTTTTATGTATCTTCTATATATCATTTATTCCTCCACTTAACTCGTCTTCTTGTGTTAAAAATGTGCACATATAAGAAACAGTATTTCTACTGCACTAACAACTGGAGTTTCTATTGAAACTGTTAATTGTGGGGTAAGAGCAACAATAAGTACTTTTATAATAGATATTAAATTATATGCTGCTCCATATCATCAAGCGTTCCACTTTCCATCTCAGGTCGCAAATTCTAAAAAGCATTATCCCAATTATACAACGCCCGTGCACCAACCGAATATAAAAATAAAGCGCTCAAACCAATCATTATGAAATAGATGCACTACCAAATCCTACTAGGTAATCAGTAAATATACTACCACTACGACTTTCGACCTTTATATCCAGTAAATCTTTAAAGCAAGTTTTATTTATAATCTTTTGCAGGATAACTCCAGCAATCATCGACAAACAAATTACTGGCACTTCAATACTGAGCAAATATTTTTTGTATCAATTATAAAACGGAAACCCGACAATAAACGCAGGAAAAGTCAATACAAGATGCCAAACTGACGAATTTATAGATATTGTATTCATTGTTTATTTCTCATTGAACTTTGCTTTTCAACCGGAATGTTTGCTTCTCTACCTAGGTGGAAATACTTTTTAATACAGTTCACTATATAAGCCTGTTCTTTTGTCTATACCACGGTTTAACTCAATTTACTCTCTTTCACAGTATTTTTCCTCCCACCAGGATTTTATTATATTCACATCGATTCTGTCATAAATCATATCGTTACCCTGAACATCTTTAACTTCAAACAATTGATATGCCTGTTGACAATCGTTTTGTAAAATTTCAGCATCTTCATTACAGAAATAAAACATCGCCATTTTGCTTAAAATCGCATGTGAATCGTTACATATTTGACCTTCTCTTGCCCATACAATATTAATCGCATTATCTTCTATCTCTCGAATTTTTTCTTGTCCCCTGACTTTACCTACTACGCCTTGCTTTGCATAAAAATTCAAGTTTACACACTTCAAATTCTCGTTTATATATTCCGCCGGCTGCAAATCAACTCGGCCAGTCAAAGCATGAGAAATAAATAAATCAAGATTATTAACTAACCCTTTTTTCTCAAGGTATTCATATAAGTGTACACCGCATAACCTAAATCCCGACTCAAAAAAAGTAACTTCTCCATTCTGAACAAAACCAGAAATAAAAATGTAACCATTAGTAATGCCAATCCCCTTCAGCATTTTTTTTATTGCACTATCTGCCTTGTCAACAAGAATCTCATGATATTTTGAAGGAAAAAGCCATGCGCTTTGAACAACTTTATCATATCCGTTATTCTGAGCATTAATTGTGTCACTGGAAGTCACTAACACAATCTCGCCATCTATGATTTCATAATATAGATCAATCTTAGTTCCAGTGTTATATTTTTCGATAATTACTTCTTTACATACAGACAATTCCATAGCATAATTAAATGCTTCTACTAATGATTTTTTATCAGTGGCAATACTTATACCTATAGAACCAGCTCTATCAACCGGCTTTACTATTACAGGAAATTCATCCACATCCTCAATGGAATCATATTCTTTTACAACAGGAACATTGTATTCGCGACAAGTATTTTTAAATTTTATTTTATCTCGTGTAATATCAAGCTGTTCCATTGTCAAATAACATGGAAGTCCAAGTCTCTCACATAGTAGAATTTGGCTCTCAACAGTAAATTCACTGTAACCTGCACAAATACCATCCACTTTCTCCTCAATGCATTTCTTTTCCAATGCATCAATATCCTTCCAACTAATATCCCAATATTCATTTGCAACATCTTTTCCTGGACTAATTTGATGATCCTTATACATATCTGTTACAATTACGTATACCCCATAATTCTGTGCTCTTTTAATCAAGGAAATATGTTGTGCACCTGCTGCAAGAATTAATAATTTTTTCCCTTTTAAATCTTCCATAAATCCATTCTCCCATCTATTCTAAATGATTTTATATTTTCATACATAGTTTTTACAATACTATTTACTCAAAACATCCTCTAATAATCTCAATCACAATCTCCTGTTCTTTCGCTGTCATTTTATTATCACTTGGCAGGCACAGCCCCCTTTGGAAGATATCCATTCCCACATCCAGTGGTTTCCCATCCTCTCCCATGGCTCCTCCCATAATATAGGCATTGGTTTTTGCACGCCCGTTTCCTTCTCTTGTGACAAACCCATTCATCCGGTAGATCGGCTGCATATGCATCGGCTTCCAGACCGGCCGGCCTTCCGCGTTATATTTTGCCAATGTTTCCAGGATTTCCGTCGGACAACTCTTTCCCGGTTCACTGATATAAAGAGCTTCCTGTTCTCCCCGTACCTGTCTGCACATTGCTTCCGGATCGATCAGCAGACAGCTCAGCCAGAAGTTTGGCTCACTATTTTCTTTATCATAAGGATTCATTTTCACCGGGAGACATTGCAATCCTTTCTTATATCTTTCATAGATTGCTTTTTTCTGTGCGATATGTTCTTTCAGATACGGAAACTGCCCCCGTACGACGCCAGCGATCACGTTGCTCATGCGGTAGTTATAGCCCAGTTCCTCATGCTGATACCACGGTGCGTTCTCTCTGGACTGTGTGGACCACTTCCGCACTTTATTGGCCGCTTCTTCCTCATTAGTCAGAAGCATCCCTCCGGAAGATCCGGTGATGATCTTGTTTCCATTAAACGAGATACAGTTATAAGTTCCAAATGTTCCTGTCTGCACGCCTTTATAAGTGGCACCAAGAGATTCTGCCGCATCTTCGATAATAACCGCGCCATGTTTTTCACAGATTGCACGGATCTCATCCATCTTCCCAGGCGTACCGTAAAGATGCGCCACTACGACAACTTTTACTTCCGGATAGAGCCCAAATGCTTTTTCCAATGCTGCCGGATCCATATTCCAGGTTTCGTATTCCGTGTCAATAAAGACCGGCACGCCTCCTTCATAGACCACCGGATTGACGGTGGCATCAAAGGTCATGTCCGAACAGAATACTCGCTCTCCCGGTTTTACTCCTGCCAGTTTGACCGCCATATGGAGCGCCGCAGTTCCGGCCGAAAGCGCGACTGCGTATTCGCATCCGATCTTTTCACAGGCAAGCCGTTCTGTTTCATGAATATTTTCCCCAACGGTCGACATCCAGTTTGTTTCATATGCTTCTTTGACATACTCCAGTTCCGGTCCGTGCATCGTCGGGCTGGAAAGCCATATTTTTGTTTCAAAAGGTTTTAATTTTCTCTTCGTCATCTTCCCTCACTCCTTTTCCTGCACTAAAAAAAGCCTGGAATATTCCAAGCTTCCTTTTTCTATTATCTTTTTTCTACGATCTCAAGGCCAGCCTGTGTCTCCAGGATTCTTCCGAACATCGGAATCTCCAGGGAGGCTTTGCGTTTGTGCCGGTCGATTTTGCGAATCATGGCCTCCCGCCCTTTCAGCGGACCGTCTGTGATATGGACACAGCCGTTTTCCAAAATTCCTGTCGACATTTCGACCACCTGGCGTTCTTTTCCAAACGCGGTCAGGAAATCTACCTCTTCTTTCTTGAGCGGAATGACCTCTCTTCCTGTTCCGATCAGTTTAGTAAGTCCGATAATGCTTTTCAATTCGAGATAGAGTGATTCTACCTCATCGGTAATCATAAAGACGTATCCCGGAAACAGGATTTTCCGTTCCAGGTGCCATTCTCCTTTGTACTTCTTCATTGCTTCATAGTAAGGGACAAAGCAACGCTTTAAGATCCCGTGATCGATCTTTTTTTCACATTGTGTGATGATCTCTTTCTCGGTACCGGTGCGTACCTGTACTACATACCACATAGAAGTCCTCTTTCTTCAAATGTGGCTTTGCCGGATAGAATCCAAAGAGCTTGTAACGGAAAAGTCTGATTGTATGAAAAAAAGCATACTCTTTTTACTTTCCAAATCCCTGAAAAGTAAAAAGGGTATGCTTCGCCATTTCACCTGGAAAAATTCCAGATGAAGCACGATATACAATAATGACCACTTTCCCATTCAAACGCGACAAAGCGACGATTTGATTTGGTTCAGATATTTTATGTCCGTTAGACTTTTTCCTTTAGATAGATATTAATCTTCTTTTTTATATCGATACGTTGTTACAATCTCAGACACACGCTCTTTTACGTCTGTCACTTCTTTGTAACATGCATCTTTCAGTTCTGCGAGCTGCATGAGGAATCTGTCGTCATCCATATCAATCGGTTCCCCGATAAAAATAAGATTGTTATCTGTTTTATGCAGTCCTTCCTCTGCCATCAGAAGCTCTTCGTAGAGCTTCTCCCCAGGCCGTAAGCCCGTGAATTTGATTTCAATATCCACTCCCGGTTTGAGTCCGGAAAGTTTAATTAAATTCGTGGCAAGATCCAGAATCTTGACCGGTTCTCCCATATCCAGAACGAAGATTTCTCCTCCTTCCGCATAGGAACCTGCCGTCAGCACCAGGGATACTGCCTCCGGAATTGTCATAAAGTACCGGATAATATCCGGATGTGTGACAGTGACCGGTCCGCCCTCCGCAATCTGTCTTTTGAACAACGGAATAACGCTTCCGTTGCTTCCGAGTACATTCCCGAAACGTACCGCCGCAAAGGTCGTGCCTTTGGAATGGCGGGACATCATCTGAATCACCATCTCGCACATCCGCTTGCTGGCTCCCATGATGTTTGTCGGGTTGACAGCTTTATCCGTAGAAATCAAGACAAATTTCTCTGCACCGTATTCATTGGCAAATCTTGCCGTATTATAGGTACCAAATACATTGTTCTTGATTGCCTCATTTGGGCTTGTCTCCATAAGAGGAACATGTTTATGCGCCGCCGCATGGAAGATAAGCTGTGGATGGTAAGTGGAAAATACTTTTTCCAGACATCCGGTATCTCTCACCGAGCCGATCAATGCCACCAGATTCATGGAAGGGTATTTTCTCCGAAGCTCCTGTTCAATATCGTAGGCATTATTTTCATAAATATCAAAGATAATGAGCTGTTTCGCTCCATAGGCCGCAATCTGCCTGCAAAGTTCGCTTCCAATAGAACCGCCTCCTCCCGTGACAAGTACGATCTTGTCTTTGACGTAGGCTGAAATCTCCGCAAGATCCATACGGATGCTTTCACGTCCAAGAAGCTCTTCGATTTCAACCGGGCGGATAGAACTTACCTTCACTTCACCGTTGACAAGCTGATATACCGCCGGTACGATCTGCATCTCGCATCCCGTCTCTTTACAAATCTCCAAGATCTTTTTCTTCTCAGAAGCAGAGACAGTCGGAATTGCAAAGATAATCTTCTGTATCTGGTATTTTTTTACCATTTGGGGAATATCCTCTCTTGTACCGACAATCGGAATTCCATCGATGTAACGGTTCTTTTTGTTTTTATTGTCATCGATGATACAGCAGATTTTTGTGTGCATCTTATCACCGCTTTTGTTAAACTCGCTTATAATCGCACGCCCTGCTTCGCCTGCCCCGATGATCATTGTATTCTTGATCTCTCTGGATACCGATGACGCTGTTGTACGGATCTTCAGCATCCGGAAGATCCGGTAGGAAAACCGGATACCCGTGATCAGGATATACTGCAGGATTCCACCCATCACATAATAGGAAATCGGCATTCTCTGGAATACGACGGTTGTCCCTACGATATAGAGTGCCATGGAAATGGCACACACAATGCTCGTCCGGGAAAGTTCATCAAAACTCGCAAACCGCCACATACTCCGATACAGTTTAAAGGCAAACATCAGGATCAATGTGCAGGCCGTATGGATTGGAATGTATTTCACCCATGTAGTGAGATATTCATACGGTATATCAGAAAACCGGAAATCGAATCTAAGCCACAGAGCCAGTCCGTAGGACACATTCATCACGATAATGTCATAGATAAACAGTAAGATGGAAATCCGTACCCAGTGATAAAGAAATAACTTATCTGTCATCCATTTTCTCATAGTACTTTACTCCTCATTCTTTTCCACAGTCATCACTGTGTAATTTTTTCTCCGCCTAAGATGCGGTTGATCTTGCTGGAAATGCTGCTTACAGAAACCTCGTTTGGATTCATAACATAGAGCATCTGGCTTCCAGATGAATAACAGGTGTTGGAATCTCCTGTTCCAATAGCATTGTCTGTGAGAATACTCCAGCTTCCTCCTGAGTTCAGCTGCATCTGAATCAGCTTGGAAAGCTGATCCATGGATACGTTGGTCTCCACACAGTCGTCCAGTTCTTTTACAATATCCATCGCCTTTGTCAGCATGGACGGATCAAGCATCTTGTTAATGATGGCTGTAATCACAGCCTCCTGGTTCTTTCCACGCTGGTTGTCGCCGGATGCAAAGCTGTGACGCTCTCTTGAAAATGCAAGCGCCTGCTTTCCGTTCAGGTGGTTGACTCCTTTCTGGAATGAATATCCCTGAGCTTCGAAAGCATACTCGGAATTCACATCGATTCCTCCCAGTGTATCTACAATTTCAATCAGCGAAGTAAAATTAACTCTCGCATAATAATTGATATCCGTATTATAAAGCTGTTCCAGCGTCGCCATGGAAACATCTACTCCATAGATTCCCGCGTGTGTCAGCTTATCTCTCTGATTTCCGGAAACGCCCGGTAAGAGCACGTAGTAGTCACGCGGCGTTGTTGTCAGAAGTACCTGACGTGTCTTCGGATTGACCGTCGCAATGATATTGACATCGCTGCGGCTGTTCGTGGAAATCGGTCCGTACACGTCGATTCCACTGATATAGACATTAAATGGTTCCGTCACACTCTGATCCACCTTCTCCAGTTTCGTATCGATTCCATATTGGTAGAGAATCCGGATCTGGTCTTCATATCCTTCAATTTCATCCGCGATCAGACTGTTAAATGCCTCATTATAGATAGCAGCCTCAATTCTTCCATCCAGAAGGGCCTGTGCTTCCTCCTGAATTGTAGTAAATTCTTTTACATTTGGCTCCTGACCGATCAATGTCGTCAGTTTCGTAAGCATTTTTTCATTATTTGTCCTGTCTGCCGCCGTCTGGACTCCAAAAATATAATTCTCCGTATCCAGAATTGACTGAGCGATGTCCTCTTTCTTTACGACTACAATCATATTGTCAGTCTTATACTCAGCTCCCCCCAGATTACTGATTGCCTTGTGCATATTCATAAAGTAATAGGTTCCAAACGCCAGCGCGGCGCTGATCAGAATACTCAGTATCACTCCGATAAGATTTACTTTACTTCTGGCAAACTGAAGTCCGAATGTCAGTGCAAACAGCACGAACAGGACCGCAGCACCTGCTGCCAGATATTTCATCGGAATCATTCCACTGTTAAATAAAATTCCCACAAAAATCACGGAAATCAGAAGCTGTATAACCGCTAGGACCTTCCCCAGGGTATGTTTTCCCCGTTTCTCATCGTAATACTGATGAGAGCCTCGGTGTCTTCTCCGCTCTCTTTGTTCCCTTCTCTGCGGCATTTCTATTCACCCCTTTTTACCTACTGTACCGTCAATGTAAACTCTTCAATATTTGACGTATTATTGTTGGTATCCATCACATAGTAACGGATCGTATATGTACCTGGGACAGAAGTATTATACTGTCCATCCGCATGAATCCGTCTGGAAAGAACCGATACGTCATCCTGGTCATCCACAACCTGATCAATCACAGAAAGAATGTCAAACGTCTCTCCCACTTTGATTGTCCTTGCAGATTCTGTCAGACGGATCGCCGGGTTGACACCGTTTGGCTTAAGCTCACCTTCATTGGTATTCTCCGCGTCCGTTTTATCCTTGGAAGTATCTTCTTTCGTATCTTCTGTATTCGCAGTATCAGAAGCGGTATCTTCCTTTTTTGCTTCCTCTTGTTTCTGCTCCTCGCTCTTTGCCTCAGACTGGTCTGAATTGCTGTCCTCGTTGTCTGCTGTCTGACCTGCATCCTGTCCGCTTTCTCCCGTGCTTTCATAATCGATCACTCGGGTCTTGATGCCGACATTATTGCTCTTATCAATCACAGCATAGCGGACAATCGCTCTTGTCCCATCGCTTACCGCAGTAATGCTGTCGACAAAGATTTGATCCGTCACATCCCCGTCTCTGTTATCTTTGGCAGTGACGCCATCCAGAAGCTCCGCATAGTCGTCGCCGTCTCTGTAAGTAATTTCTCTATCCTTATCTTCGATCGTGATGACCGGTGCTTTTTTATCCTCTGCCATGGTAAGAATCGCAGACACGGCAAAAAGGGCCGCGCACCCGACTACCAGAGCAAAGGTCAATAGCCTTTGTCTCATCTTACGCTCTCCTATTTTGATTATTTATCGCTTCCGTAATGTCCGTAGTATTTGCCATAGTATTTGCCGTAATACTTATTCTGTTTCATAGATACCTTGTTGAGCACCACGCCAAGGATATTACATCCGGTCTTTGCGAGCTGGTCTTTTACAGAACGCGCAAACTTATAGCTGATCGTGTTGGCAGAGATGACAAGGATTGCCGCATCGCAGACAGCCGATACGATGGCACTGTCGATCACACTTCCAAGCGGAGGAGTGTCGATAATAATATAATCATAGATGTTTCTTGCCTCTTTTAAAAGCGCCGCAAACTTTTTGCTTCCCAGAAGCTCCGCCGGATTTGGCGGTACCGGGCCTGCAAAAATAACAAACAGTCCCTTTTCATTCGTCTTGCATAAAATCTCAGAAAGATCCCCCTGTCCAGAAAGGAAATGGGTCAGCCCCTTCATTTCACCTGAAATCTTATAACGTCCGGTCAAAACGGACTTTCTTAAATCCGCGTCAATAAAAAGTACTTTCTTTCCCGCTTCAGCAAGAGAATATGCCGTTGACAAAGATACGGTACTCTTTCCTTCACTCGGTGTGCAGCTTGTGACCGCAATAATTTTGTTCTCCTCTCCGGAAAATTCAATATTTGTACGCAGTTGCTTGTAGGATTCATTGATCCGATAATCCTGCATACTCTTTAAGTTCAATGCGATTTCTTTCATCTTCAGACCTCCCAAACCTTACTTTTTCGCAGTCTTTTTCTGGAAATTGCGGGCTGAGAGCCCTTTTACACGTTTTTTGTTCTTTGCGCTTGTTCCATCGTATACCGGAATGGACGCAAGTACGTTCAGACCAAGATAAGTCTCTACATCTTCCGGGGTCTTCACAGTATCATCAAGCATAAAGACCAGAATAATGATACCTGCCGCAATCAGGATTCCAAGGATTGCTCCGATAAGCGTATTTTTCATTACGCTCGGGCTACTTGGATGATCCGGCAGATTGGCGTTTTCTACTGCCTGTACAGAATCTACATCCATGATCGCTTTGATCTGGATACTGACTGCCTGACGTACCGCGTCCGCAATGTCTCTTGCCTGCTTCGGCTGCGGATCTTCCACATTGATGGACATGACACGGGTGTCTGTCGGTGTGGTAACGGTAATTTTCTTAGCCAGTTCTTCTGTTTCCATATCGAGATTCAAAACGGAAATGACTTCCTCCAACACCGGGCGGCTCTTAACCAACTCCGCATAATCCTTCGTCAACTGGGTTCCGGTCTGCAGGTCGTTGTATGTCACGCTTCCTGTATCCGATGTCTTATTCAGCACATAAAATTTGGTCGTCGAAGTGTAAATCGGTGTGAGAAACAGCTTTGTTCCGACGAATGCCAACAGTCCCAACAGGATTCCTGCCAGGATAATCATGTGAGCCTTGCTCCATAATGTCATAAACAATTCGGTGAGATCAATCGTAATCTCATCATTTTCTTTCACATTCTGGTTTGTCCCTTCCATAAACACTATACCTTCCTAAATTCATTCTCGTTTAGTACTCGTCGATCTCTTCATTTCGAAGCACTTTCTTGGCGTTCTGTCCAAAGATCTGATCTGCGTACTCTTCTCCGCAGCGCTTTACCACTTCCTTGTATGCTTCCTGCATCTTCGGTGTACGCCGCTCGGAGCCATGGGCGTCTGTCCCTACAAGCTGTACCAGATGCGCTTTTAATACTTCTCTTAAAAATTTCTTTACGCTTCTTCCATAGCTTCCGGTAATGCTGCCCGTGTTCACCTGAAGATAAGCTCCCATTTCCCGTAAATATTCTACATTAGAAATATCTTTTCTCAGGCAATTATAACGCTCAATATGAGCAATGATGACCGTATGACCGCTCATCTGAAGCTTTCTCACTGCATTGAGGATATACTGGAACTCATCACCCGGTGAAAACTCCACCAGAATATATCTGGATTTCCGGATGCTGACTACCCTTCCTTCCTTTAAAAGCTCGGGCACATCTTCCCCATAGTAGATCTCCATTCCCAGACAGATCTGCATTTTGGGATGCACCTCTTTGGCAAGCTTTCTCGTCAGAAGTAACTGCTTTTTGATCAGTTCGATATCATTTTTCCCTCTCTGCTTGTGATAATGAGGGGTTGCCACCATGATCTGAATCCCCTCGTCCCATGCCTTTTGAAGCATGGCTTTGGTCTCTTCCGGAGTCTGGGAACCATCGTCCACCCCCGGAAGAATGTGACAGTGAATATCTACAAACTGGTTCATCTATCCTACTCCAATCTTTTTATGCGATTGCTCTTCGCTCTTCACTTATTATAAGTTACTGACTTTTCTCCTTCAAGCACAAGTTGCAATCGTCTCTGTCTTTCTACTCTCTTCGTTCCGAAGTGTGACGGCAACTCCTCCTTCCCGGTTTTGGTCTGTTTATTCTGATTCCCGGCAGAACGATTCTATTGTCTCCACAACCTCTTCAATCGTCATATCCGAGCTGTCAACAAGTCTCGCGTCCTCTGCCTGACATAATGGGGAGATGTCTCTTGTCATATCTCTTCTGTCTCGTTCTTCAATATCCGATGCGATCTTTTCGTAGTCGCAGGATTCTCCCTTTTCCAACAATTCATTGTACCTTCGTCTTGCTCTTGTGTCAACACTTGCGGTCAGGAAGATTTTGAGATCCGCATCCGGAAGAACGCTTGTTCCGATATCTCTTCCATCCATAACCACGTTCTCTTTCTCAGCAAGATCCCTCTGTAATTCCAGAAGTTTGGCTCTTACCGCCGCGATCCCGGAACTTCTGGACGCCATATTCCCAACTGCCTCTTCCCGCAGATGGCATGTGACATTGACATGATTTACATAGATCTGTTGAATTCCATTTTCATAGGCAATGTCAATGCTTACATCATTGCATGCCTTGGCAATGGCTGCTTCCTCCTGCGGCTGAATCCCTCTGCTCAGAAAATAGTAGGCAAGTCCCCGGTACATTGCTCCCGTGTCTACATAGACAAACCCCTTCTTCTTTGCAAGGAGCTTTGCTATCGTGCTTTTTCCGGCGCCTGCCGGTCCGTCAATCGCTATCTGATAACCCATGAAAGTAAACCTCCGATATTTGTATTTATTCTCAGGATCTCCCCTGATTATTCGGTAAATGCGCAAGAGCCCGCCGCATTTCCGGTGGACCAGGCAATCTGAAGATTAAATCCTCCTGTCGTTGCGTCCAGATCCAGCACTTCTCCCGCAAAATACAGATTCCCTACCAGTTTGGACTCCATCGTTGCCGGATTCATCTCCCGCACAGCAACACCGCCTTGGGTAATGATAGCTTCGTTAAATCCCCTGAGCCCTGTGATAGTAATCTCCATGCCTTTTAATAAAGCGGCAAGCCTTAGCCGCTCTTCCTTTGTGATCTCGTGAATCTTCTTTTCCGGTTGGATCCGGCTAAGCTCTACCACAACTGGAATCAATTTCGATGGAAGAAGTTTTGACAGTGTGTTTTTGAACTGCCTGTTTTGATTCTCTTCAAAATCCCGCAGGATTCTTGCGTCAAGCTGTTCCGGTGTCAGCGCCGGCTTCAGATCGATCCGCAGCTTCAATGTCCGCTCTTCAAGCTTTTTCCCGATAAAGGAACTGGCGCTTAATATCATTGGGCCGCTCACACCATAATGGGTAAACAGCATCTCACCAAAATCCTCATAGAGTATCTTCCTCCCATCCAGGATCGTGATAGCCGTATTCCGAAGGGAAAGCCCCTGAAGGTCTTTTACAAACGCCTCTTTCGTCTCCAACGGCACCAGTGCCGGCCGGATCGCCGTCACACTATGACCCAGCTCTCTCGCGAACCGATAGCCGTCTCCATCTGAGCCTGTCGTCTGGTAGGAATTACCGCCGGTAGCTATGATGCAGGCATCCGCCTCCACCTTCGTACCATCCGCGAGATACAGTGCCGAAAACCTGCCGTCCTTTTCCACAATCCGGCGAACCGCCGTATGCAGACGTACCCGGACTCCAAGCCGCTTCATCTCTTCACTCAACACCCGGATCACATCCGATGAATGATCCGATTCCGGAAATACCCGGCCTCCTCGCTCTGTCTTCATTCTGAGGCCGATTTCCCGAAAAAAGTCCATCGTCTCTTCGTTCGTAAACCCATAAAAACTACTGTATAAAAATTTCTTATTTGTCACTACGGCTTCAAGAAGCTCTTCCATCTCGCAGGAATTCGTCAGATTACATCTGCCCTTTCCGGTAATGTAGAGTTTCTTGCCTAGCTTTTCATTTTTCTCAAATACTTCTACATGATTTCCATTTCTTGCCGCGAAAATGGCTGCTATCATGCCTGCAGCTCCTCCGCCTACAACTGCTATTTTCCCCATTCGGTTCTCCTTATTCTTTATCCGGAAAGCGGATTGACATTTGATCCCTGACCGGATTCAACTCATCGTTTGAATAAATCTGGTACTCATCCCAGATCTCCTCCAATGTCACAAGAGTGTCCACAACCTCTTCCTGCTTTTTCATACAAAGTGCAACCACAAGCGCGTTGATTACACTAAGCGGCGCCACAAGAGAATCTACAACAGACGCCATATCACTGCGGGCAATCAGACTGCAGGACGAATACAGATTCATCGGAGAATGGATGCTATCCGTCAGCGTAATGATCTTTGCTTTCCGGTTATTGGCAAACTCCAGTGCCTTTAATGTCCGCATGGAATATCTGGGAAAACTAATGCCGATGATCACATCCTCCTCCGTAATCCGCACGATCTGCTCAAAAATCTCGCTGGAACTGTTTGTATCCACACTGATAACATTGTCCCGGACGAGATTCAGATAAAATCCAAGGAATCTCGCAAGAGCGGCACAGCTTCTGATCCCCACAATATAAATTTTCCTTGCGTTTAAGATCGTATCCACCGCCGTTTCAAAGGAATTCTGATCAATATGCTCCATCGTCAGCTTGATCTTCTCAATATCCGACTGTAGCACACTCATCAGAATCTCTGACTGGCTTACCCTGCCGTAAGTCACCTCCATGCGTTGAATAAAATTCAGACGGTTACTCACCAGCTCCTCCAATGCTTTCTGGAACTGAGGATACCCCTTGTATCCGAGAACAACCGCAAATCTTACCACTGTAGACTCACTGACGCCGACCACTTCCCCAAGCCTGGATGCCGTCATAAAAACCGCCTTCTCATAAGAAGCACGGATATAGTCCGCGAGCCGCTTCTGACCCTTGCTCATCTTATCATACCGATCCTCAATTCTCTCCAGCAACTCATTTTTACCTGTCACAATTCATTTCCTCCAAAAGTCCACAATAGCTAGTTCAGTATACCGCTTTTTCTAATGAATTACAAGCTTTTCACAGGAGTCGACAAAAAAGAGGACAAAAAAAATTTGTAACATATCGTATTATCGTTCTGCAATTTGAAAGGGACATGTCCGGTATCCCGTAACATGTCCCTTTGAAAATCTGTATGTGATTCCATGAAAGGAAAACGAGGATTCTGTCTTTTTTCGGACTAAGCTCTGCGATTATACTGGGTAACTTCCGTTTTTGGTGTCCGCAATCGTCTCGTCCATCTTCGTCTGCTGTGCCTGACGGTATTTGAAGTAATCCACAGCCACCTGCGGAAAGAGAGCGTAAGTGAGCACGTCTTCGTCCTGCTGCTCCCACTGTTTCATTTCGTTTTCCAGCGTTTCCAGCTCGTCTGGAATCAGATCCGCCGGCCGACAGGTAATGCAGTCGTTGATCTCATCTCCAAGACACTTCTTCTTGACGTCCTCGTTGAACGGGCGGACGGTCTCACCGTATTTACCTTTCAGAATGTCTTTTGTCTCTTTGGTCGCCATCTTGTATCGTTCACCCATCAGGACATTGAATACGGCCTGCGTTCCTACGATCTGAGAAGATGGCGTGACAAGCGGCGGTTCTCCAAGATCCTTACGGACTCTCGGCACTTCTTCCAATACGTCGTAGTACTTGTCTTCCGCTCCCTGCTCTTTTAACTGAGAAGTCAGGTTGGAGAGCATCCCACCCGGCACCTGGTAAAGGAGTGTCTTGATGTTGACGCCGAGGTTCTTTGGATTGAGCAGTCCGCTTTCCAGTGCATGATCCCGGATCGGGCGGAAATAGTCTGCGATCTCAGATAGAAGCTTCTGGTCGAATCCGGTATCATACGGCGTGCCTTTGAATGTCTCTACCATGACTTCTGTCGCCGGCTGGGATGTTCCCAGCGCAAACGGTGACATTGCGGTGTCGATCACGTCCACGCCAGCCTCTACTGCCTTTAAGTACGTCATAGAAGCAACACCGGACGTATAATGGGTGTGAAGCTGAATCGGGAGGCTTGTCGCTTCTTTTAAAGCTGTCACCAGTTCCGTTGCCCGATAAGGAAGAAGTAGACCCGCCATATCTTTGATACAGATGGAATCCGCCCCCATCTCCTCGATTTCTTTTGCTTTACCAACCCAGTATTCCAGGGTGTAAGCATCTCCAAGTGTATAGGACAGCGCGACCTGTGCATGAGCCTTTTCTTTATTCGCAGCCTTGACTGCGGTCTTCAGGTTCCGAAGATCATTCAGGCAGTCAAAAATACGGATAATATCGATTCCGTTCGCAACAGATTTCTGTACGAAATACTCTACCACATCGTCACCATACGGACGATATCCAAGGATATTCTGTCCCCGGAAGAGCATCTGAAGCTTCGTGTTCTTGAAACCATCACGGAATTTCCGAAGTCTGTCCCACGGATCTTCCTTCAGGAAACGTAAGGACGCGTCAAATGTGGCGCCGCCCCAGCACTCTACCGAATGATATCCGACCTTGTCCAGTTTATCGACGATCGGCATCATCTGCTCTGTCGTCATTCTTGTTGCGATCAGAGACTGATGTGCGTCACGCAGAATCGTCTCTGTTATTTTAATTGGTTTTTTCTCAGCCATTTCAATCTCCTCCTCGATCTTATTTCACACCGAATATCGCCATAAAAGTTCCCGCCGCAACCGCAGTTCCAATAACGCCTGCTACGTTCGGTCCCATCGCATGCATCAGAAGGAAGTTCGTCGGATCTGCCTCCGCTCCTACCTTCTGAGAAACTCTGGCTGCCATCGGTACCGCGGAAACACCGGCGGAACCGATGAGCGGGTTCACTTTGCCGCCGGTTGCGTAACACATAATCTTACCAAAGACAACACCAGCCGCGGTTCCAAAGGCAAACGCGATCAGTCCCAGGATAACGATCTTGATGGTATCCCAGTTCAGAAACGCCTCCGCGCTTGTGGTGGCGCCGACAGAAGTTCCAAGCAGGATAACAACGATGTACATCAGGGCGTTAGAAGCTGTCTCTGTAAGCTGTCTTACCACTCCGGATTCCCGGAAGAGATTACCAAGCATCAGCATACCGACAAGTGGTGCTGTTGTTGGAAGAATGAGGCAGACAACGATGGTAACGATAATCGGGAAGAGAATCGCCTCCAGCTTGGATACCGGTCTGAGCTGTTCCATCTTGATCTTTCTCTCTTTTTCCGTTGTCAGAAGCTTCATAATCGGCGGCTGAATGATCGGTACCAGCGCCATGTAGGAGTACGCTGCTACTGCAATCGGGCCAAGCAATGCGGTCTGCTGAAGCTTTCCACAGAGGAAAATGGAAGTCGGGCCGTCCGCGCCTCCAATGATAGCGATCGCCGCTGCCGCCTTGTCAGAGAATCCCATTGCCATCGCTCCCAGGTACGCCGCAAAGATACCAAACTGAGCAGCCGCACCCAAAAGAAAACTCTTCGGGTTGGCAATCAGCGGGCGGAAGTCTGTCATTGCTCCAACGCCCATGAAAATCAGGGACGGAAGAATCGACCATTCGTCCAGTTTATAGAAATAATACAAAAGTCCACCGGTACCGTTTTCTGCGTCCTCAAAAGACAACATAATGTCCGGATAGATATTTACAAGAAGCATCCCAAAAGCAATCGGAACGAGAAGAAGCGGTTCAAACCCTCTGTTAATCGCAAGGTACAGGAAAACACATGCCACCGCAATCATAATCAGGTTGCCAACCGTCAGGTTCAGAAATGCCGTCTGCTCTACAAGACGCCCTAACGTCTCTATTATATAGCTCATGTTCTAACCTCCATTGTCAGTTGTCATTAATTTAATGTTGCAAGCAAGGTTCCGGCTTCACATGCATCTCCTACCGCCAATTCAATGCTCGCCACTGTACCGTCTTCCGGTGCGACAACCGGGATCTCCATCTTCATCGCCTCAATGATGACAACTGCGTCTCCCCTTTTCACCTTCTGCCCCACAGAGGCCTCGATTTTAAATACCTTTCCGGCTGCTCCTGCCTCAACACGTATATTTCCTGCTCCCTGAGCGTTTTTCGGTGCGGCTTTCGGTGCTGCAGGGGCCTTCGGCGCGGCTTTCGGAGCCGCCGGAGCCTTAACTGCCTCGCCGTTTTCTTCTACCGTAACGTCATATACATTTCCATTTACTGTGATTGTATAGCTTTTCATATTTGCTTCCTCCTATTTCCACTGACTGTTTTTTCTTCTTTTTTTAATGGAACGCACTACAAATCCGTCTGTAGAAGTGCCTTCACTTGCCGCGATTGCCGCGGTAATCACCGCTGCCAGTTCCAGATCGTCTGTCAGATCTTCTGCCGTCTCTTCTGAAGCTTCTGTTTCTTCCGGCCCCGGATGGTTCAAGACTTCCGCCTGTTTTGGTTCCGTTTTTTTCCGCTGTGTCTTTCCGATCAGACCAAACAGGGAAATAATAAAGGAAATGAAAATCAGTACGACAAATACCGTTCCCATTCCAAGTACGGTATTCAATCCCGCCTTTTTCAGAATCTCTCCCATCGTATACTTGGCTGAAGCTGTAAAGCTCAGCATCTTGGAATCTTCGCTAAATTCAATTGTAATCTCGGCGTCTCTGTCCTTGTATTTTGCATCTGATGTCAGCATGATGCTGCCGGAACTCTCTTCTACTTTAAAATCATCATGCTCTACATAGTCGCCGCACTCCTCGACTCCTGCTTCCCAGGCATCAATCATCGTTGTAAAGTTGGCCGCATCTACATTAAATCCGGACTGAAGCAGTGTCAGATTCAGCTGCAATTCGTTCACATCTTTGAAAGCGTCCAGCTCCTCGGACGACATCTGACTGAAACTGGAGATGAGTGCGTCCGCCTGACTGATCAGCGTCTCTTTGTCGTAGTCCGCCTCAGAACTTTCGCTGCATCCGGAAAGGGCAAACACGAGAGCAAGGAGGACTGCCAATAAACTTATTCTCTTCTTCAACTCGTCTCACCTCTCTATATTGTTCCGTGCTTTTTCACCGGATGATCCTCTCTTTTTGTAAAGAGCATCTCCAGCGCTCCAATGACATATTTCCTTGTATCTTCCGGAGCGATCACGGTATCCACATAGCCTCTTGCCGCCGCGGAAGCCGCGCTCTCCTGAAGATTCTGGTAAACTTCCGCCTGCGCTCTTTGCTCTTCTAAAGATGCATCCGGACAGAGGATCTTCGCAGCCAAAGACGCATCCATCGTGCCAATCTGGGCATCAGTCCAAGCATAAACCATGTCCGCGCCCAGCGCCTTACTGTTCATCACAAGGTAGCCGCTTCCGTATGCCTTTCCTGTCACCACATTAATCTTCGGCACTGTTGCGGAAGCGAACGCATAAACAAGCCTTGCGGCCTCTCTTGCAAGCGTCTTCTCGCCGCACTTGGACGCCTTGAATCCATCTACGTCTGTCAGCGTCAATACTGGAATCTCAAAGGCATCACAAAATGTCACGAAATCCGCTGCTTTCTTACATCCTTTGGAGGACAGGGAACCGTCAAATTCCTGCTGTGTCTTTCCTTCTTCATCGTAGACTTTCGAACGGTTCGCCACAACTCCGACCGTCACACCGTTCATACGGATAAATCCGGTCACCATCTCTTTTGCATAGTCCGCCTTGACTTCTATCAATTTCTGATTGTCAGCAATCATGGACAAAACGAGAGCAGCATCATCGGAACCGTTTTCAATTCCGGCGCACACGCGATTCAGATCATCTGTACATTCCCCGTAAGAATCGTTATCTTCGTTATTCGCTGGAATTATGCAGATCAGGTCCCGGATCTGTGAGAGAATCTCTCCCTCGGTTCCACAAAAATCTACATTTCCTGCTTCCTCAGCCTGAAACCTCGCGCCGGAAGTATCACATATTTCCACACGATTCCCCGGAATCGCGTTAGGAGAATTGACAAAAAGCTTTCCTTTTTCTTCCATAAAAGTAAAATCAGAAAGACCGGAAAGGATTGCCGCACCGCCGCCACAGGTTCCGAAAACGGCTGTGATCTGCGGAATCACACCAGATGCGAGCGCCTGTTTCGCATAGATCGTACCAAACGCCTGTAAAGCGTCCGTGCCTTCCTGAAGGCGCAGTCCCGAACAATCAATCAATCCTATCACCGGCGCTCCCATCTTCATGGCCATGTCATAAAGTGCAGTGATCTTTCTTGCGTGCATCTCTCCAATGGAGCCGCCGAAAACGGATGCGTCCTGGCTGTAGACGTATACCAGACTTCCGTCAATGACTCCATATCCGGTGATCACCCCATCGCCCGGAACTTTGCTTTCCTGCATGTTGAAATCCGTACTTCTCGCCGTCACGGCGCCGCCGATTTCAACAAAGCTGCCGGCATCCAGTAATTCTGAAATCCTGAAAGCTGCCGGCGTTTTTGCTGCTTCGTTACTCATAAACCTAGCCCTCCATTTGTATTATATTACTAAAAGTTAAACCAAATTTTAGCCAATTATATTATAGGTTCTACAGCTTCATTTTTCAAGTGCTTGTGTGAAATTTTTGACAGTTTTTTTCAGCAATGTAGTACATTATCATTTTAAAGTGCTCATGTTTTTTCTGTATATTTTTTACCTCTTTTTTATTTTATCCAATTCATTATTTTCTTTTTCCTTTTTTCTGTCATTTTTTTATAAAAATTTAATAATTTTAAGGTGTGTTACAAAAAATTCATTGTCTCGACAGTCAAATTGTGTTAAAATACTTCATACAGGGATGTCATTATGTTATAAAGGAATTCCAGAAGAGATGACATCTTTTGTCTTTTTATGGCAATCAAAAGTGATTCCGAGTCAAAAAGCAGATCTGTCCTGACTTTCTCCCAGGTCAGGAGGTAAGGGCAGATCTGATGTTCAACCGGGACAATTTTTTGTCTCGCATCGCTTTTCCACCGTCCAGGTGGATGGATCTTACAGAGCTGGGCTAATGCAGTACCTGGATCTGTCAGATCGCGGATATTATCCAGATGCGGAGCAGACCGGATCTTTTTCACGGCATCTTCTGCCAAGAGCAGATCTTTTCGATTCTGTGAAAAAGTTCGGGCCGGTTCGGTAGCTGGATGAGAAAAGGGAATTTTTCCTCTTCCGTCCTGCCAGTTTGTCCGATTATTCTGACCGGGCAAAGACAAGGAGACAGATCATTCCCTGACAGCCTTTTAGACTGTTCACTCTGTCTTTTGATGTTGTTCTTCTGCGAACTATCATTCCTTTACATAGTCTTTTTCCAGCCGGTATATTATGGATGCTGATTTCATAATCTGTAAAAAGACATCCGCCGTAAGGCAGACTACCGTCTGATCCGATTCTGACATAAGCTGCTGCATCAGTCCATGTCTGTTTTCAATTCAGACATCTCTTCGTGCGTTTGCATGTAGAGTTTTTTCCTTAAATCTTAGGAAAAGGCCTGGATGATTTACGTATGAGAAATCAAAAAATTTATTGGAGGGTTTTGACTATGGGAAACACAGCAACTAAATCCAAGAAAGGTTATCCTTTTGGTTTCTACGCTTGTTCTCTGGGATTCACATTTGAAAGATGTGCATTCTACACTGTAAAATGGCTCCTTGCCATTTGGCTTGCTACAGAGACAACAAGTAAGATGGGTGGTATGGGACTTACTTCTGTAGAAGCAGGATCCATCTCTGCTTACTTCGTAGCAGCTACTTATATTACCCCAATGATCGGCGGATACCTCGCTGACTACTGGGTAAGTCCGAGACTTTGCGTAGTTCTTGGTATGATTCTTATGGGTGCCGGCTATCTTGTCGGATGGCAGGCAACAAACTTAACACTGGTATGGGTAATGATTATCCTCGTTGCCATTGGTACAGGTTTATTCAAGGGTAACTTATCCGGTGTTAACAGTTTGATGTTTGATGATCAGAATGAATTGAACTCTGCATTCTCTGTACAGTACTCTTTCGTTAATATCGGTTCTTTCATCGGAACAACTTTTGTCGTACTGCTTGCAGATTCACAGGGATATCAGTTCCTTCTTTTAATCGCAGGTATTCTTCTGCTGGTAGATGCAGTTTGGTTCCTTGCAAACGGCAAATCTCTTGGTGATAAAGGAAAACAGCCGTTTAAGAAAGATCAGAGATCATTCGTTGACAAAGATAAGAAAGCTTCTGAAGAGAGCAAACCACTCACAACAGGTGACAAGAAGCGTGTATTCGCCATTATTATTGTTACACTTCTTTCTGCAATCTTCTGGATTGTATGGTATATGTCTTACAACGTAGTTTACTACTACTTTGGATTCGGTGATAGCTCCGAATTCCTGAACTGGGCAGACTGGAGCCTATTCGGATGGAAGATTCCTCAGACATCCTACTTTGACTCTCTGAATGCTCTGACATGTATCGTTCTCGGACCTGTCTTTGCCATCGTTTGGGCTAAGATGGCTGCAAGACCGAAGGGTGATATGTCTATGTTCAAAAAGACTGCTATTGGTATTTTCCTTGTAGGTCTTTCCTACGTAGCTATGGTTTTAGCAAACGTAATCCGTGGCGACGGACAGTGCTCTTGGTTCTGGGTAATCTTGATCGCATTATTAATGTCCGTTGGAGAAATGATTTTCTCACCACTTGGAAACTCCTTTATTTCCATGTTTGCACCTGCGAAACTGATGGGTCTTCTGTTAGGATTCTGGCCAATCGCTGTATTTATCGCTACACTGATTTACCCGAATCTGTTCGGTGCACTTGATGCTGGAGCAAGAGCTGGAAAATTCAATCTCTACTACAGTATTATCGCTGCAGTCGTTATTGTCTGTGCAGTTCTTCTTTATGCATTTAGCGGTAAGCTTGACAAACTTTCAGAGGAAAAATAGGAATGATTTCCAGAAAGCGGTATGGTAATTCCATACCGCTTTTTTTATACGATTTTTAAGTTTTTCACACTTCCCACACATAAGATTTGAACTCCGGTCTAAATAGTGATAAAATATGGATAGCTAAATTTATTTTAGAAAAAGGAGGTTTTTCTCATGACTGTTGTAGCAGACAGAATTGCCAGACTTCGTGCTCTGATGGCCGAAAAAGGAATTGACGCCTATGTCGTTCCGACCGCTGATTTTCACCAGAGCGAATACGTAGGCGAACATTTTAAAGCAAGAAGATTTATTACAGGGTTCAGCGGATCTTACGGAACCGCTGTCATCGGAAAAGATGATGCCGGCCTTTGGACAGATGGAAGATATTTCTTCCAGGCAGAGCATGAAATGGAAGGAAGCGGCGTCAGACTGATGAAAATGTTTGTCGGAGATACCCCGTCTGTCACTGAATGGCTTGCATCCTACGTCCCGAAAGGCGGTAAGGTCGGATTCGACGGACGTGTCCTCTCCATGGGCGAAGGACAGGAATACGAGGAAGCACTTACGAAAAAAGGTATTCAAATCGATTACTCAGAAGATCTCATTGATCAGATCTGGGAAGACCGCCCGCCACTTTCTGACAAACCGGCATTTTTCCTGGAAGAAAAGTACAGTGGAGAAAGCGCTTTATCCAAACTAAAAAGAGTACGGAAGGTCATGGAAGAACAGGGTGCAACCGTACATATCATTGCTTCTTTGGATGACGTCTGCTGGCTGCTCAATGTGCGCGGCGATGACATCGATTTCTTCCCGCTCCTGCTCTCCTACGCGATTGTAAAGACAGACAGCGTAGATCTTTATGTGGATGAAACCAAGCTGAACGACCAAATCCTTGCGGAATTTGCAAAAGTCGATGTTGTTCTGCATCCGTACAATGATATTTATGAAGATATCAAAAATCTTTCCGAAAATGATGTTGCCATGATCGATCCGATGAAAATGAATTATGCGCTTTATAAGAATATTCCTTGTAAGACCGTAGAATGTGCAAATCCGACGATTCTTATGAAAGCAATGAAAAATCCTGTAGAGCTGGAAAATATTAAAGAGGCTCACATCAAGGATGGCGTAGCCATCACGAAATTCATGTACTGGATCAAAACCAGATACGATAAAGAGGTCATCACAGAGCTTAGCGCTGCTGACAAACTCACAAGTCTCCGTGCGGAACAAGAAGGGTATATCCGCGACAGCTTCGAGCCTCTTTGCGCTTTTGCGGATCATGCTGCCATGATGCACTACTCTCCTTCCAAGGAGACGGATGTACAGCTCAAAGAAGGAAACCTCTTCCTCAACGATACTGGCGGCGGTTACTACGAAGGATCTACGGATATCACCCGTACTTTCGTACTTGGGTCTATCAACGAGGAACTGAAGAAGTACTTCACAGCCGTTGTCCGCGCCATGATGAACCTGGCACGCGCCAAATTCCTCTATGGCTGCTATGGATACAATCTGGATGTTCTGGCAAGAGAGCCAATCTGGGAATTAGACCTTGACTTCCAGTGCGGAACCGGACATGGTGTAGGATACCTCGCAAATGTCCATGAACCACCGACAGGCTTCCGCTGGTATATCGTCCCGAGCAAGAATGAGCATCATCAGCTCGAAGAAGGTATGGTCATCACAGACGAACCAGGTATTTATGAAGATGGCAAATTCGGTATCCGTACTGAAAACGAATTCATCGTCAGAAAAGGAACCGCAAACAAATATGGCCAGTTCATGTATTTTGAGACGATTACCTTCGCCCCAATCGATCTCGATGGTATCGATCCGCAGTACCTGTCCAAAACAGAAAAGGACTGGCTCAATGACTACCACAAACAAGTATATGAAAAAATCGCTCCACATCTGACAGATGAAGAGCGGGAATGGCTCAAGACATATACAAGAGAGATTTAAGGATTGATTTTTGGGGGACGTGTTCCAATGCAGCGAAACACGTCCCCCAAGTTTTAAAAACGAAAGCTCAAAGTGCATAGCTCTTCCAAAGCTGCCTGTAAATCCAGAGCAGATTTTTCTTTTGGATGCTTTCTCCACTGACAATCGGCTTTTCATCGAGTGTCTCTCCGTTCAGTAAAATTGTCACCGTTCCGAGTATATCTCCGCTCTCTATGGGTGCTGTAATCTCTTGTTTTTCCTCAATCTGTACCTGAATGGCCTCTGTTTTTTTCATTAGGATTCTTTTTTCCCGATCCTGGTCGTCAATATTTAAAAATGTATTTACTGTCCCGTCCTGATAAAGGTTTCCATCTTTAGCGGGGGCATCTTTTACGGTCCTTTTCTTTCCTGCTTCCAGTATCCGAATATCCTGATCCTGCATGGCATCCTCCCAGTAATTACAGTACCCGTACTGATTCAAGCCGTACTGTACCAGTGTTTTCATATCGGCCCACTTATAGTTTTTATTGTTCGGCCAGCCACATGCCAACAGTGCGACAATCAATGTCCGGTCCCCCTGTCGTACCGCACCAACATAGCAATATCCTGCCTCTCCTGTAAAACCCGTTTTTCCGGTCAGTGCTCCCTCCATCATACTTAAAAACGCATTGTGGTTATTACATACATACTGTTTCTTCCCTGTAGTATCTTGAAATGTTTTAGACTTTGTCTGTGTAATCTGCAAAAAAGCATCTTTCTGCGGTGATTCCATAATGCAGTATTTCATAATTCTTGCAAGATCCTCCGCTGTAGTATGGTGAATACCATCTGCATCCTCTCCATCCAGACCATTAGGCGTCACAAAATTGGTATGGCCGCATCCCAGGTCCTTTGCTTTTTTGTCCATCAAATCTGTAAAGTTTTCCACTGACCCGGCAATATGCTCGGCTATCGCCCAGGCGCTGTCGTTGTGCGATCCCAGCATAATGGAATATAGAAGATCCTCCAGATAAAACGTGTCCCCCTCCCGCATCCCCAGATGCACCTCCGGCTGGGCTGCTGCTTTTTTTGAAACTGTGACAACATCTGTCCCTTTTCCCAACTCCAGGGCAAGTATACAGGTCATAATCTTTGTTGTACTGGCCATCGGCCGCTCTACTTCTCCGTTTTTCGCAAACAGCACCCTTCCGCTCTCTACATCCATCAAAACCGCTGACTGCGCATAGAGCTTTAAATCATCCGGTGTTTTTTTATCCGCTGCCTTTACACATAATAGCGTCTCCGTCATCCTTACGGACACCCCAAACATAACAATGATGCATAGTATGATTATTTTCCGATATCCGCCATTTGCCATATCCTGTTGACCACTCCCGTCCAGACTATCTAAGACAACTTTATGAACTTTTGAAAATCTTTATGCCAAAAACACCCTGATCCGGACTGAAATCACAGATTCGTGTTGTAAAAACAGCGAAAACAATGTAACTTTTTTTCATTCCTTTGACCCTTGTGTCACTTTCTTAATGATCCTTCTTTTTATGATAGGTTAAGTTTATTTTCCCAAACCAGTTCGTAAGATTAACATTCCTCCGCTATCTTTCTGATCAGGTATTCCGTATCTTCCCAGCCGATGCATGGATCAGTAATAGACTGGCCATAAGTCCGGTTTCCGGTGATTTCCTGCCGTCCCTCGATGAGGTAGCTCTCCACCATGACTCCTTTGATAAGTTGTTTCAGATCCCCATTATAATTTCTGCTGTGCATCACTTCGCTGACGATCCGAATCTGCTCTTTGTACTGTTTATTGGAGTTGGAATGATTGGCGTCCACCACAACTGCCGGATTTTTCAATCCGGACGTCTGGTACATGGCGCTTAAACGGTAGAGATCCTCATAATGGTAGTTTGGAATACAGGTTCCGTATTTGTCCACGCCTCCCCGGAGGATGGCGTGTGCCAGCGAATTTCCGTTTGTCGTAACGTCCAGCGTCCGGTAGATGAACTGATGAGCCCCCTGAGCTGCCTTGATCGAATTCAGCATCACCGAAAGATCGCCGCTGGTCGGATTTTTCATTCCCACCGGGATATCCATACCGCTTGCTGTCAGACGGTGCTGCTGATTCTCCACAGACCGCGCCCCGACCGCCTCGTAAGAAAGAATGTCGTCCAAGTAGCTTCGATTTTCCGGGTAAAGCATCTCATCCGCCCCGGTCAGTCCGCTGACTGCAATCGCATGCAGATGAAGTTTCCGAATCGCAATCAGTCCCTCCAAAAGGTTCGGCGCCTGATCTGGTTTTGGCTGGTGCAGCATCCCTTTGTAGCCCTCTCCTGTGGTTCTTGGCTTATTCGTATAAATCCGAGGGATCAAAATCAGCTTGTCTTTTACTTCCTCATTCAGTCTGGCAAGCCGTTCCACGTATTCGCAGACAGAGTCCTCATTGTCCGCGGAACACGGGCCCACAATGACGAGAAACTTGTCCGAATATCCAGTGAAAACATTTTGGATCTCACCGTCCCGTACCGTTTTTTTCTCTTTCATTTCTCGTGTCATCGGATATTCCTGTTTCAGATCTTCCGGCTCCGGAAGTCTGGTTTGTATTTTCATTGCCATAATGTCTGTCCTTTCTTTTCCCTGTCCAGCCCGCTGTTTGCCATCATTTTACTGTTACACATGCAACTGGATCTTTGCTTCGTCTTCCGCCTCTTCTTTAAAGGATTCCATCTGTTCCGGGCCGATTCCCGGAAGATCCTCCAATTTCTGGACACTGAATCTTCGTAAAAACTCTTCTGTCGTTCCAAATAAAAGCGGTCTCCCCGGCGCGTCCAATCTTCCTACTTCACAGGCAAGATTATACTCCACAAGCTTATTGACCGCATGGTCGGATTTCACTCCCCGGATCTTTTCGATCTCAATCTTTGTAACTGGCTGCTTATACGCGATGATGGACAAAGTCTCCAGCAAAACATCAGTAAGCACCTGCTTTTTCGGCTGCTTTGCGATTCGAATCAGATAGTCATAAGCCTCCGGTTTCGTACACATCTGATACGCTCCCTCCAGCTCTACGATATTGATGCCCCTGTCTTCTGCCCGATATCGTTCCTGCATGGCGGCAATCGCCTCACGGATACGCTCCTGCGGTTCTTCCAGTGCCCCGGCAAGCCGGCCAAGCTCCACGCTTCCGCCCATAGTAAAGAGTATCGCCTCAATGATCCCCTCTAGTTTCCGTATCTCCACCGTCTTTGTCCTCCTTGTCTTTGGATAGAATCATAATTTCCCCGAAGGTGTCCTCCTGTCTGACCGTAATCTTCCCTGCTTTCATCATCTCCAGCACCGCAAGGAATGTCACAATCACCTGTACTTTGGATGTCTGCCGCATCAGGAGATCCCGGAACCGAAAAGAGCGGTGAGTCCGTGTATACTCCGCAAGAAACTCCATCTTTTCCGGCAGCGTCACCTCTTCTTTCTCGATCTTCCCGAACCGGCTTCTCACCGGGTCAATCTTGTCATGCTGGCGGCGTATGACTTCCCGGAAAATTTCATGGAGCCTGGTCAGTGTCAGATCTCCTATCAGCTCGTCCAAATCCACCGGCTGGGAATATTGTGCAACCTCTTTCGGAAGCGGAGCGTCCCGGTAGAACCTCTGTCCTCCCAGCACTTCCCGGTCCCGCAGCTCATAGGATATATATTTGTACATCTTGTACTGCAACAACTGCTCGACAAGCTCCTGCCTCGGATCTTCCTCCTCTCCTTCCTCGTTGACCTCTTTCGGAAGGAGCATCCGGCACTTGATGTCCAGGAGCGTTGCCGCCATCACAAGGAACTCGCTCATAATATTGAGGTCCTCCCTTTCCATCTGACGGATATACTCCATGTACTGGTTTGTAATCTCTACAATCGGAATATCATAAATATCAATTTTATTTTTTTCAATCAGGTGTAGGAGCAGCTCGAGAGGCCCCTCGAACACCGGAAGCTTTACCGGTATACCCATTGGATTTCCTCTTTCTCTTTGCGTCTTGTAACCGTTTTATTATACCTGATCCGCCCGTCTTTCTCAAGACTTTTGGCGAATGACGATGACTTCCGCCCGGTTAAAAAGGCGGATTGGAATACTATGTCCACCTAGCCCTTTACTGACAATGATGTCACAGTCCCTGAAACGGGAGTGCTCCCCGGAATATTTGGGAAACAGAGTAAGCTGTGGAGAGATCACGCCGCCAATCCCCGGAAGCCGCACGACGCCTCCGTGAAGATGCCCGCATAATACAAGGTCCATCCCCCATCCTGCGTACGTTTCCGCATAAAGTGCCTGATGAGCCAGCAGAATTTTGTACGGGCCTCCCTCTGAAACCGGCCGAAGATCAAACTGTCCCGGCATCTGTTTCTCCGGGCTCTCCTCCCGATATGTTTCATGGTGTTTCCAGGGAAACTGTTTGGTGAAAAAGGACACCGGAATCTCCAATCCGCCGATCTGCATCCGCTGGCCCCGAATCCAAATCGTATCAGCCTCGTTTTCCAACATATGAATTCCGGAATCTGCCAGTCTTTTGCGATACTTTCGGTAAGCCTCTCCGTAAGTTTCCTCACACTCTTTCATCTTCTGCTCGTGGTTTCCATTGGCACAGTATACCGGAGCAATGGCAGGAAGCCTCTCCAGAAACGCAGCTGCGTGTTCGGACTTCTCCCCGGTACTACGGATGAGCATATCCCCGCCTACCAAAATCAGATCCGGCGCTTCTCTTCGGATCGCGTCCAGAAGCCTTTGGTTGCCAGATCCGTATTCTTTATTGTGAAGGTCGCTTAAAAATACGATTTTCCAGCCTCCCTCATCCTGACTTCCCATCTTTTTTTTCACTTCATAGTACCGCATGACAAAAGTATGATTCTCATAAAAAATCCGAAAGCTCAAAAGTACCACAATGAGCAGAAGAATAAGCAAAAGCCCGATCATCTTCTCCCTTCCTCCATCTCCGTCCGAACGGCTTCATAGAGATCCCGGATCGTGTCAAAGCAGTAGTCCGGTTTCCAGATGCTTGTCCGCACCTCCTCTTCGTCCGCCTCTCCGGTGTAAACGACCGCTGTCTCAAAGCCAGCGTTGATGCCGCAGGCAATATCAGTATACAGCCTGTCTCCTACGACAAGGAATTCCTCCGGCGTACCTTTGCACTGGCTGGCGCAGAGATCCACGATCACCCGGTTTGGTTTACCGATAAAGTATGGCCTCTTCCCGGTCGTATCCTGGATCATTCTACAGATAGCGCCACAATCCGGGATAAACCCAAAGGGTGCCGGACACCTCAGATCCGGGTTCGTCCCCAGAAAATCTATTCCCTCTCGAAACAATAGTTCGCACGCCTTTATGAGCTTTTCATATCGAAGTGTATCGTCAAACCCGGCGAGGACGCAAACAACATCATCCTCCGCCTCTTCTGTCACCTGCACGTTATGGCTTCGAAGCTCCTCCAGAAAAGAAGGCGTTCCCAATACGAACACCTTCTTCCCTTCATAATGTTCTTTCATATATAAACAGGCGGCATACGATGCGGTCATAAACTGTGCCTCTTCTGTGGTAATACCCCACGCCGCAAATTTTTCCACATAATCTTTTCTGCTTTTTGTGGAATTATTTGTAATATAAAAACACCGTCCGCCGGTTTCTTCGATCCAATCCAGGAATTCTTTTGTCCCGTCATATAATGTCGTCCCGACAGAGAGCGTTCCGTCAATGTCAAATAAAAAATATTTCTTCTCTTTTAACATGATTCCAGCTCCTTTTCCTAGACATTATATAATTTTTCTTTCCCTTTTACAATGAAAAGCTGTCTAAAACATCTTCGATTGCTTTTTTCAAAGACATCGCAGGTACTTCTTCTGTCGTCACAAGATCCACTTCTCCAATCGTCTTTCCTCCCAGAAGATACTGAACCTTTCCGGCTTTCTGCCCTTTCTTTACCGGAGCTTCCAGCGAATTGTCAGGCAGTACTTTCTTTTCAATCCCGCTTAGATCCGTGCCGCTGACATCAACGTAGGAAAATCCCTGTTCCTGCACTGCCTCCACCTGATCGGTCTCCCCACGTTTTACCTTCACGGCCTTTTTCAAGGATTCCCAGTCACGATCCTCGTACTTTCTGCACACGGAAAATCCATAGTTTAACAGCGTCTGTGCGTCTGCGAATCGGGCTTTCACATCAGGCGCGGCCATGATAACGGCAATCAGATCAATCCCATCTTTCTGAGCCGTGGCGCTTAAACAGAATTTTGCTTCTCCGGTAGAGCCGGTTTTCAGTCCGGTCGCATAGGAATACTGCCGGATCAGCTTATTGGTGTTGGAAAGGCCGAATTCCGACTCTCCTTTTTTTGTTTTATGTATAATAGTGTCCATCCAGATCTTCGTATACTCATATACATCGGGATATTTGGTAATCAATTCTCTGGACATCAGGGCAATATCCCTGGCCGTTGTCACATGACCATCTGCGTCCAGTCCATTACAGTTTTTAAAGACTGTATTTTTCATACCAAGACCTTTGGCACGCTCATTCATCTGCTGGACAAAGGCTTCTTCTGTTCCGGCAATCAGCTCTGCCATGGCCACGCAAGCGTCATTGGCGCTGGACACGATGATGCATTTTAGAAGTGTATCTACCGTCTGCTCTTCCCCAGCCTCCAGAAACACCTGGCTTCCGCCCATAGACGCCGCGTATTCCGATACCGTCACCACATCCTCTTTATGGATTTTCCCCTCAGAAAGGGCATCATAAATCAGAAGAATTGTCATTACTTTCGTCACACTTGCCGGAGGACGCTTTGTATCCGCATCTTTTTCAAAAAGCACTTTTCCGGAGGACGCCTCCATCAAAAGAACAGAAGGGGCTGTAACGGTCACTGTTCCTCCGTTTTCTCCTTCTGTCTCATCTTCTGCCATGACGGCAAAGCTCCCGGTCAGAGCCAGCATCACTGCCGTCATCAACACCGCAATCCACTTTTTCACATCTTACCTCTTCACCTGGCATTTATTATATTGTAAGATCTCCCATCCCAAAATATGCCTGTCCCTGTCAGGAAAGAATCGGAAAGCGCAGGCAGATGGAAAACCAATTTCCCTGAAGAAGCGCCCGGATTTCCCCATTCATATACTCGGTGAAAGCTTTTGCGATAGATAACCCAAGACCGGACGATGTTCTGCTTCTGGCCTCGTCAGCTTTATAAAACCGCTCAAAGACCTTCTCTACCTCAATCTCCTCCGGGTGCTCCACATAGTTGATACACTCTACTACCGCCCACTGATCCTGCCGTTTCAGGGTGATCCTCATCTTCCCTGTACCGTGATCCATTCCGTTCTTGATGATATTTTGTAAAGTTCTGCGAAGGCCGGCAGCATTGCCTTCTATTTTCATCTGTTCCTCTGAAAAGTCAATCTCCGGCTCGATTCCTTTCTCCATCCAGACATCATAGTAAGAGAAAACGGTTTCTGTCACAATCCGGTTCAGATAAAGCGGCTCCATCTCGAGCACATACGTCTCATTTTTCAGCTTGGTATATGTAAAGAGTTCCTCCAGCATCTCCTTGAGGCTGTTGATCCGCTCCTCAATGACACTTAAATATCTCGCTCGTTCCTTCGGATCCTCGCTTTCCTCCAATAGCCGGAAATAGCCGTTTAAGGAGGTGAGCGGCGTACGGATATCGTGGGATAGATTCGTGTAGGCGTCTGAAATATCCTGCTCTTTTTTCAGATACCGTCTTCTTTGTTCTCGTTGACGGTCCAACATCTCATTGAGCTCGTCCATCAATTCCCTCAAAGGCCCGGAAGCCTCCTGCCCGGTAATCATCAGATTACTGTCGTAGTCTTTCAGAAACGTCAACTGGCGGCAGATATCCCGTATCTGCCGCAAAATGCCAACCAGTTTTAATAATAGTAGAATAAGAAATGCTGCCAGAATTCCTATGATCCATTCCATTTATCTGATATCCCTTCTCTGAAACACAAGCGCACTGACTGTGGTAAAAACCACACCGTAAATTACCGCCACCAGCAAGGCTTTAAACAATGCATCCGAGCTCCCGTGAGCCTGTAAAAAGCTGATCGATCCCGTCACGGTATGAGTAATCAAATCCACGTTTTTATCAAACAGGGAATGGATTCCTTTCTCGATCATTGCGTAAAGAAGCATCGTCATATTCATACACATCAAAATCGCAAGCGTTATACTGATCAGGTTGTTGGAAATCATAATTGCGATTGCCATCACAATGAGAGCAAGCGCATAATGAAGCAGTATCTGAACCGCGACATACGCTGACAGTTCCGACACCGGACCGATCTCCAGATAGCCGAAGAAAATCTGATTGGAGACGGCCTGCACAAGGAGGGCAATTACAAATGTCAGTACCGTGTAAATCAACAGATTCACTGCCTTGGAAAGTACAAGGGAACTTCTTCTTTTGCACTGTCCTCCTATATTTTTGATATAACCGCAGCGGATATCCGATGTGGCAAAGAGTACGGCAAAGATCACCACAAAAATGGCCTCCACCTTGCCTTGAACATTCCCATAGAACAGGTCATAAAGCGTTGCTTTCTCACCCGGTTTGGTCGGAATTGTTACATACATTCCCAGGTTTTCCGCAGATTCTCCCGCCTGATCCTGGATCGTCGCCCAGTTCTCGGCGCTGGCCTTGGGATCCCGGAATTCCGACCCCATCGTGGCGGTAGTTAAAATCAACAGCCCCGCCATCACAATCCAAAGGATATACTGGCTTTTGGATCTCATCATTCTTGCGAAATCCATTCTAATGATATTCAGCATGACTGCCACCTCCTGTCAGATTTAAGTAATAATTTTCCAGTTTTTCGCTGCAGAGTTTCAATTCTTTGACGGCAATCCCCGCCTGGACAAGCTCGCGATTGATCGTCGTGCTTTGATCAATGTCGTCAAAGATCCAGACATGACCGGAATCCACGATCTGATACCGCTTGATTCCCATCGTATCCAGCACAGGCACCACCATCTCCGGTGTATCCGTAGCAATCTCCAGACGTTCTACACAGCGCTTCATCAATTCTTCTCTTGTGATCTCCTGGATCAGCTCTCCGTGATGGATAATTCCGTAATCAGTCGCAATCTTGGAAAGCTCCTCCAAGATATGGCTGGAAATCACAATCGTCATATTACGCTCCTGATTCAGCCTCATAATGGTATCCCTGACCTCCACAATTCCCTGCGGATCCAGCCCATTGATAGGCTCGTCAAGAAGCAAAAGATCAGGTTCTCCCACAAGAGACAGCCCAATGCCAAGTCTCTGCTTCATTCCAAGGGAAAAATTTTTTGTCTTTTTCTTTCCCGAATCTGACAATCCGATTAGTTTCAAAATATCTTCGATGTATCCTTTCTTGCGGATTCCAAAAAAACGGCATTTCAGATCCAGATTATCGTATGCGGTCATGTTTCCATAGATTCCCGGGGCCTCGATCAGACATCCGATCCTGGATCGGACAGCTCCAAGCTCCCTTCCTTTCCGGCCAAACAACTCAATCTCTCCTTTCGTAGGAGCGGCAAGCCCTGCCAGCATTTTTAAGAAAGTTGTTTTTCCGGCTCCGTTCCTTCCGATCAGTCCGTATACGGCCCCCTTTCGAACCCGCATACTGATCGAACTGACCGCTCTATGATGACCGTACTGTTTTGTCAGTTCCTGGGTTTTTACTATCATCTGACTCACTGTATCATCTCCTTTTTTTATTTGCTTTTATCCTACACCTTCTTCTCTAATCCTTCGCAAATAAAAAGTAAAGACTTCGTAAAGATATCATCTGGAAAGTGTATATCCGATCCCCCAAACCGTATCGATAAAAGACCTCTCAGAAATTGCCTTCATTTTCTTACGAATATTACTAATATGGACGTCGATTGCCTTCGTCTCACCCATAAACGGCTCTTCCCATGCCGCCTCAAAAATCTCTTCCTTGCTGAATACTTTTTTCGGCCAGCGAAGAAAGAGCTGTAAGATGAGAAATTCCTGCCTCGTAATCCCTTCCAGCCTCACGCCGTCCACATAGATCTGGTGCTCCTCCGTATCCAGAAGCAAGCCATTATGTTCCAGAACCTTTTTCTCTTCCTGTCCGGTGCGTTTCCGAAGCTGAACCTGGACTCTTGCCAGCACTTCCCGGATTTCAAACGGCTTTACCACATAATCATCCGCGCCGCTAAGAAGCATGTCAACCTTAGAATCCATCTCATCTCTGGCCGACAGGACAATGACCGGTACCGCCCGCTTTGTCTGCCGGATCTCCTCCAGAAGCGTCTCCCCTGACATCCCCGGAAGCATCAAGTCCAAAAGCACCAAATCCGGCTCCTCCTGAGATAAGACAAGTCTGCCCTCTGTCCCTGAAAACGCCTGGATGCAAGAATATCCCTCCTTCTGAAGCGCTACTTTCAGCATCTCATTGATATTGACATCATCTTCTACAATTAGAATTGTACTCATATATTTCTCCTGTCTCATTCTTACTTTTCATAGGTTTCCATGTGTCAAAGGTATTCCTGTGTGATAGAAAAAACAGGATGCCGGTCGGCATCCTGTTTCTGCACATCTTAGTTATATTTACGTTTTCTGGCAGCCTCAGATTTCTTTTTACGTCTTACGCTTGGTTTTTCGTAATGTTCTCTCTTACGAATCTCCTGCTGGATACCAGCTTTGGCACAGTTACGTTTAAATCTGCGTAAAGCGCTGTCTAAACTTTCGTTTTCTTTAACGATTACATTTGACATAATCTCACACCTAACCTCCCCTCCAGTCCTGTATTGTGCATCATACGACTGTTCGGGTATTTTATTGCACTACAAGTATTATACCATAATTTCCTTATCCGTCAAGGTATTTTTCATAGCTTTCCGTAAAAATCAGTGCCAAAGACACTACGCCAGTTGCTCTTTTGCGGTCTCTTTTGCCTTTGCGAGTGCCGCGTCCACGCCGTCCGGATTCTTTCCGCCAGCCTGAGCCATGTTCGGGCGTCCACCGCCGCCCCCGCCAACCAGTCCTGCGATAGCCTTAATGAGATTGCCTGCATGGGCACCTTTCTTCACCGCGCCATCCGTCGCGGTTGCCATCAGGCTGACTTTACCGTCCGCTACAGACGCAATCACAATCACGCCCTCTCCCACTTTCTCTTTGAGCTGGTCACCCAGATCACGCAGTCCGTTCATATCCACACCTTCGACCTTTGCGGTGATCACGGAGATCCCGTCAAGCACTTCTGCCTGGTCTGTCACATCTCCCATAGCGTCCTTGGCAAGCTTGCTCTTTAAGCTCTCTACCTCGCTTCTAAGCTCCTTGTTCTCAGACTGAAGATGTCCGATTTTCTCTTCGAGGTGCTCCGGCGTCGTCTTAAGTGCCTTTGCCGTCTCATGGAGGATCTGCTCCAGATTTGCGTAATAGTTCATCAGACCCTGGGATGTCAGAGCCTCAATTCTCCGCACGCCTGCTGCCACACCGGACTCAGAGATGATCTTAAAGGAGCCGATGGACGCGGTATTGTCCACATGGGTTCCGCCACAGAATTCCTTGGAAAATTCTCCCATGCTGACTACCCGTACAATATCCCCGTACTTCTCTCCAAACAGTGCCTGTGCTCCGGTCTTCTTTGCCTCTTCAATCGGAAGATTCTCCACTTTCACCGGAAGGGCGTCCGCAATTGCTCGGTTGACAATCTCTTCCACCTCTTTGATTTCCTCCGGTGTCAGCGCGGAGAAATGGGTGAAATCAAAGCGCAGTCTCGCGGCGTCCACATAAGAACCTGCCTGCTCTACGTGGGTGCCAAGTACGGTACGCAGCGCTTTCTGAAGCAGGTGGGTCGCACTATGGTTTCTTCCGGAAAGGCGGCGGTTTTCCTCGTCTACTTTCAGAACCACGTTTTCCCCGGTACGGACCATGCCTTTTACTGTTGTTCCGATATGAGCAATCTTACCGCCGAGAAGTTTTTTCACATCTTTTACCTGGAAGACAAAGCTTCCATCCTCAGACGTAATCACGCCATGGTCCGCATTCTGTCCGCCGCTTGTGGCATAGAATGGCGTCTCCTCGACGAAGATCGTTCCCTCTACCCCTTCGGTCAGTGCATCGGTAATCTCGCTCTCTGTTGTCAGCACTGTCACTTTTGACGTGTGGATCAGTGTCTCATAGCCCACAAAGATGGAGGTCACAGACGGATCAATGGACTCGTACACAGTCACATCTGCTCCCATATAGTTGGTCACTCCCCTTGCCGCACGGGCCGTCTCACGCTGTACCTGCATCGCTTTCTGGAATCCCTCTTCATCTACAGAGATGCCTTTCTCCTCCAGAATCTCCTTTGTCAGATCAAGCGGAAATCCGTAGGTATCATAGAGCTTGAACGCATGATCGCCGGACAATACGGTCTCGCCCTTTTCTTTCATTTCACCTTCCATCTCCGCAAGGATACCAAGTCCCTGGTCGATGGTCTTATTAAACTGGTCTTCCTCTTTGCTGATGACATTGAGGATAAAATCACGTTTCTCTTCCAACTCCGGATAACCGTCTTTTGATCCCCCAATCACGGTCTCGCACAATCCGGATAAGAACTTCCCGTCGATGCCAAGAATCCTTCCATGGCGGCAGGCACGCCTCAGCAGACGGCGCAGCACATAACCTCTTCCCTCATTAGACGGCATAATCCCGTCGGAAATCATAAAGGTCACGGAACGGATATGGTCTGTGATGACGCGGATGGAAATATCCGATTTTTCATCTTGCTTATAGATTACACCTGCCAGACGGCACACGTGGTCACGGAGCGCTTTCATCGTATCGATATCAAAGATGGAATCCACGTCCTGTACAGCAGAAGCAAGACGCTCCAGTCCCATTCCGGTATCGATATTCTTCTGCTCCAACTCACTGTAATTGCCGTGGCCGTCATTATCAAACTGGGTGAAGACATTGTTCCAGACTTCCATGTAACGGTCACACTCGCAACCTACAGTACAGTCTGGTCTGCCGCAGCCGTACTTCTCGCCACGGTCATAGTAAATCTCAGAACATGGCCCGCATGGTCCGGAACCGTGCTCCCAGAAATTATCCTCTTTTCCAAACTTGAAGATCCGCTTGGCCGAAATCCCAATCTCTTTGTTCCAGATCTCAAACGCCTCGTCATCGTCTACATATACGGACGGATACAGGCGATTCGGATCAAGACCCACCACCTCAGTTAAAAACTCCCAGGACCAGTGGATAGCCTCTCTTTTAAAATAATCACCAAAAGAAAAGTTGCCCAGCATCTCAAAAAAGGTGCCGTGTCTTGCGGTTTTTCCTACATTTTCGATATCACCGGTACGGATACACTTCTGGCAGGTCGCCATCCGACGCTTTGGCGGAATCTCCTGTCCGGTAAAATACGGTTTCAGCGGCGCCATACCGGAATTGATGAGCAGTAAACTCTTATCATTGTGTGGCACCAGTGAATAACTTTTGTGAATAAGATGCTCTTTACTCTCAAAAAAATCAAGAAACATCTTTCTTAATTCATTTACCCCATAAGTCTGCATGACTTTGAATGCCTCCTCATTGTATCTTTCAATCTTCTCTTTTTGTCTATCTTATTTATCATAATGGATCGTGCCGGGTGTGTCAAGCAGTCGCTGAGCAAAGTAAACGGACTGCATAGCGTCCTTTCCGTAGAAATCCGCTCCGATCATATCGGCATATTCCTGGTTTAAGACGGCTCCGCCCACCATCACCTGGCAGTCCGGCTTCTCTTTGCGAAGCAATCGGATCGTCTCTTCCATGTTAACGACCGTTGTCGTCATCAGGGCGCTTAATCCCACCAGCCGGACCTGCTCGCTCTTTGCTGTCTCGACGATTCGTTCCGGTTCCACATCCTTTCCAAGATCAATCACGTCAAATCCATAATTTTCCAACAGTACTTTGACGATATTCTTCCCAATGTCGTGAATATCTCCCTTGACTGTGGCAAGGATGATCTTCCCTTTCTTATCCTGCACGACGCCGCTTCGATCCATCGTCTCTTTCAGCACCGCAAAAGCTTCCTTGGCGGCATCCGCACTCATCAGAAGCTGAGGCAGGAACAGCGTTCCTTTTTCGAAGCGTTTCCCTACGATGTCGAGTGCCGGAATCAGATCCTCATTAATGATAGCAAGCGGATCTTCTGCTGCCACTCGATCTTTTGTCAGTCGGGACGCCTCCTCTTTTAGCCCCCGCTCGATGGCGTATTGCAAGGTCATCTCCCCCACACTTCCCCCGGAAACCGGCTGGGTCCCTACGGCACGGACACCTTCCGGCTGGGTATAGCCTGCATAAGCCGCAATATAGCCCTCGCAGTTCGGGTCAAAATTCATCAACGCCAGATACGAGCGGTATGCCTTCATCATCTCCTCAGATCCAGGATTGATAATTCCGGCAGTCAGCCCCTTTTGCATGGCAAGGGCATAAAATATCGAGTTCACTGCCGGCCGGTATGGAAGTCCGAATGAGATATTAGACACGCCAAGGACTGTACGGACGTGATATTTATTTCGTACCATCTCCAGGGCGTTCAGTACGGTAATGGCTCCCTCGGGTTCCGAACTGATCGTCATCGTCAGCACATCGATGACAATATTTTTGGGCCGGATTCCATATTTCGCTGCCTCCCGGATAATCTTTCCGGCAATCTCCACCCGCCCCTCGGCTGTGTCCGGGATTCCTTGTTCATCCAGCGCAAGTCCGATCACAACGCCGCCGTATTTTTGTACGAGCGGAAAGACCATATCCATGGACTCCTGCTTGCCGCTGACAGAATTGACCATAGGCTTTCCGTTGTAAACCCGCATAGCTCGTTCCATCGCCTCCTGATCCACCGTATCAATCTGAAGTGGGAGACTGGTAATTCCCTGCAGTTCTCTTACGACTTCTTCCATCATGGATGGCTCGTCAATATCCGGAAGGCCTACATTCACATCCAAAATATGCGCGCCTTGTTCCTGCTGCCGGATTCCTTCTTTTAAAATATAATCAATATCATGCTCTTTTAGTGCCTGTTTAAACCGTTTCTTTCCGGTCGGATTGATCCGCTCTCCAATGATCACCGGATAGTCACCCAAAATCACGGCCTGTCCATAAGAAGAAACCACCGTCTCCTCCTTCTCGGTCTGCTTCTGTACGGCCATATCTTTGCAGATATCCGTCATCCTGCGGATATGCTCCGGCGTCGTACCACAACAGCCGCCCACGATACAAGCCCCGGCCTTTACGATCTCCTGCATCCATCCGGCGAACAGTTCCGGTGTCACATCATAGTAAGTTTCCTGGCCCCGCTGCTTTGGCAGTCCGGCATTTGGCTTCACAATTACCGGAATACTCGCATGCCTGCAGATCTCCTTTAGAATCGGGAGCATCTGCCGCGGCCCCAGACCACAGTTGATACCAAGAGCGTCCACACCCAGGCCCTCCAGCAGAGCTACGGTACTTAACACGTCTCCACCGGTAAGCAGTTTGCCTTTCTCATCGAAAATCAATGTCGCAAAGACCGGAAGATCTGTCTGCTCCTTTGCCGCCAGAACGGCTGCCTTACATTCATAAGTATCACTCATCGTCTCAATATGGATCAGATCGGCGCCGGCCTCGGCTCCCAGTCTCGCGGCCTCGGCAAACGCCTCGCAGGCTGCGTCAAATGACAAGTCTCCCATCGGCTCCAGAAGCTTTCCGGTCGGTCCCATATCAAGCGCCACGTAATGTCTGCCGTCGTCTTTTCCCGCCAGAATTCTGGCTTTCTTGGCGTTTTCCACTGCTGCGAAGATCACGTCTTTCAGCGGCCAGGTGTCATCGTGAAATTTCTGTGCATTAGCGCCGAAGGTATTGGCAAGCACAATGTCGCTTCCCGCTTCATAATACTGTCTGTGTATCTCTGTGATCTCCTCAGGCTTTCGGATATTCCATGTCTCCGGAAGCTCTCCCGGCTGCAGTCCCCGCTCCTGCAGAAGGGTTCCCATCCCGCCGTCTAAAAACAATATCTCTTTTCCAAGCCGTTCTCTCATCTTTTCACTCCTTATCCGTTCCTGACTTTTATGCTCTCCGATAAAGACAATCTGCCTTTTCACACACCTCACACCCCTGCCGGTGACAGGGAATCTGCTCCCGGCTGATTCCGATCAACGCTGTAACCGATTTGGTCGGTGTAAGCATACAGCTTTTTGTCATCGTCAGGCCGATCTTCTTATCCGCCTGCAAAAGCGCAAGCAGCTTCTCCTGGTGCCGGATATCAAAGTCTCCGTAACCAGGACTGAATCTTGGTCTCAGATACCAGCCCTCGCAGGATAGTTCTTTTGCGATCTCTTCCTGGCAGTCGTCGCAGTACTCCTCCAGAAGCGCCGCCGCACAGGACTGTAAGACCACTGCCTTTGCCATCTCCATAACAGATGCCCTCCTGATCATCTGATCCGCTTCCGTCCCCAGAGTGGCCGCAAAGGCCGCCACACGGCCACAGCCTTTTAAGTTTCGGGAAAGACCTTTACTTTCAATGGTCCAGTCTCCGATTTGGAGGACTCCGTCTTTCTGGGATAATTCAAAAATGCGATAGATGAATCGCTCTCTTACTTTGGCTTTCAGCTCCTCCATGGAACACTCCACCAAAGCAAGTGTCTGCTCATCTATCGCATGTCTTCCATATCCAAGATAACGGATGGCCTCCCTTATCTCCCTATTCATCTACAATCTCCGATAGATTTTCCATGATCGCCTTTGCAACTTCCGGCTTATTCATAGAATAAATATGGATGTTATTGATACCGTTGGCTATCAGATCGATCACCTGATCTGTGGCATAGGCCACTCCTGCCTGCCTCATCGCTTTCGGGTTATCCCCAAAACGATCTACGACCGCCTTAAAACGCTCCGGAAGATAGGTTCCGGATAAGGAACAGATCCGTCTGATCTGACTTTTATTGGTAACAGGCATGATACCTGGAAGCACCGGAACGGTAATCCCCGCCTCCCGGATCTTATACAGGAAATTATATAAAATATGGTTATCAAAAAACATCTGTGTTGTCAGAAAATCCAGACCGCAGTCCACCTTTTCCTTCAGATAACGGATGTCTTCCTTCTGAGTATCGCTCTCCACATGTCCTTCCGGATAGCAGGCGCCGCCAATGCAGAAATCCCCGCTTTCTTTCAAAAGCTCGATGAGTCCTGCCGCATGTTGGAACTTATCTTCCGCAGGGTATGCCATCCCTTCCGGAATGTCGCCCCGAAGCGCCAGTACATTCTCAATCCCTTCCTGCTTTAACTTGTGAACGACCTCACGCACCTCCGCTTTCGTCGAGGACACGCAGGTCAAATGTGCAAGGCTCGGAACGTGAAGCTCGTTTTGAATATGGGAGGCGATCCCCACAGTGTTCTTACTTGTGCCACCGCCTGCCCCATAGGTCACACTGATAAAAGACGGGCGGACAGTCGCGATCTCATCGACCGCCTTCACCACGCTTTCGTATTTGTCATCTGTCTTTGGCGGAAATACTTCAAATGATATATGTACATTTCCCGATTGTAATTTCTCTTTGATTTTCATATCTTACTCCTAAGTTGTCTTTTGTATTGCTGAACCTACAGACTCTCGTAGAGATCCACGTACTGCTTCGCGGAATTCTTCCAGGAGAAGTCCCTGCTCATTCCCTGCTCCACGATCTTGTTCCAGTCACGGCGTTTGTCGTAGTAGATCTTCTCCGCATACCGGATGACTGCAAGCATCTCATGTGCGTTGTAGTTTGCAAAACTAAAGCCGGTTCCTTTCTTTTCAAATTCATTGTACGGCTCAACCGTATCTTTCAGACCACCTGTCTCCCGTACGATCGGCACAGTGCCATAGCGCAGGCTCATTAATTGACTCAGTCCGCACGGCTCAAACAATGACGGCATAAGAAATGCGTCGCATGCCGCATAGATCTTATGAGAGATCGGCTCGGAATAGTAAATATTGGCCGAAACCTTGCCCTGGTACTTCCACGCAAAATGGCGGAACATATTTTCATAACGCTCTTCTCCCGTTCCAAGCGCCACAATCTGCACGGCATCCTGACACAGATCGTCCATCACATAAGCAATCAGATCGAAGCCCTTCTGATCAGTCAGACGGGAAACGATACCGATCATCATCACCTTCTTGTCCTGATTGAGTCCAAGCGCCTCTTGTAGGGCGAGCTTATTCTTTACCTTTTCCTTACGGAAGTTGGATGCGTCGTAGTGGTGCTCGATCATCGGATCAGTCGCCGGATTCCACTCATTGTAATCCAGGCCGTTTACAATACCGGACAGGCAGTTGGATCTTGCATTCATTAGTCCATCCAGACGCTCACCGTAAAACGGCTGCTTGATCTCTTCAGCGTAAGAACTGCTGACTGTCGTCACCCTGTTCGCATAGACGATACCTCCCTTTAAAAGATTGGCATCCTTATAAGCCTCCAGCTTGTCCGGCGCGAAATAGTAAGCCGGAAGTCCTGTGATATCCTTTACTGTCTTCGTATCCCATACTCCCTGAAATTTCAGATTATGTATCGTCATCACCGTTTTGATGCCACGGAAGAACTCATTGCCGTACCGGAAATTATCAAGGTACACCGGTACAAGCCCAGTCTGCCAGTCATGGCAGTGAATGATGTCCGGGCGGAAATCAAGAAGCGGCAGGGCGCTTAATGACGCCTTGGAGAAAAACGCAAACTTCTCAATATCCCACTTTGTGTCCCCATAAGGAGTGAAGCCGTTGAAGTAGTATTCATTGTCAATAAACCAGAATGTAATGCCCTCATGGACAAGCTCTAAAATTCCGACGTACTGTTCTCTCCAGTTCAGATCCATATAAAAATGGGTCTTATATGTCAGCTTTTCCTTCCACTCTTCCTTCATGCACATATATTTTGGAAGCATCACTCTGACGTCATACTTTTCTTTGTCAAAATATTTTGGCAGGGAACCTACAACGTCTGCCAGCCCCCCTGTCTTGATAAATGGAACCGACTCAGATGCTACAAATAATATTTTCTTCATAAGTCTTCCTCCTGAATATAAACATAAACTATGGACTTATTATACCGCATTTTCCGATATTTGCAAAGAATTATCGATGTTTATATTCTAATCGGATGGTGTCCGCCACCAGGGCGATGAACTCGGAGTTGGTCGGTTTTCCTTTTCCGTTGCTGACCGTATATCCAAACAACTCGTCTAACACATCAAGCTTCCCTCTGCTCCACGCCACCTCGATGGCATGGCGGATGGCACGCTCCACCCTACTTGCCGTCGTCTGATGTTTCTTGGCCACAGTCGGATAGAGGATTTTCGTGATAGCATTTAAGACGTCCATATCCTCCACCGCCATAATGATGGCATCCCGTAAGTAATGATACCCTTTGATGTGGGCCGGGATGCCGATCTCGTGGATCATATCTGTAACGCGGGTCTCCAAAGGCTTCCTCTCTTCTTCCCGTTTCCGTACTTCCATGGCCTGCATGAAGGGCTCCGCATGTCTTTTGCACCTTGTATTTTTAATTTTCTCGATCAGTACTTCGTTCCGAAATGGTTTCATAATGTAGTAGGCCGCTCCTTTACGGAATGCATCTTCTGTGATCTTCTCCTGTCCGACCGCTGTGACAATGATAAAGTCCGGCCGTTTCTGGATCGTCTTGTCCTTATTTACCATATCCATGACACTTAAGCCATCGACTTTTGGCATAATCAGATCCAGCAAAACGACATCAGGTTCTTTTGTTTTTATAATTCGGTACACATCTTCTCCATTGTTCGCCTTTCCTACAAGGGAAAGTTCCTTGTCCGATGAAATAATATTTCCCAAAAGTTCCAACATTCGTTCATTGTCGTCTGCGATCGCTACATTCACTTGATCCATGTTCCTTTCAACCTCCGATTTCTCCCATTCTTTCCTAAAAAACGCTACGATCACTATTATAAATTTCGTATTTTGCCAAATCAAGAATTTGCTGTCGTAACAATTCGACAGATGGCACCACTATTTTCCCTTATTTGACATGGTTCAACATATTGCCGATGTAGATACCGTACCCCATCCTGGCGTCCTGAACGAACACATGGGTGACAGCCCCTATCAGTTTCCCGTCCTGGAGAATCGGGCTCCCGCTCATTCCCTGCACGATTCCGCCGGTCATGTCAAGGAGTTTCGGATCCGTCACCTCGATCACCAAGGTCTTATTCGACTCCCTGGCATTCCAGTCGATTTTTGTAATACGAATCTTGTACTCTTCCACTTTACCGCTCACAGCACAACGGATCACGGCGTCACCGGTATGAATCTCATCCTTGGCAGCGACCGGAACCGGCTCCTGATTAGAAAAGAGGGCGTCGATCCGGTCTACCGTGCCATAAATGCCCTCATCTGTATTCTGGGTGATGGAACCTAAAATATTATAATTATTATAGACAATGACTCCTTCCATGCCACCGGGATTTCCGGAAGTACCTTTCTTGATATCCTGGATGCTGGTCGTGTAAAGACGGCCGTCCCCGATCTCCAAAAGCTCATTCGTATCCGTATCCCGGATCCCATGCCCCAGTGCGCCAAAGTGACTCTGGCTGTCCAAAAACGTCACGGTCCCTAGCCCTTGTTCATTGTCCTTGACCCAAATGCCGAGTTTTTTCCCTTCCCCACTGTCGATCAGCCCCGTTTTTACATCCAGGAACTCTTCGTTTCGCCTGAGGTGCAGAACGACCTCCTCCGCTTCTTTTGCTCCTATCACCTGCTGGAGTTCCTTTTTTGTCCCAATCGTGTTGTCATCAACCCCTACAATGTAATCCCCCGCTTTGACAAGGTGTTTGGCCGGCTCCTTTTTCGTCCCATCCTCATCCTCCACGGCTTCGGTCCCAAGCACCATCACACCGTCCGTCTCCAGATAAAGTCCCACCGGCATCCCGCCTGGGATCACAAGATTCTCATCCACCTTCGATGTACTGACCTCCTGTTCAAACTGTCCCTGTTTCCACTCCAGGAAACAATAACTTCCTCCCAGAAGCATAAATGCTACCAGTACGATCAGGACGCCCCTTCGATACCATTTCACCCACATATCACGCCTCCTAAAACAGAATATTCTGAAAATCATGACCGCCCGTCAAACGGGCGGTTTGTTCTGAGGCTATAAGCCTCTGTTACCGGCCAGCGCCTAAAGACGCTGGCTTTCACTTTGTTCAAGCCCTATTGCCTTTGACTCG
>OAWD01000107.1_pt1 | contig 85055 bp, 75 predicted proteins | sample 1495361 | NCBI WGS metagenome assembly OAWD01 (sample SAMEA2580130, study PRJEB22360) | human gut metagenome | biome: human gut; feature: human-associated habitat; material: faeces | place: Denmark | collected 2008/2010 | reverse complement strand
AAAATCTGGAGCCATGCATCGCTCTGTGCGCCGCCGCCAATGACGATCATGTCGTCAATCGCAACGCCCTTACCCTTGAAAACATCTATGACTACGCCCAGGTTAAAGGCAACGCCTTCCTGCACCGCGCGCACCATATCCTTCTTTTCGGTTTCCATTTTAAGACCGATAAAGGCGCCCTTTGCCTTTGGATTCCAGCGCGGGCTTCTCTCGCCGATCAGGTAAGGTAAGAACAGCAGTCCATTGGCTCCTGGCTTAGAATCGTTAATTTCCTGTTCCAGAAGGTCATATTTGCTGACCCCCTGCTGTTCGCCCAGCAGGCTTTAGTACTTACACAGCTCCTTTGTAAACCAGCTGTAGGAGCCGCCTCCGCACTGCATGGTTCCTGTTGGCAGTACATAGCCTGGCACAATGTGCGCCCAGGTAAAGGTGCGCATTTCTTCATCGTAGATTGGTTTTTCTGTTGTGATGGAAATCCATGAGGATGTACCCATACAGCTGTGGGCAATGCCTTCCTTGGTACAGCCCGTGCCAACGGCCGCGCAGACACCGTCGCCACCGCCGCAGACAACAGGAATTCCTGAAACCAGTCCGCAGGCCTTTGCCGCTTCGTCTGTGACGGTCCCCGCAACGTCTGTGGATTTTAACAGTGCCGGCATTTTTTCACGGTCAATCCCCATGACTTCCAGAAGGCGGTCAGACCATTCCAGCTTGTTTAAATCCAACAGGTTGGTGGAAGAAGCGTCGGTATACTCCGTGACGAATTCACCGGTAAGCTTCAGGATGATATAATCCTTGCAATTGAGCATTTTATAGGTATTTTCATAAATTTCAGGCTCGTTATTTTTAACCCACATTAGCTTCTGTCCGCCGTAGGACGGGCTGATCTTATGGCCAGTGAGATGATAAAAATCTTCCTCGCTGATGCGCTCACGGATCATTTCTTCTTCTCTAGTAGCGCGCATGTCTGCCCAGATCAAAGCGTTTCTAAGCGCCCTGCCCTTTTTATCCACACAGATGCACCCCATCATCTGGCCGCTGAAGGATATGGCGGCAATGTCGTTCACGTCGATGTCCTGTACCAGCTCTTTTGTGGAGATGCAGACAGCGTTCCAAAAATCCTCCGGACGCTGTTCAACCCAGTTATTATTGCTGACAAGCATGTCATAGCTGTGAACACAGCTTTTAACCAGTTCCCCTTCTGTGCTGTACAGCGTCGCCTTGTTTCCAGATGTTCCCAAATCGTGTGCCAGTAAGTATTTTTTCATTTTAACCTCTCCTCAAAAATGATTATTATAATGTTTTTGCGTAAGCTTCTGTAATTTCAATACTGCTGCTGCTGCCGATTCGCTCTGCGCCGGCTTCGATCATGGCCAGGCAGGTTTCAAGATCGCGGATACCGCCAGCGGCCTTGACCTTCACATCGTCGCCGACAATGGATTTCATGAGCTTTACATCCTCCACAGTCGCTCCGCCTGTACCAAAGCCTGTTGAAGTCTTGATAAAATCCGGCTTCACTTCTCTGGCGATCTCGGCTACCTTTGCAATTTCATCCTTTGTCAGATAGCAGTTTTCAAAAATAACCTTTGACAGCACGCCGTTTTCACGGCAGACTGCCACAATGGCTTCCATTTCACGTTTGATATAATCATAATTCTTGTTTTTCAGCTCCACGATATTGATGACATAATCAATTTCGTCCGCGCCGTTTTCAATGGCATTTTTAGTCTCAAAAACCTTGGTTTCAATAGTTGTCTGTCCGAGGGGGAAGCTGATGGCTGCGCCCACATGCACAGGTGAATCCTTCAGGTACTCCTTACACAGCGCTACCGGAGCCGAGTTGATGGCAACCATCTTAAAGCCGTACTTATCGGCATCATCACACAGCTTCTTAAAATCCTCATTAGTGACAAAGGCCTTTAAGAGTGTATGATCAAAATAGCCTGCCAGTTCTTTAACAGTTAGTGTTTTCATGTAAATCCTCACTTTATTTATTGTTCTTATGTATTTACATAATAACATCCTATTGTATAAGTGTCAAGAGCAAAAAAGAAAAAACCAGCGGATGCTGGTCTTTTTAAGGTTACTTACGTTTTAATCTAAACGTAAAATGGCTCCTGTCCCCGCGGTAATGGGCTTTGGAGTACTCTACCGGCGTCTCGTCGGTCAGGTAGGCGATGGTCTGAATATACTGGATCGCGGAGCCCTTGCTGATGCTCAAGGTTTTAGCTGTAGTGCTGTCAGCCAGTATGGCTTCAAGCCTCCTGGTGGCATAATCAATGGTCAACCCCAGCTCTGTCTCCATCACATGATACATGGAAACCCTGGTAAAGTCTTTTTCCAGCATTTCACTGCACAGGCTGTGCGGCAGATGGCTGACCACATGGACGATGGGCTCATCGTTGGCGTAGCGAAGGCGCTCAAGCCGCACGACCTCTGTCCCCACCTCCAGCTGCAGAGCGCGCCCCACCTCTTCGTCACAGGCCACTACCTCCAGGCCGAGCACTTCAGTTTTAGGCGTCAGGCCTTTTTCCTCCATTTCCTCGTTAAAGCTCTGGATCGATTCCAGAAAATTCTGGTGAATCTTAGGCCGGGTCACAAAAGTGCCCTTGCTCTTTTTGCGGTAGAGCCTTCCCTCCACCACCAGCGAGTTGATCGCCTGACGTACCGTTGGACGGCTGATTCCAAAAGCCTCACTGATCTCCATTTCTGTTGGAATGGGTTCTTCATAGCTGGTATGTTCCTTTTCAATATACTCCTCCAGCAATGTTTTGAGCTGGTAATAGAGCGGCACCGGTATATTTTTATCGAGTTGATGATCAAATAATCCCATATTATAATCGCCTTTCCTATGTCATTACCATCTAGTATAGCGCATTTTTTACAAAATGTCCATATGTCATGACATTGCCAGCCCATAAAGGAAAACCCGGATAAATATCCGGGCTTCAGTGTGTCAAAAAAACCTCAAGAGACGGAGTCTTTTACCTAAGGAAGAAAAAAGTGTTCTGCGGGCACTGCCTTAACATTTGTATCTTCTTCAATAAAAATGATTTTTGATCTCTCCTGTGTCCGGCATTTCCGGTAAAGAGGCATGATTCCCCGCCGTTTACCGCAGCGCCTGAACCTTTTTCTTATCTGGATAAAAGGCGCAGTTTCGGCCTGCGCCACTTCTTTGACCGCCTGAAACCCGGATGAATATCCGGGCTTTAGACGTGCCACTTATTTTTCAAGAATTTTTTTCAGGTCTTCTTCCGGCGTGGAGATTGGTGTCAGGCCAAAACGCTCAACGAGCACATTTAATACATTCGGAGATACAAAAGCCGGCAGTGTTGGTCCAAGGTAGATATTTTTGATGCCAAGGGACAACAGCGTCAGCAGCACACAGACAGCCTTCTGTTCGTACCAGGACAATACCAGTGTAAGCGGAAGCTCGTTGACGGTGCAGTCAAAGGCATCTGCCAGGGCTAGAGCGATCTGGATGGCCGAGTAAGCGTCATTGCACTGTCCAACATCCATGATTCTTGGCAGGCCAGCGATGGTTCCAAGATCTAAATCGTTGAACCGGTATTTGCCGCAGGCCAGTGTCAGGACAATGGAATCATCCGGTGTCTGCTTAACAAACTCTGTGTAGTAGTTCCGTCCTGGCTTCGCACCGTCACAGCCGCCAACCAGGAAGAAATGGGAGATGCTGCCACTTTTTACAGCCTCCACAACCTTATCGGCCACAGACAGCACAGTTCCCCTTGCAAAGCCCGTTGTCAATACAGAGCCGCCGTTGATGCCAGTCATTTTGTGATCTTCCGGATAACCGCCAAGCTCCAGTGCCTTTTCAATAACAGGTGTAAAATCTTTATCTGGTCCGATATGCACCATTTCAGGATAAGAAACCACTTCGGTGGTGAAAACACGATCGCTGTAGGAATCCTTGACTGGCATCAGACAGTTGGTCGTGTAGAGAATGGGCGCTGGTACACCGTCAAATTCCTTTTGCTGATTCTGCCATGCGGTACCAAAGTTTCCCTTAAGGTGCGGGTAAGCCTTAAGCTTGGGATATGCATGGGTGGGCAGCATTTCACCGTGAGTATAAATGTTGATTCCCTTGTCCTTTGTCTGTTCCAGAAGCAGATAAAGATCATGCAGGTCATGGCCTGTGATGATGATAAATGGCCCCTTCTCAATGGTCATGGAAACCTCTGTGGGCTCAGGTGTCCCGTAGGTTTCTGTGTTGGCTTTATCCAGCATGGCCATACACTGCAGATTGACATTGCCAGTATCCATGACCAGCGCCAGCAGCGTGTCCATATCCTCTTCACCGCCAATGGCGCGCAGCGCAGTCAGGAAAAAAGCGTTGACATCCTCATTGTGATACCCCAGTACATCGGCGTGATAGGCGTAGGCTGCCATACCGCGCAGACCAAACAGGATCAGCGATTTTAAGGAACGGATATCTTCATTGGCGCTCCAAAGCTCCTGCATATCAAAATCACGGATTTCGCCGCCGATGGCCTTTTGCAGATTGTGCAGGTCCTCCACCTGTTTTTTAATGGTGGGATCGTTAAAATTAACATTGGTCACAGTGGTAAATAACCCCTTCATCACCAGCCTGCTGACTTCATCATTGGGTGCTTCTTCCTTTTCCATCACCCGCGCCAGACCGATCATAGCGCCTGTCAGCTCATCCTGCAGATGCGCGGTGTGATCCTTCTTGCCGCAAACTCCCTGGTGCTTGGTACAGCCCTTTCCTAAAGCAGTCTGTTCGCATTGAAAACAAAACATGGACATTTGTATTCCTCCTTGATAACTTATTTCTTTGACTTGTTATCAAGTATACCCATCTGCAGCGAAAATGTATGTTGCATATGCAATGATATTTAAAAAAGCTTGATTTTTTTAGGGTTTTTCGATATTTTGTTTTCTATTTTTCTTTTGCTACATTTTAAAATCAACTAGCCTTGACTGAAAGTTTCAAGCGATATCAATCTTTTTCTGCCCAAGATTTCTGCCCAAATATTTATTTCATATATTCTAACATCTTTTCCTGTTTTTATCAAACAAATGATAACAGGTTACTGCTTTCTGGATTATCCGGAACCTGCATCGCTTTTTCAATCGTTGATGCCAGTGGGATCATATCGGATACTTCCAAATGCGAATAAATATCAGCTGTTGTTGCAATATTGCTATGCCCAAGCCATTCCTGTATGTATTTCATTTGAACACCTTTTCTCAAAAGAATACTAGCACAACTATGCCTGAGATCATGAAACCGAATGTGTCGTAATCCATGTTTTTTTAATAGTTTTCCAAAAGAGGTCGTAAGCCAGTTTGGAGTATACAATCTTCCTACTTCATTTACGCATATGTATCCTTCCGTATCTTCATAAGCATTACCACACACCAGGCGGTTATTTAACTGGATTGCTTTTAGCTTGATCAGCTTACCCTTTACCGGATCAATCAAAGGAAGTGTCCTTCTACTGCTAATCGTTTTTGTCCTGTTTTCCTTGACATAGATATAACTTGACTCACTATATACCGGAACAATCGTATGGTTAATATTAATTAAGTTATTCTCAAAGTCAACCGCGCTCCATTTCAACCCTATAATTTCTGATCTTCTCAGGCCATAAAATGCACCTAATAATATCGGTATCTCCAGTAATGTACCTTCACTTACTTTGAATAATTTTTCGAGTTCAAGCTCATTATAACAGCTGTGTGGTTCAATTGATTTTCTAACTGAAGGTCTATATACCAGACGAAGCGGGTTAGCCAAAATCAGCTCAGAACGAACTGCGTAATTTAGTGCGGTATTCATTAATTCATGATAACACTTAATTGTACAAGGTTTCAATTTTTCATTTTCTAAATGAATATAGAACTCCTGCACATGCGCAGCTTTTAAAGACCCCAGCTTCATCTTGCGCTCATCAAAATAGGGGGCAATTTTTCTTTCGATCCTAGTTTTATACGAGTGGTAAGTTGTAATCGCAATAGCCGATTTTCTGTATTCCAGCCACTTTCTTAAATAGTCACCAAAAAGCATCTCCGTATTGAGATCATTCGCCGCATTTGGAATAATGTATTTACTTCTTACTTCCAGTAGCTTCTTTTCTGCTTTTTTCTTATTCCCCTTTACTCTTAAACCAGTTGGTATCCACTTTCTGATCCTTTTACCTGGTCGCTCATAATAACTAATAACACAATAATACAATCCGTTTTTTTCTTCTAAATGTCCTGCTACCATGAAATTACCTCCAACTCATGGACAAACAGATACTTGTTAATATCTAAAATTTTATATGAATATGGTCTATTTGTCTATGCATTTTCTTCGTTTTCTAAGATATATTTAATAACATATATTTTTGGAACCAAGTATCCCTTGCCAATTTTTTTACCTGGAATCCTGCCAGTTCTTATTAATTTGCATACATATTGTCTGCTTACATTATGAAGCATTTTTTGTATATCTTTAACATTTACAACATCATCAAGATCTTTAAACATATTGTTTTGAAGTTTAGTATTTTCACAAGTTTGTCTATCATTATTTCGATTCATAGCTTTTACCTTACTTGTAACCAACTAATTTTAAGCCATTACCAGTTGAGGAAAAATGCAAAGTCTTCCCATTCTTTCTTTAATACCAAGATATTCAATAAACTGTTTAAACGTCATTAATGCAGAATTTGAATTTTCCATTGCACTCTCCAATCATTATTTTCACTCAAAAAAATCTTCCGTTTTCCAATCTAAAAAAGCCACTAGATAACTCTAATGGCTTATTTCTGTAAAATATTATTTTGATCAACGATCAGCTTCATATTCGTCTTTTTCTTTGTTTTCTCCGATGGACACTGCCATTTCCCAACTGTCTAAATCTTTGACCGTATCGCCGGAAAGAACCGTTGTGAGAAATTTTTCAAGGTACTCGCTTGTTGGCTGAATCCTTTCATCCATATTATAATAGTTTGCCCTCACCAAGGCATTTCTAAAATACAGGGAGCCTTCTTTGAAGGGCTCGTTGTTCACAGAAAAACCTAAATGATTTAAATATTGTATTAGAAAAACAGCGATAGTCCGCGTGTTTCCCTCCCTGAAGGGGTGCACCTGCCAGATCGAATTTATAAATTCCGAAATACGGCGTATGGCTGATTCGTTGTCCATTGATACGTAATTTTGCTTTTTTTCCTGCGCAAAATCATAATCCAAGGTATCCTCAAGCATACGGAAATCTCCATAGGTTACGGATTCTCCACCGAGGATTGGCTCTTTTTTCCAGATATTTGTATCCCTAAAAATGCCATTGAAATCATAAATACTATCAAACAAAATTCTGTGTATACTCTTAAGGGCTACAGGCGAAAACGAAAAACCACCTGTTTCCAGCAATGAAACGATTCTTGCCGATACCAAATCACATTCCATTTCGTCATGATTGACAACGCTTTTTTCACGGTAATAGGCTTTTAAAGAATCTTCAACTTCCTTATTTGATGCTGCGCCATAAATATTCTTAGGAATGAGTTTTTTTAAATATTGTGATGGTTTTAAAGCATCCACTTGATTCAACCCAATTGCAACATCCCAATAAAGCTGTTTTTCACAGGTATCATAACTTTCATGTTTTTCTTCGTAAGTGTAGGGAATGTGTTCTTCCATATTTTAGCCTCCATTCAAACTGTGGTTTGCTTTTGTGAAACCACTTGCTCTCAGCTTGTCAATTACTTTATGATCCTATTATATCGATTGGAATAGAATAGTCAAGAAATTAGTGTGTCTGCTCCATTCTTATTCAAATCCAATTAATTTCATACCATTGCCTGATGTTGAAAAGTGCAAAGGAATCACTGGATTGGCAACAAAACTATAAAGATCAATATTATTATTTTTTACATACTCCGTTAATTTCGTATTTGAACCATTGTTTTCAAACATATTTACAGCGACAAACTTTGGATGTTTTTGTAATAAATCGCTTCAAAAATAAGCATTTTCGCCATTCTTAGCTGCAACGATCCCTGCTGTAATACTTGAATGCTTCAAGTCATCAGAGAGCAGCATTTTCGTTGCATTCTCAGGCGTTTGATCCCCCTGGTAAATTAAGCGGTCACTTCCGTGAACAACCATATACGCAATGTTATTTTCTGTAAAATCAATGGGTTTTATGACCACATCATCCATTTCATATTGCTCATCATTTGAGATCGAAATCTCATGCGCTGAAATTAACGCTGAAACATCATCATATGCGGCAAGACCACTGCTACCGGGAAAGAAGCATTTTTCGACCGGGCAAGTGTCCAGCAAGGATGTCAATCCGCCAATATGGCCAACGTCCAGACTGGTTAGTAAAAGAATATCGACTTTCCTCCCTTGTATGTAGTCCTGCAAAAAAGGATTCTCTCCAGTCCCAGTGTCAATAACCGCAATTCCTCCCTTTGAAGTCTCGATCACGGACGCCATGCCTTCGCCGCTATTCATAAAAGTAAAGGTGACATTTCCCTGAACTTCAGTCGTAATTGCTGCCTTACTCGTGTCTTCAGAATGATCAGAGTCCTTGTTCATTAACAAAGCACTTGTTACAAGCGTAGAAAATATGACGATTAAGCCAATGATGCTGTACAGTATTATTGCTTTTTTATCGTTCATTTTGAACCTCATGTAATATTGTCTTTCTAAGTTTATCAATAATCATCTGATCTTCTCGTGTTAATAAGCTTTCCTTATTATTTTCCTGTGACACTGTGCGGATCGGCTTCGCATCCGCGTTCTCATGAGCGGGCTTTGCTGTTTTCATATAGTGCGAATTTATAATTTTGGTGAGTTTTCCTTTATAGTCTTTTTTACTAAATACATCAATACCGTGCTTCTTTATCTCTGCCAGGGTACCCGATAGGTCTTTATCATTTGCGCTCGGCAGATAAACAACCGGCGTGGTGCCACAAAATGAATGCAGATTAATTAAGCTGTTTATTAATTCCTCCTGTGTGTCATGAACGACCATGATATCCAAAATTAAATATTCAAGGTTCACATATGTATTTGCTTCATCTAAAAAGCGTCGCACTGAAAACTCAGATGTAGTTTTACAGTCTACTTTATCAAAATCATTTAGGAAGTCCATATCATGGGCGTTTTTTTTATTTCCACAAATATATAGAATCATTTTCCACCTCTCTCATCGTAAAAAGAGCACGATTAAAAGTAAAATCAAGTTGAACAATGATATTATTGAGCCGCCATAGACTAAAATCTGTTTCCATCCTTCTTTGCGGATTGTTTCAGCGGCTTCTTCTCTGATCCGATTCGATACAGCTTCCATTTCCTTATTCTGATTCTTGAGATCTGTCAAAACCTCTTTAAAATCCATTTTATTTTCCTTCATATTCTCTTTGACAATGCCGAATGTATCATTGAGTGATCGAATGGATTTTTCGATCTCGCAGTCTGGAAGCGACTCAATCAACTCTTTTATATTTTGGTTGATCACCTTACAGGCATCAATATTCTTTTCCAGATTATCATTGACATTTTCTAATAACATCGTCTGCTTCACTGAAACATTCTGATTATATTCCATTTTTTTCTCCTGTTTTTCTTCATCTTTTTTGTCCTCAAAATTTACCAAATTCACTAAAAAATCTTTAACGCTTTTATTCATCTCCTTGTAAAGTGAATACTTTTTACGTCTGATTTTCTGTTCTTCTTCCTGATCCGCAGGTTCTTCCAGATTCAAATCCTTATTATCTTTTAATAACAAATACAGATCCCGTATTAACTTTTTACTATTTTCAACAACTATATCCATCATTATCTCCTATTTAATATCCATGGCCTTCTCCAAGTCCATCCAAGTTGTTTCCATATCTGTTTTTTGCATAGTGAAGTGCGGCCAGCAGATTATCGTAACCATCGAAAATATTATCATGGCCATCATGCTTGTGCCCGTTGAAGGTTCCCGGTATGGTCTGCATCAAACCGTGACCAATATTGGTATTGCCACAGCTGTCTCCGGCACTATTCGGGCACCATGGACAGATACCATTGTTAAATGGAATCGTCGCTCCACTGTTGATGTCACTGATCCCCTGCACAGCCAATGGATTTCCACCAGATTCTGTTTCGATCTGCCTTAGTACCTTTTCAACCATTTCGTTGTCTGTGCTTAATCCGTTGGCTGCCAGTGCCTTAATAACCGTTTGTCTCCAGGACTCAACATCACCGGATGTTCCATTGTTTGCTGGATTAATTAATGGCCAGGGATTAACGGTAATATTTTCGGAGGTATCGAAAATGTCCCGATAAGCCGTGTTGCCTGCATCTGTTTTATGGCATCCAAAATGTAAATGGGCTGCATAATTACCCAGGCCATCACCAGAGTATCCCACAATCTGACCCTTCGTGACGTGATCGCCAGCCTTAACAGTGATACTGCTCTGTGAATTCATGTGCGCATAGAAAAACCAGTATCCAGAACCATCACCAGCGAGTATCCCTACAGCATATTGGTAGCCACCGGTATAACCAGCCAGAGTGACTGTACCGTCGCAGACAGCGTATAATTCTGATCCCAGCGGACAGGACAGATCAATGCCATCATGAAATTCCATGCCATGATATTCACAGTTTCTTTGACCCCATCCACTATGAAAAACGTATGGATCGATCACGGCATAAGTTTCTGGATCAAGGCCAGCTGTGCCATCGGATATACCATATTCCGTGCTGCATGGATAACCATAAACGCCACCGCCGGTTCCGCTGTTTTTTGGTGTCAGCATTGATACAAATCCTACAAATAAAATGAACCCGACAAGTAATTCAATGATTACCTCTCGGGTTCTTCTGTTCTTCAGGAGAGCTAAGGCCGCTTTTATTGCAATGGACAAAAGATTACCTCCCGCCTTTATCTCCGAAATAACTTAATTTGAAATCGTCAATTTTAATGCTTAAATCTAACCGTCTGCTCCCAATCATAAACAAAGCACGCCCTCTTGTTTTCTGCTCGACCAGCTCTCGTTCTGCCTCTTTGAGTCGATATAACCTGGCAACATCGACCAAATCCTGACCGTCCATCCCAAGAATCAGTTTGTAGGTTGGTTGATTTAGAATGGCCGATCCATATTGCTTGATGGCCGGATCGACAAAATCGTTGACCTGCTGGCTGGCTACCCAGATCGCTGCTTCATATTTTCTTGCGCGTCTTTCCTGTTGGCTGAGAGTTTTCATCGGCTGCGGGACATCCTTATCAATGATCATATGCGCTTCTTCGTAAACAATGATGGATCTCTCTTTATTCGACCGCGTCGCTCGTTGCCAGGCAAGGTTCTGCAATAGAAAATACTGAGCGGATTTGATGTTGTCTGGCCTGGAATTCAAGCCGAAGGTATCAACGCAGACCACATCAGCGTTGATCTCCAGTGTCGTATAACTGCCCCATAGAAAGCTGTCCGATCCAATGGAGATATCCCTCAGCAAAAGCGCCAGATCTGCATATTCTTTGCTAAGACCCATATTGTCACGATCTTCCGCTTCTCTTGATTTATCGATCAAGTGTTGATGGAGGTCTTTAAAAAGCGGAAAATCTGTATTCTTTAGTTTTGAGACATCGGTGTCCCAGGTGATATCAAATTTGAGGTAAAGCTCTTCTATTTCCTGTTTCAGCAAAGCCATCTGATATTGGGTGATTTCTTTCAGATAAAGACTTAAAAATACTTCCAGGAGCTTCATATGATTTTCCAGGTCATTCGTGATGGTTTCAGAATCATCATCGTACTCATCACCATCTTCATCATCCTTACTGAGATACTTAGTGTTTCCAATGACCTGCAGGGGGTTAATCACCTTTCCGTTTCCCCCAGAAGCATTCAGCCACTCTCCATTTAGATTCAACGTCAAATCTTTGTACTCACCTTCCGGATCAACAAAAAAGATGGATGCGCCTAGTGCCCGTTCCATGATGGCCATGGCCTTGATCGTTGCCGACTTTCCCATGCCAGCGTTACCGGCTATGACATAATTTGAATTGGTTCGATCCCTTCCTCGATACCAGCTGTTAAGATAAACCGTTCCGCCAAGGCCGTCATGACCGCGGTAAAAACCAGAATGATCGTTAAAGCCAGAGGACGCAAAAGGAAAGCCACCGACAAAGGATGAAATGGGCATCATCCTCCCTGTCTGCCGATGGACGTTATTTTCTTCGGTATAGGTCGGAAGTACGAACTTGACGCCTTCCTTTTGTTCACTCGCCAGCTTTCGACATTTACAGTTTGCAATCGACGAAGCATTTTCGACATTCTTACAAATCTTATCAAATGATTTTTCATTTTCCGCAAGCGGCATGAGCACAAAACACATTCTTCCGACAACTTCGCCATTTTGATCAATGCGGCGCATCGCTTCCTCTGCATTCCGAATGCTCTGCTCCGCGCGCTGCCGTTCCAGCTCATCTTTTTTTCCATCATTTGCGTCCATCCGGTAATTTCTTATGTTATTATTCAGGCTTTTCAGCACTTCATCTGTATTGAGTGGCGTAAAATGAATGGCTGCCACTGTCCCATGAATATTCGTCAATCGGCGCAGCCATCCATACTCTGCAAACTGCGGATAACGAATCACACCATAACAGCGCGCTAAGTTATCGCCAATTACTGCGTTAATACGATTGAATGTTATACCAATAGGTGCGATAATACTTTTAAGCTCCTGATTTTCTGGAATGACGGCTTTACTCTTCTTTTTTTCTTTTTTTTCCTCAATAATTGGTCTTCCGTGAATATCCTTCTTTATATCTTTCTGCTTTCTCCTAAACATTTACACATCGCCTCCATATTGCTTGACTAAAAATGAAAAATTAATCTCCGGTTTTAGATCTTCAGGAACAGCATATTGTGGATTCGCAACCATTTCGATAAACTCAACGATTTCTGTCTGGGAAATAATCTTTGCCTTAATACCGCAGTTATCAAGTTTTTCTCGCAAGCTTTCCACACGTTTTTTGAATTCCTCATCCGTTTCACGGTCTGCCCACAGATGAAAATAATATTTACGCGTCGGCATTTCCGCATTTTGTACCTGTGTCTGCCTTTGCTGGATCTCATTACGCAGAATATTTCGAATTACTGGATCATCCGTTGACTGAATAATTTTACTGTATTGTGCCATAATGCTTCGATTATCTTCTGGTTTGCTGAGGGCGTAGTATTTAAACGGATAACGCAGCTCCGACAACTCAGCGGTCAGGCTTTCGGTTATGCTCGCCATATCTTTGTCACTCAATAGGTCGATGTTTACTGGTTCGATTTCAATGTAACTGCACCTTTTATCGTCTTTAGTAAAAAGTACCTGGCGTCGGATATTTTTGGTATTCATAAAATCATTCGCCGTTTCACCTTTGTACATATTTTCTTCTTCTGCTTTTTCTTTCTTTCTTTTCCGATAAAAAAAGTAAAGGCACAAGGCACCAAAAGCAATAATGATAAGATAAATAATGATATACATTATTTCACCACCCTACCTTTCAATATCATCATCCTGAGAATTATCTTTCGATAAAATATTAGCATCAATGGCTTCAATATTTTCCAATCCACTGAATATGCCATGGCTTACGACTTCTGCGTCAGCGCTTTTTTCAACGCTTTCCTCAGTATTTTCTTCTGTTTCTTCATCAAGAATCTCTTCTGCTTCATCATTTCTATCTTCGGCGTCGTCTCCCTGAATGATGTTATAAATTCGGTTCATGGACGAATCTTCTTTAATCTGTTCGGGTGATAGACCTTTAATATTTTCCAGTGCCTTTCCAATGCTGCTGTCCAGTTTGTTCAAGCACGAACGCTCCGCTTTAAAGTGCGCTGTAACGGCTTTTGAAATGATACCTGGCCCCTTAATATCCGCTATCGGCTCTTTTCCCGCGATCATGCGACCAGTATTTTTGAGATGCTGCCCTGATTTATGGTATTCTTTTGTGATAGCCTCAATCTCTTTTAATGTTTGATCATTTTCGCGAAGGTTCACTGTAACATGTTCCTGGGCTTTTTCCAGCGCACTGTCAATGTGCAGAAAACTCAAAAAATCTTTCAGGGCTTTCTTGCCATGTTGCTTAAAATTATCCAAAGCCTTTCGGCACCCTTCTAAAATGCCTCTCTTTAGCCCAATAACATCTTGCTGCATAACAACTACCTGCTCTTCCATGTTACGATTTTCCTGCTGTATCATTACTTTTTCAGGTGATGGCTGCATCTCTTTTATTTCCTGTCTTAAGCGAATCGTCTCTTCAGAGAGCGACTTTACCTGCACCTCCATTGTAGAAACACACGTTAAAAGTGCTTCAAATGTTCTTCGTGTCAACGGATCATTGGCGTCAAGAACACCGATGATCGCTTTTACTTCTGGTTCTTCATGTAATTCTTTTTTCTCTTCGGGTACGTCCTGAACGCTTTTATCGGGAATTCTATCTTGTTGATTTCCAATGGATTCAAGCGATAATTCTTCTGCTCTATCATTAAGTTTTGTCGTATTGCCGACCGCAGCAATATTTCGAGGCAGATGCTGAACTTTATCCTCAGTATTTGCCGTATGATCTGGATTTGTCACATGAGGATCTTCAGAAACCTGTGCTTCTGAATCCTGATCTTTAGCCATATTATCTTGCATTTCAGAAGCTTTAACTTCCACTGTATTTATGGATAAGATCTGTTTATTTTTATTCTGCTCTGTTGTGAATTCACTCTGAAGCGGCTCTCTAGATACGTCCGGTACAGGATTTTCGGGGACTTTGCTCGCCCTTTCCTCGGCTGCGGCAAGATTCATTCTTAAATTTCCCGAATAGCGTGCTGCATTTAACAAGATTCCTCTTTTCTTGATTGTATTTGTGATGTCTTCGTTGGCGATCCAGTGCCAGGAAATATCTTCCAAATCCTCTGCTTTTTCGGGATAATCTTTGTTTGCGAGGGTATCCAAAAGTGTTAATTCCAAAGGTCTGGTTTTTCGCGCTCCTTGATCTGCTGAAGCCAGCTTTTCATCGGCATTTCTGCAGATTTCCACGTAAGCGTTTATTGCTGGTCTGGAGAGTGTGAGTAAATCCGTATGCTGACCTGTTTCCGGCCACAAGTTTTCCTGTGCACGATTGTACACGCCTTCCATTTCTTTATTTACCTGCATTTCACTATCAATCACTTCTGCAAGTCCCTCATCAATATAATCGCCTATGGACGCTCCGTACTGCGAAACCAGTTCGTCATTTTGTTTAAGCAGGGAGTCTATTTTTTCCAGCGAGTTCCGGGTATCGTCATTCATTTTTTTTACAAGCGCTGCTTTCTCAGATTCCACTTTACTTCTTTTAACCTGTTCTTCGTTATACTGACGTTCTCTTTGCATTTGTATAACTTCCTGTAAAATAATATTTATAATCTGTGATATTTCCCGTCCTAATTCAGTATCAACTGACATTTCAATCCTCCAATCATTTTATCGTTCTAAATCTTCTTCAATTGTTATTTCTTCGACCATGTATTCCTCAATGGCCTCCTGATTTGAATCTCCGACTTCTCCAATGCCATACTCAACATCTTCTTCGAGCTCATCCTGAACACTGGCAGCTGTCGGTTGTTTTTTCTTTCCAAGGGCATTGATGGATTCCCGTGTCCCAACATCCGGATCAATCTCAGTCCGGTAATCTGTTACCTCTTCTGTATACAGATCTTCCTGCTCCATGCGATTTTCATACAACGTATCCTCAAATTGCTGCTGCAGAAAAGCGGACAAGTCGCTCCGGCTTATATAAAAATCATGGTTTGGAAGCGCCACGGCAATTTTTTCGACTGCATCTACACGTTCCCAAACTTTGGTATTTTGGTCAAAATCATAAATGGTCTGCTCTTCATTTTGAAAATGGACTGCTTCCTCACGGGTTAGCGCACAATAATCATGATGATCACGAGACAATATTCTGTCAGCCATTTGGGTCAGGTTGGTATCCCTCCCTACATGGTACCGCTCTTCGATCTGTTCTCGAAGGGCCTGTTTATACGCTGATTCTTCTTCTCTCGAACCATAATATATTTTGTTTTCAAGAATTAGGACATTTCGTTCATGAATTTCCTGGATTTTTCGGTTAACAGCGTCATCCAGCCACAGATCATGATTTTCACCAAGGAATTTTAGTTCAGCATCTGATTGATATAAGCTTTCAGTTGTGATTGCTGTATTTAACGTTAATACTTTCGCCACCTCCGCTTTTCTAGTTTCCAATCGCACTTTTTCAAATTTAAGCCACTGTAATGATAGAGCTGCCTTTTCATTCTTTGGTATATAATTTGCTGCCTTCAAATTCATGCCAGCGTTAATTGCTGGCCAGCCTTCATTCTCAATTGATTCAGAGATACTGGTATTGGGTGCGCTCATCATACTCAAAGTACGTAAATCACTTTCCTTTTCTGGATAATCCGTATTGGCCATCGTGTCCATAACGACAAATTCAAAACGCATCTGTTCCTTTGGTTCTTTAAAGGCTGTCCTTGCATGTATCGCATCCACCTCTCTCCGAAGCTTGCTGTAAACGCTCATTTCATTCTTTGTTATCGCATAAGGTCTTTCTTTTTGGCTGGCAGACTGAATCTGTCTCGGATTTGGATCTGACTCTTCTGTTTCCGGCTTTTCCTGAGATTCGTTCTGATTTTCAAAAGTATCATCCATTCCATACGTTTCGACCAGAGATTCGCTTTCAGATAAAAACGCTTCAATGCGCTCTTTCACTGCTTGAGTGTCTTTATCCATATGGTTTTTTATTTCTTTTTTTTCTTTTTTCTCGCTTTGCAGCATCGCATTTTCAAGTGCTTCAATATCTTTGATTCGGTTATCTTTATACCGGATCACTTCACCAACAAGCAAAGCTGAAATTTCGTCAATCCTCTTACTTACTTTGTTTTCGATGGCCATGTTTTTCCTCCATATCATCTAAAGTATCATAAAAAAAATACTCATATTTCTGTTGCTCACCTGCAAACCGGAACAAAACCATGAAGTAATTCACCATATTCATGTTTAGCTCGTTTTCATGAAAAGCGACCGCTAAAGCTCCAATGGTGAACATCCACAATAAAATGCCATATGAAAACTCCTTGCTTATGAGCCCTACAATTAAACAGAAAACAGAAGCAATGATCCCTGAGATAAGAAACCATTTCAGTGATCGGCTGCTAAAGCCTTTAAGCGGTTCATTTTCCACCTTAATTCTTGCTGGAATATACAATTTTTTTCGATCTTCAATTTTATTTTCCATGTGTCACCTCAAATGTTTATGTGGTAATAATACTGGAGTATCTCGCTAATAAGAGCTAATCCTCCAAGTACATTTGCTATAATCGCCGCTTTGAAGCAATTCACAATTTGCTTCATAATTTGCCCATTTTCGTCTCCTTGCGATCTTTCCATAAAAAGATAAACAATTCGCACCACGATTATAACGTCGAACAGAAAGAGAAGTGCTCTGGCTAAAAGCATAATCCCATCCTGCACAGTGCCAGCACCAAAAAAGAACTGACTGTTTTTTACCAATTCATAGTTCGGGTCCAATAATCATCACCTTCTATTTAAAAATATTGACGGCGCGAATAACATTTGCGCCAGTGTTTATTGTCGACGAGAATCCAGACGATCCACCACCCCACAACAAGAATTCCTGCAAAATGTGCGGCACTGAAAATGCTGTCCATAAGCAACAACAGGCCCATATTGTATTGGTCATTGTAATTGAAGTATTTGCATCGACAATCGGCATCAGGATTAAACCCAACGACAAGTGGAGTAATCCGATTTGAATAATAATTGACGTTGCTGCCTGAAAAAATTTCTTAATATAGGGTTTAAAAACACCATAGTCTGAATCGATGATTCCAACACAGCTGATCGGAAAGCCTATGCGCAGGAAGACCAGTTCACAGGAACGCATAATGAATTTAAAATACATGATAATGCACGAAATAATGTACAAAATTAGTAATATCGACGTAAATGGCGCTGAAAAAATATCCGCTATGTTTTTGATTAAATTAAATAATGTTTCTGTCCAATCGCCAGAAAGAAAGCTATCCTGAAAGGCTTGACCCAAGCTGCCAATTACCATGCCTGAGATCGTGCTTACAGTTCCCGCCACAATTCCAAATAAAACAAAATACAGAATGCTGTTAAATCCCACAGCAACAATAACTGCATGCAACATTTTCTTAAAAAGAAAAATTGGGTCTTGAGACGGATCATCATCACCGAGGCCATATGTTTTATTCGCTTTATGTACTACTTTGAGTACGATCAATGCAATTGCAATGCCGAGAATCAATCCATAAATATTTCCAAACAAGGAATTGATTGAGTCCCCCAGTGAAACTTCTGGATACATAATGGTCTTTACAAGTCCAACTCCAGATGCAAGATCCTTAAATACTTGTATTATTGAGTTTTGGGCGTCACCAGAATTGACAAATTGATTTGTGATGAGTTTTCCTAACCAATCCAACTAATCATCCCCTTTCAAAGAACCTTCAGAAAAACACTTTTCTGAAGGTTCTTTTGTTCAAACATTAATATTGTAATAAGATAAAATCACGCGCAAAATAACGACACTTAGCTCTCCACCAAGTAAACTAACTAATACAGTAAACAGACGTTTTTCCCATTTCTTCTGATCCATTTCATCTGAGTGCGCTCTCCTCATCCAATAATAAGTAAAAAAACAAAGACACACTACAAAGATTACGGCCATTAGTCCGTTAAGTGCTGCATTTGCTAAATTTACTGTTCCGGTTACCAGTATTGAATTATCAAGCATTTTATCCACCTCCTTTCTTAACAAATAAAAAAAGTGCCGTTTTGGCACTTGATTGAATGGCTCCAGATTAACTTTCATCGCCACTATTTTAATCAGTATCAGGTGAAATATCACTTACTGAAAAATAGGTCTTATTCAGTTCAGTCCGATAGATATCATCGATCCGATACTTTATGGGATCAAAATTCTGCTCGGTCATTTCTAAATAGCTAATACTCTTCAGCATTTGAATATCCCGGTAAGAATTCCATATTCCCCATGAATTGAGCTCTCCAGAAATATCCATAACCCTGCGAGCTTGATTGCGGTATTTTCGGAGTTTGATATTATGTTCTTTGTCGCCCATTCCAAACATTGTATTAAAATACCACTCGCTTAAGTCAGGTGATTCCATAATAGCTGGCTTTACGCGACTCGTAATCAAGAGATAGGGGCGATCGATTTCCTGCAATTCATTTATTTCCAGTAACTTTCTGGTCATTTTATTGGATGAATTAGAGCGGCTAAAGCTTCTGTTCCCCGCATTTGACGATGCATTATAGACGGTACAGGTATAGTTCGCAAGCTTATCGGAAATTCTCTTAAGTGTTTCTGGGTCATCGCTTCTCAGATAAGCCCACGTTTCACAGTTAGACCGAACGATACGAGATGTCTCATGGCCGTATTTTTCGTCGGTTTGTGCAAAGTCCTGAAGAAAAATACCAAAAAGAACCCCCCTTGATCCACCGGCAGTTTCCATGTTTGAAAACGCGTTTAATTTTGCAAAATTGCCGAATTCATCTAAAAGGAATCGGATACGACGATCTAAACGCCCTCCTTGCTGATCTGCTTTACGGATCAATCCATCATAGGCATTGGCGACGACCGCTGTCGCAATTTTATAATAGGTATCCTTCTGATCAGGTAAGATGATAAAAACCGCAGTTTTTTTGTCGCCCAGCTCACTCATGGAAAAATCCGAAGTATTGGACATGGCATTCATCTTTCCGGTTGAGAAAATTTTCAGTGTTGTCATTGCTGAGACAAGAAAAGAACTCACTGTTTTCGGTGATCCGGCTCCCGCCTGAATGGTCGCATATGCCAAAACGGCTTTATGATGTGGGTTCTTTCGTTTCAGGTCTTCCATGAAAAGATCCAGGATAGAAATGCGGTTCTTATTAATGACGACTTGATTATTCATTTCCGCGATAAACCGATAGACATTATAAAGATTCTGGTACTCGGGATGATCTATATTTTCCAAAACCACGGACAGAATGGCCATTTCAATGACTGCTCTCTCTCCATTTGACCAGATTGGTTCAGACTTGTCATTGTCTGGTACCAGCATTTTCGCCAAATCCGCTGCACGTTCTTCCGCAGTATCAAAATCACCGTCTCTCGCCGCCTCAATCACAAATTGAAGCACGTTATATTTGTTGCTCTTTTCTGGTTCTTTATAGTCAAGAATATATACTTCATAACCCAGACGCTCCAAATAAGGACGTGTATAATCTGCCAGCTCCCCTTTCACATCGGTTATCAGCATCGACTCACCCGATAAGGCCAACAAACCGATGGATTGCAGAACAATGCAGCGTGTTTTCCCACTTCGCGTTGCACCCAATGCTAAAAAGTGAGAATCATGGTCGATTGAATAGATAACCTCTTTTTTGCCTTTTAGCGTTCTCCCGATAACAAGCCCTGCTTCGTCGAATATTTCCTGTATTGCATCAATCTTTTTGATTTTTTCAAAGTCTGGAATCACACCATTTTCTATTTCCTCAAAATCTTTTCTGCCTTCCTTTAACAACAAACGAATGGTTCGATTGTTGGGATCAATCTCGTGTGCCCCGAATGCTCTGCCGTACTCCTTTTTACTTAAGAACCATGCGCTCCCATGCTGATATTCCCCTGAAGGAATGGGGATTGATATTCGATCTGTCACTTGATACATATCTGATCGAAGTTCTGTATCCATTTTGATAACGCACATAATGACCGTCATTAACAAGATGCATTCTGACAATAAAAAAAGCAGCCCACAAGGTTCTTTATATAGAATCTTTTGAACTGCTTCAAAATAGGAAAAATCTGATAGTGTGATGGAAGTTACTGTTCCCGATATCATGACATCAGTAAACGTAACGATCCAAGGCATTGCAAGGGTGCCTAATATGAAAAATACGATCCCTAACCGTATTTTTTCCTTTGCGTGATTTTTCATTAAATCTGTTACTCCTTAAAGCTTATTTCTGAATTTATTTAGAACTATTATATTATTTGAAAGTTTCGGACTAAAATGGTTGTCATAAACCTTTTTTCTTTTCCGGTATCATATGATCCCACACTAATTTCTCCATTTGTAACAATCAAATATTTTCCCTTCTGAGCCTCCTCAATCAGTGCTTCTGCGGTTTCTTCCATTGCATAAATTGGCACTACCATTCCTAAATTTGTGGAATGATCTTTTTCATCGCCGCCTAATGCCAATGAAAAATTACAGAGTTTCTTACCAGCATTTGAGGTTTGCACTTCAATATCCGTAATAATTTCACCAGACAGCTTAACCTCATTGTAATTATCCATACGATCAACTCCTTTTAAATAAAAAAGACCCTTGATAACTCAAGAGCCTGAATCTTTATGCCTTATTTATCTTTCTTCGTCAAAATCATCACTTACTATTTCATCAATCAATTCTTCTTGATCCTGAACCATGAAGTAGTACATAGTGATGTTTTTTTTACAGAACATACTAAGCTTTGGAATATCTTGTTCTGTGGTAGCCCAAACTGTTGATAAATCCGCAGCATTATAGTTATGTGCAAACAAGTTTCGCATTCCTTTTATGGCTTGCCAAGGAATAATTTTTTTCGTGTTTTCTCTAAAATCTTTTGAAAGATGTCCTGATAACTCTCCAATTTGGATCAGACTCATACATATCGAATTTTTATAGTCTCTTTCATTTTCAAAGTCTACAAATTTCCGCCCAAATCGATCCTTTGTCTCTTCGATCTGCTCACAATATTTTGAAATATGTTCCAATACATCAATATTCTTCTTCATAGATGAGTTGTTCTTCCTTTATAATGTTTCTATTAATCTTCTCCGTAATATCTTTATTCATTGGATGTGATAATGCTTCATCTGTAACCAGATCCACATCTGTATTAAACGCATCATTGAGATCCTCATATAAAGCCCCAAGTTCAAATAAAGTTTCTATTTTCCCTTTTTCGATTTTAATATCAATATCACTTTCTGCATTTGCTTCTCCTCGAGCATAGGAGCCAAACAGAAAAGCACGTTTAACACCATGTTTTTTTAGAATCGGCCTCGCTTTTCTTCGTATTTCATCTATTGAATACAAAACATCATTCATTTGTTGTTCACGTCCTTTGGAAGTAATATTTTCTTCATCATATCACGTTACAATCGCTTCTACAACTGATTATTCAAATTTCATTTTCACCTTATACTGATCTGAATCATCTAAATAAAGAATTGCGCTGAAAGTACCATTTCCCGACTTCTTTTTGAATCCCTTGATCTCGCCGGTATGCCCTCTTTTTATTAGCTGCTCAATCTGATTGTCTGATAATCTTTTACCACAATAAGGGTTGAAAATCATAAATTTACAGCCCTCTTTCCAACCTGAACACCCCATTCCTGCTTTATTTCTTTTCAGCGGCTTTCCGCATAAGGGACAGGCTAAATCTGTTTCGCTTTTTTGAAATTCAAATTTAATTTCATATTGATGATTCAGAACCAGCATTGCATCAAATTTAGTATCTTTTTTACTCTTAAAACCCCGGATAATCGGTGTTTTTTTGTTAATTACTAGCAGTGCTATCTGCCGATTTGACAGTGTCTTACCGGCAAAAGGATTGGCGATAAAAAAATCGCACCCGTTCCCTTCCTTTTCATAGCCGGTACAACCCACGCCACTTTTTGTTTTATGTAAGGGCTTTCCACACTTCGGGCAGCGCAGCTCTTTAATTGAAATATCTTCCCCAGCATTCAATACGGATTGTTCTGTTTCTAAAATCATTTGTACATACTCCTTTGTTTTAATTTTAACGTCTTCAAGGTAAGCCCTGGGATCTGCTTTCCCCTCTTCAATATCTTTTAGTCTCATTTCCATTTTCCCGGTTGTCTCAACATTAAAAAGAGACTTTACCGGAAATGCCTGAATCAAAGACTTTCCACGATCTGTTGTGACCAGTGATTTTCCTTTCTTTATGACGTAATCTGAATCAAAAAGCTTTTTGATCACAGCTGCTCTCGATGATGATGCTCCAATGGTAAATCCGGAAAGTATCGATGTTTCCAGTTCATCCTCTGTTTTGTATTTTTTACCACACTGTAACATTGCTTTTATCAGCGTTTCCTCTGTATGAAGCGGATTGGGCTTTGTTTCGCCTTTGTTTACCATTACTCTGTCAATCGTGACACTTTCATTTTCTCGCATCCTCGTAAGCAACGTCTCTTTTTTTGTGGCGTTTCTATTCTCAATAAGCCGCCAGCCTGGACTTCTTTCTACAATAGATTTTGCCGAAAATAAAAAAGCACCATCCTCTGACGGTACTTTACCTTCAAAAGCAAGTGTTACCTCAACTTCTTCATCAATGGCTAATGGCATAAACTGTTCTAAAAAGCGATTTCGGATCGCTTCATATACAATATGTTCGTCCTGCGAAAGTCCTCTGGGTTTCTCTTTTGTTATTGTGATTGCGCTATGGCTTTCAACCTTTTCACTGTTAAAGATTCGCTTAGTATCCTTAAATTGGAGCATCTCAGCATATTGGCTCTCTATTTTATGGATATTCAGTACCATTGACATGTTTTCCTTCAGGGTTTCATCCAGATAAACGCTATCTGTTCGGGGATATGTAATCAATTTATTCTCATACAGTTTTTGTGCGATTTTTAAAACCTTGTCCGAACTCCAGCCTTCATACTTCGTTGTAATATGCCCCTGTAGTGTTGGTAAACTGAAAAGCCTTTGAGGATTCATCTTTTTTTCCGAACATTCATAACCCACGACAACAGCCGTTTCGGTGTTTATTAATCGCAGGATCTGAACCAGATGGCTGTCATGATCAAATTTATAGATTTTCTCATCACCTTCAATATATCGGAAGATGATTTCCTCACCTGATACATCCTTAACATAGGCATTTAAGTAGTAAATCGGAATGGATTTGAAGTTTTTTACATTCATTTCCCGGTCATAAACAAGTTTAAGCGTAGGAAGGATGACCCTTCCGATGTGAAGCGTATCTTTACCGGTTCCATTTTTTAAAAGCTTCAGGGTCGCCACGCTGGTTAAATTAATCCCCAGGAGCCAGTCCATTTGCTGCCTTACAAGTCCCGCATAGAAAAGACTCTGCTTCGATTTATTCGGTACCGTATTTTTTAATCCGTAGCGTATGGCATCTGTTGTCCATTCATTGGTTATGAGCCGTCGTATGGGCTTTTTTACGCCAAGATAACGAAAAATCAGATCTGCAATTAACTGTCCTTCACGGTCATTATCGGTCGCAGAAATAATCTCCTGGATCTCATCGGATAAGATAAGGTCTTTGACGATCTTAAACTGTTTTCTCGTTGATTCCGCTATTTTGTACTTAAATGTATCTGGAACAAACGGATAATGCGATATTTCCCATTTTTCACCATATTCAGGATGATAATCTTTTACATCATACAATTCTAAAAGATGTCCCACCGCAAAAGTAATCACATACTGACTATTTTCAAAATAGCCGTCTTTTCGACTGGTCATACCGACAGCTTTTGCAATATTCACAGCTACGGTTGGCTTTTCTGCTAATATTAAATCTTTCAATAAAGTTCTCCCTCATTTCGTCTCACCAAAATAAATGCCTCCTTCATAATAAAAAAAGCCAGACACATGTCTGGCTTGACAGTCAACTAGTTTCCTGAGTGATACTGCTTAGATCTCAAATAAACATTGTAGTAGGTTCCTTGATCCACCATTTCTAAATTTTCCTTTTTTCCAGGGCTAACAAAGAAACTGTCTGGTTGACTATAGATGTACATTTGAAAATTACGCCCTGCATTAATATTCTCCAGGTAGTTTTGAAGACCACTGTCTTCAATCGAAGTGGGTGTAAAAGTCAGATAAATACGCTTTGTATCAGGGCTGTATTTCAATTCATTAATTTCATCAACTCTATCCGCCTGATAAGTTCCCACTTCACGAACCAGCACCGCGCCCTCATTGGATGAATAGACCATACCAGCGTATGTGCCGTCATTCTTTACTTCTAATACGCCATAGCAATCCGGCATCGTGTTGTTGTTATCTCTGATAGAATCTGTCCGCCATACATTTTCCGTTATTAGTTTATACGCGTTATTGTATCGTTCATCAATAATTTTGTCATGGCTTTTACGCGCATCTTCAATATTTTTAAAATAAGCATATCCAGAATTTATGTCTTTTAACGATCCATCATCCTGCATGGCTAATGTACCACTCTGATCAAATAAAATCCCCTCTCGTTCTAAATAAACTGTTTTTTTATCTTCGCTTAAAGAATAAGTAATTTCATCGCTATATCCATTGGCCATAAACATAGCTTTTCCTTCATCTTTAAACTCGATACGATTTTTGTCCGGATTACTGTTTTCATACCAGTTCCCTTCAATGCTGCTAGCATTACATCCGCTCATCGCAATCAAAATTCCAAACAGACATACAAGCATTAAACAAATTTTACGTTTTTTCATTTCCTTTACCTTCATTCTGACCCTACATCACCAGTTTCATGTTGTTCCTTATTTTTTTCTTTTTTATTAATTAACATTTGCTGGTATTCCATCACAAGTTTTTGTTTTTCAACTGGCAAGGATTTATATTTTTCAAAGAATGCTTCAACTTCCAAATATTCGATTTCTTTATTCATAAGTCCCCCTTTCCTCAAAAAGGCCAGTTTTGCAACACTTTTAATATGGTTATGCTCATTATTATACATTCCTTTCTAAAAGAATGCAAACTATTTGACAGATCAATTTTCTTGTGCAAAAATGAACTTAATTTGCTTGAGTGGAGGATTGATTAATGAATAATATTAAAAAAATTCGCAAGATGCTGAATATGTCGCAGGAGGAGTTCGGCAAACGCATTGGCCTTTCCCGTGCCACGGTCGGTCGTATTGAAAGCGAAGAAGCTCGACCGACAGAACGAACAATTGTTACGATTTGCTCCGTTTTTCATATCCGACGAGATTACTTACTCTATGGAAAAGAGCCTATTTGGGAAAAATCACAAGGCGGATATGGTGTTACGGAATCTTTACTGATCAGACTTCAACAAAAACATCATCTTACTACGTCCGATATCCGTTTGATCCAGGCTTTCATTGATTTATCACCCCAAGACCGTATATCAATCGTCAAATTCATGGAAATGTTCAGCGAAAAAAAATGACTATCTTTCTTCCTCCTCAATGTTTTATACGCATACAAAAAGCACAGGACTCCTCCTGTGCTTTTACTAACGTTCTTCTTCCTCTTCATAGCGATTGAATGCTATATCAATATCAGGTTCGCGATTATCCGATTCTCTTTCAAGCTTTACTTCAACCCCAAGTTCATCACATCGTGTTCTAAATACCTCGTAGTCAACATCGTTTAAAAAGTAATCTTTTCTAATCGGGTACTTCATTTCAATATCAACATAATTGACCGCCTCTAAAGACGCCTCCTGAAGCGTTTTACTCAAAGGGTCAGGCTCATAAAACAACTCATTTGATTCGTCCATCACAATTTTTTTTAATTCTGGAATGCACCATCCACCATCTTTTTTATCATAATTTTCAAATGCGCAATTGAAATCAAAGAGTGAATGAATTCTCAAAAGTTTACCTGTATCATTATCTCTGAAAAATCCCCAATTACCATCGTGATTATCACTGTTCCCAATCAGATAGGTCATGATGTTCATGGTGTAGTAACCTGTGGCATCAATTTTTTCACTTCATTAATAATGTCATCCACATCATCAATTCCTTTACGCTTGCAAGCTGCAATAAAATGGCGATATGGCACAATGGAACGATCTTCGTTAGTCATGCACTCACACATGCTGACGCGATGGCCATCAAAACAAGCGAGCTCATACGAAACATGATCAACGCCGAAGCAATCCAGAATCTTGCTGGCGTTTACCTCCCTTATCGTTTCATTGCCTTCGATGTCATCAGCTTTATACATAATGATCTGATCATCCACACGATTCCATGCTTTGGCGTATCTTCCATTTGTCGTAATATCCGGCATACGACTGTATAAATCCTTATTTCTGAGTGTCAAGCTCCTGCCAAGTAACGAAACAGATACAAAAGCGTTAGAAAAAGAATTTGAAAATAAATTTACATCTTTCCATGAAACCTTCTCGTCTTCTTTTTTCACCCAATAACTATCTTGCAGTGAAAGACAACGGTATAGCCGTGAAATTCTTGCTTTATCCTCTGTAGACTGGCTCTGAGTTAACCCGAGTTCATTGAGTATTCGCTTTGCATATCTTCGGTCAATTGACAATACCCGTTCGGCACACCAGGCGTCAAAAGAATTGATATTCGAGATCCTTTGTTTAATGGTGCCATGGAAATCTGAAAGACTTAGATTTAAAGGCATTAATGCTTGATTAAAAATAAAAATATCGCCCGTTTCCTGATCGATTTCGCAGACTCTATGAGCTTTACATAACAATTGCATCCTCATTTTTCACTCTTAACGCTCCGGTTCTTCCTCTGCTGCTTTAGTTGGCAGTTCTTTTGCAAGTCGATCATAACCATTTAAGATAAAGGCTTTAATTGTGTCGTAATGTACGTTCATTCCTACTAATTCAAAAGCTTCATCAATCATTGATTCCGATAATTCAGGTAAATAATATGTACTGTTTGTCTGATCCAGTAAATCTAAAAAATCGTTGATAAAAAGATCATTTTTCCTCTTTATGGATACCTGCGAAGGATAGCCATTGGCAATAAGGGCCAGATTATTATCAAAATTAGGGGCCATTTTTAAATATAAGCCAGTGTCTGAATCCCTCAAAAAGCCATAATTGTGTGTGTGGCGGTCAAAATTGAAAAACAACGCATCACATGCCAGAATATCTAAATACTCCTGCGCCAATTCAGGGCTTAATGCGTGGATCGCAGTATAATTGGTAAAATAATCCACCTCTTCCCCGACTAAACTAAAAGCCGGTTCAAAATCATACTTTGCATTTTCTGTAAAGTCCAAAGTCTTCGTGCCGCTTTCCCACGGTTCAAAATAGGCCATGTCAAAACCAAGCATACTGCCCATTTCAAATATAAAAAGCTCTGAAAAAGTTTGAAACGCATTACTCAGTTTATACAGCCACCATTCCTGATTCTCCAGTTTCCAGCACTTTTCAAAGCTGCCGATATTGGTCAGTTCTGGACTCCTGCTGGTGAGAATTTCCGGATGATTGATCCGCTCAATGCTGTCCGGATCACCTTTAAGAGCAAGGTTATCAAAATAATTCACTGAAAATCGGACATCTTTGTATTTCAGACTCTCTTCTGCTGTTTGCTTGATCCACCAGTTATCGGTAATCGTAGCGGCATTGACTTTAAGGGCGACTTCGCAATCATCCGCTGCAGAAAGGCGCAAAATGCGCTTGATTAGCCTGGAATGTGGGCGATGGGCATCAATTGCCCGACTTGCTATCCATGTTTCTAAAGAGCCGTTTCGCTTCAAATATAACGGTAACAGCCCTTGGTTGATGATCTCCAATTCGTTATTTTTTATATCCGCCACTACGGTGTCTTTGTGCATTAATAAACCATTTAATTGCATAGCTTTAGCCTTTCGTATTTATTTCATTCAGATAAAAAGCTTTATTCTTCTAAGTCATATAAACTTTTGTGTCCACATAGGTTTCTTTACGATATTTTATCGCTCGAAATCATCCTGTTCCCCACTGTAAGCAATGTCTTCAGATACATCATCATGACAGTTGCTCACTGATACAAAAATTTTATGGTCATTCACGACTTCAGTCAACGACGCCACCCTCCGTTTCAAGGCTGAGCAGAGGGCATCACAACGTGCATCGTCGATGAATATCGACCCACGCATAAGCTCCCGCAGTTGTTCGTCTATACCGTCAAGTGCTTTCAGGTCGAGCCAGTCAAAAGAAGATACCAGCTTAATCTGTTCCTCATGTCGGTTCTTAAAGGGCTTGCTATTTATTTTCGACTGACCAATTAAAGCTATAGGCTTATCAAACCAAAGAGATGTACCGCTATCAAATATCGGTGCAGCTCCTTGGTATTCCAGCGTCTCCGCATTGCGAACCACACCGAAGTTATTCTGATGCCGGTCTTCATTCGCAATTAGATAGTCCAGCACAATCATTCGGTCAAGGGCTTCTTTTACACCTGGAATGTTTAGTGCATCACAGCAATTCAAATAGTGCTGATAAACGGAAACATGATTTTCCTTTTGCTGTGTCTGCATGATGTACCATGCAGAAATCAACTCTGTCTGTGGTGTGATAAAATCTATGCATACACTATAGGGATAATCATCCTGAATCATCAGTGTATAAGGTACATGCGGAATACCCAATCGCTCCATAATATAGCTTGCCAGCACCTCATTATATGGCTCTTGCTGAGTAGCGCCGCTGCCACCTTTAATCAGACAGCGTTTTTCATCGATGATTTTCCATTTCTTTTTCAACCACCCATCCGAGGTATTATCAGGCGACATCAAGCTGATTTTATCACTGGACGAGCCTTTTCCGAACAAAATATTGCCTACGTCATCTGAGAAGTCATTTTGAAAAAAATTTACAGATTCCCAACTTATTCCAGAATCGACAGGGCATATCCAATATTGATCCGACAATGACAACCCAAGGCATTTATCAAGAAGCTTTTGTGTCGAAGTGACATTTAGTTCGATTAATGCACTTTTAATACCATCACGACTGGCTGGAATCGCTCTGCTTTTCCACCATTCATTGAGTGCAGCACGGTCAACTTTTCCTTTTTTCACTGCTATGCCCACCGGCACATGTTCCGGTGTGTATATTTCGCCAATGGCAGAAATTGTCCCAGATGCATTATCCAGGACGATCTCTGCAACTGGTGTGTTTTTATGCATAAGAGTATATCCTTGATAATAATCATTTGCCATATTCCTCACCTCCAATCGTCATTTTTTATAGTATTTGTTCGTTTTATCCGTATCGTTGTGCCTATATATCTGATTTACACGATTATTTCTATACTCATCTTTTTCTGTACTAAAATTTTACCATTTTAATCAAGACTTTACAACGTTAACGCTCTTCTTCACTATCTTCAATACTGGAAAATCTTATGTCTTCTATCTCTTTATTATTTACCTCATTATCAAAGAGTTCAATCATTACTTCCTTTAACCGCTCATTTTTTTCCTCAAGTTCCTCCTCATAACCAAAAGGTGTATCCAGTAACTGACTGGCATCCTCAATTTGCTTTTCAAGGCTAACCATTGCGTCATTAATTTCCTTTTTTTGATCAACAAAAAAATCATCAACTTTGTCCAGGGCTGTAATTGCAGCAGCTGCGCTTCGGCCAAAGTCGTATTTATAAAATGATCCATGTTTTGTTCGGATCGTCATTTCCCGTTTTTCGGCCTCAAAATCGTACTTCACATAAATATCCAGACCACAATACTCCGCAATCTTCTTTTCCAGCTGCCCCACGCCTAAAAGCTCATAATGCGCTTTTTGAAAGGCTTTTCCGGCTTCCTCAGGATTAAAGTAATCATGGCCATTCACATTCAGTTTAAATTTGCTGCCCATTGACACTTTCTGTTCCAGAAAAAGGCCGTGGTCACGCTCGATATTTTTCTGTCGTGCGGTTAAAGCTGCCTGGCGTTTAGGATAAACCTTTGCCAGATTATGCTCCATTTCATACTTTTGATTCCGGTATGCTGCTTTCATTGTGTTCAGTTCGGTCAGCCGGATCTCCAGCTCCATTTTTTCTTTTACTAAAGGGTTGCTGGTAGCCAGGGCTTTTATTTCTGCATAATTCAATGTCTGGAGATCAACATCTTCAATGCTCCGGGCCGGTGAACGGCTCGTCATGATCTGGCTGATGAATTGTTGTTTCTGCTCAATGACCTGCCAGCTGTACGCGTCAAAGGTGCCCTCCGTGATATAGCGGTATACGTTCACTTCCTCATATTGATTTCCCTGTCGGACAATGCGCCCTTCCTGCTGTTCCAAATCCGCTGGCCGCCACGGACAATCCGCATGGTGCAGCGCAATTAATTTGTCCTGCGCATTCATCCCGGCGCCCATTTTTTCGGTACTTCCCATCAGTACCCGAACGTCAGCTTTTCGCACTTTTTTAAATAATGCTGTTTTCTGTTTATCGGTGCCTGCATCATGAATAAAGGCGATTTCTTTTTCGGGTATCCCCAAACGTATGAGTTTACTTTTAATATCATCATACACATTGAAGTGATCCGGTTTTGGTGTCGACAAATCACAAAACACGAGTTGTGCGCCATCCGTTTCAGACCAGATTTTAAAGACATTTTGTGCAATGGCCTGGGCTTTGCTGTACTCATCTTCAGGAAGATCGGGATCGAAGAGACGGATATCGAGCGCTGCCTTTCTGCCATCCGAAGTAATTTTTAAGAAATTATCCTCGGAACGGTCCACTGCACCGGCATGGACGCGATCCGCACGCGCTCCAAGGGATTCGACTAAAGCCTTTTGCGCCGGTGATGGTTTTAAAACGATGTTTTCAAAGTGTACCATCGGCACCGGCAGATTCAGCATATCTGGCGTTTTAATATCCGCGCTGTTCTTAAAAAAGGAAATCAGCTCAGGCAGGTTGTTATATTTTCCGAGACGCGATTTCATCCGGAAGTTATTTCCACCCTGCGGCGCCAGCTCCATTTTTGTGACTTTTTCGGTAAAGACCGATGCCCAGCTGTCAAAGGATTCCATCCTCAGTTCACGCAGCAGATCTGCCTGTAAATAGCGCATCATGGTGTGTAATTCAGAGATCGAATTGCTGACGGGTGTGCCTGTCAGAAAAGTGATCCCCCGGCCGCCGGTTATCTCATCCATATACTGACACTTCATGAGCATATCTGAGGCACGCTTTGAATCGGTCTGGTTAATACCTGCGACATCGCCCATTTTGCTGTAGGTAAACAGGTTTTTGTACCGCTGCGCCTCATCCACTACCAATGCATCAATGCCCAGCTGCTCAAAGTTAATGACCTGATCCTTTTTACTTTGATCGGTCAGCTTTTTCAGACTTGCTTCTACTCTTTTCCGGGCAGCGATTAGTTGCTTTTTCGTGTATTGGTTCTCTGAAAAATCTATCTCAAGATCAATGGCGTCGATCTGTTCGTTTAGTAACCTTTCCTGACGCTCAAAGGAAACCGGTATTTTTTCAAATTGGCTTTGTCCGATAATGACCGCATCCCAATTGCCCGTTGCGATTTTTGAGCAAAAGACTTTGCGATTAATCGGTTGAAAATCTTTTTTGGTGGATACCAGGATTCGTGAAGCCGGATAAGCGCGCATAAATTCGATTGACCATTGCTCGATCAGGTGATTTGGAACCACAAACAGCGCCTTGTGCGTCAGACCTAACCGGTGACTTTCCATGATGCCGACAATGCTGGCCAGCGTTTTACCAGCTCCGACGCAATGAAAAACGCCTGTATTCTCCCCATAAATGATCCGTGCCGCAACATCTAATTGATTTTGCCGAAGCATAATATCTGGATTGAGTCCAACACAAGGCAAATTGCTGCCATCATACTCCCTTGGCCGATTATTATTAAAAAGTTGGTTATACGTATTGACCAGATCCTCGCGCCGATCAAAGTCCTCATAAATCCAGTCCTTAAAAGCTTCACGGATTAGCTTCTGCTTATTATTGGCGAGTACCGTTTCATCCTGGTTTACAACCCTTTTATTGTCTACCAGGTCATAGATTTTGGCGTCTTTCAGGTTCATACAGGACTCGAAAAGGTAATAGGCGTTGACGCGTTCGGTACCATAGGTGCGCAGGGAGAGAATATTTCCAAAATCTAAATTCTTTCCGAGTATTTGCCAGCTGCCTGTTTCCTCAGAGTAGAACAATTCAATCTTTTCTTTGATCCGTTCCGCAGGCTGTAAAAGCTCAAACAGAAACTGTTCATAATACTTTTTATCAACCCAGGTACTCCCCATCACGATGGAAATTTCCGATGCCTTTAATGGCTCCGGCATGACCTTTTTTAAGGCTTCCACATTTTCCAGGTATGTTTCTTCTCCCTTTTCAACGGCTGCCTGAGCTGCTGAAAGCTTTTGACGAATATTTCCGGATAAATAGGCATCCGCACTTTCCCAGGTATCACTTTCAGGATTCTTAAAAATGAATCCCTTTAATCCGCTTTGCAGGGTTCCTTCATCCTCACCGGTCAGCTGCTGCATATATTCAAAATCGACACCGCCCTTTTCTGCTAGTGAGATGGATAAAGCGTCCACTGGATTGTCCGCGTGATCAATTTCTTGTTTTTTGCGGATGGTAATCTTTGAAAAAATATCAGCTTTTCTTAAAAAATTGCCCTCGCCGTCATTGACTTCCAATGACAGCAGCATCGGGTAAGTGCAGTCCTCGGAAAAAGCCAGCTTATTTGCCTGACGACCGATTCTGCCGTATTTCTTGGCGAAATGATCATAAATCCGATTCAGCTCATTCTGGTATTCTTTGATAAGCCTGGGGCTTTCACCCGAGACTTCTGCGTCGATCAACCGGTATACTGCGTCGCGTACTTCAATCAGGTGCTCGATCCGTTCGGCTTTTGTGCCGGTTACCTCCTGCTCGATCAGAACAGAATTGTTTCGATAATAGATGCTGCCGTTCACCATCGTATAGGTGAAATTTCTTACATCTGGGGTCGCTGGAATGACGTCCTGATCTTGGGTCGCTTCTGCCATTGTCCGGTTTTCATAGATATTTCGGTGCGAAACAGCCATATCAAAAATAACATCACGCACATTCTGAATGGTATCGCTGCCCTTAGCTGCCTGGCAAGCAAGCTCCGAGCCATACGGCCCTGAGATTTCCACCATTTCACCGACGACATACTCTGGGTGGTCAACAAAATAGGCATTATACTTCAGTCCGTTTTCATCTTCTTTGAGATCAATCCAGTCAATGGCATTCAAATCACGCATACTTTCCAGTTTCTGGAAAAAGAGCACATCCGCGGTTACTTTCGTATTTGCGCCGGAAAAGGCATTGTTCGGTAAGCGTACCGCGCCGATCAGCTCCGCCCGTCTCGCAATATATTGACGAACACTGCTGTTCTGCTTATCCATTGTTCCCTTGCTGGTGATGAATGCAATGATGCCGCCTGGACGTACCAGATCGAGTGTTTTGGCAATAAAATAATCGTGTATCTGAAAATTCAGTTTATCGTATTTGGTGTCTGCTACTTTGTAGTTTCCGAATGGCACATTTCCAATGGCCAGGTCAAAGAAATTGATCGGATAATATGTATTTTCAAAGCCGTTTATGGTAATCTCTGCCTTCGGATATAGTGCTTTGGCCATGCGGCCGCTCAGCTCATCCAACTCCACACCGTAGACTTTGGATTCACGCAATGCCATGGGCATTGTGCCAATAAAACGGCCTGTTCCACATGCGGGTTCCAGCACGTTACCAATCGAGAAACCAAAAAGCTGAACGGCCTCATACATGGCTGAGATAATCCCCGGATCGGTATAGTGGGCATTTAGAATGGAGCCCTCAGCTGCTGCATACTCACTCGGTGAGAGCATACTTTTCAGTGCTTCTTTTTCTTCCTTCCAGGTCTGTTTCCGGTGATCAAAAATATCCGCAAGGCCGCCCCATCCAACGTAAGCATTGATCACGGCTTTTTCATCATCATCTGCCATTCGGCCTTCGGCTTCAATCTGCTTCAGCATTTGTATGGCTGCGATGTTTTTTCGGATGCGCTCGGTGGGATTAAAATGCGAATCGCCAGTATCTGGCCCGATGATGAAATTCTCACCTTGCTGCGGAGTAACATCGCTCTGGCGATTCTGGGGTTCATCATTGCTTCCACCCTGGGATACCTCAAATTTTGGCGTCCATCCTGTCTCTTGTGGAGATTCCTCAGTATTTTCTTTTTTTTGATCAAAAGAAAATGCCGCTCTGTCGGTTGCCGATTCTTCTTCCGCATCCTCCGGGATTATTTCCGCTTCGGTAAAGCCAATGGTGACCTTCTCGGTCGCTTTGCCTTGACAGATGTCGTCTGCCAGTTCATAAAAAGCTTGGCGAAAAGCGTTTCGGTATTTTATCCAGGACAGGGCTGCTACATCAGCATTGGCTGTTTGAGCGTAATCCTGTTGCGCCCTGTTCATCAGGTTTGACAGTTCGCCACGATCATCCATATCCTGTTTCCCTGGCTGGTGGTGTTGCCTCATGATTTCAAGGCTTTCAAAGGTCGTGCAGTTCTCTAAGCCCCAGGTTCTCATAAAGCGACGAATGGGATGCGTGGGGCTATCACTCTCCTCCTTGATTTCCCCTGGCTCTGTGGGCAACTTGGAGATCTCCGCTGCATTAGAAAATGCTGCTTCGTCCGTTTCCTGTCCTTCCTCCGCATCCTCCGGGATGACCTCTGCCTCGGTAAAATCAATGGTGACTTCCTCGCCTTCCCGGTTGACCACCCTCTTAACCGGTTGGTATCCTTGCTCGGATATGTTATCCAGCCAGGAGGAAGAAAATTGTTGAAGGGAATGAACTAAGCCCTCGTTGATCTCTCCTTCTTCGATCACAGATTGATAGATACCTAAACCACCGTTTTCATAGGTCAATGGCACTAATGCTTCTTTTTCGACATCGAAAAGATAAACAATTTCCGGGTCTGTGACCAGATCCCCGTTTTGGCGATAATAGTGGGTCATGACAAAAGTATTGTATGAAGTATCGTATGCAATTTTTTCGAGTACCAATGGCATAAAAGCATCGTTTTCGGTCTCCCGGCGCTCATATAAGCAGTCATTATCCAGAAATTCCGGAAAAAGGCTCTGGAACTGATCAAATAGTGTTTTTGCCTGCCCGTTTGTTTGCCCATACTTGTCGATCAATTCAGTATGCAGCGCCTGTTCAGCCGCTCTTTCATCTTTGATTTCCTCAATAACCTGGCTGAGTTCTTCTTTGATCGCCTCAACATCGGTTTCCGGATCGGGTGTTTCGAACCTCTCTGCGGGTTGATCATACTCTCCGTGGTTTTCATCTGAATTCCCGGCTGGCTCCTGTTGCTCCGTTGGCTCTGCTGGCATGACTGACCGCTGCGGCTCAGGTGTCTGAAAAAGATTGTGCTCAATTAAGTAACGGATACGTTTGGCCACCTGTCGATAATTAATGTTAAGTTCTATCTTCTGGCCGTTCGGCAATCTTTTGGCGATTTCAATTCCTTTTGATGGTGCGTAATGAATATTTTCAATCGTTTTACGACCAAATGTTCCACCTTCGCCATATTCTTTTGCTAAAAAAGCACTATCATCTTTAGCATCTTTTTTATGCTGACTAAAATGATTGTAAATTCTTTTAAAACTACCTTCGACATTTCCTCCTTCTTTTAAAGCATAGTCAACTTCGTCCTGAGTAATGAAATTTTCATAAAGGAGGCTTACCTTTTCTGTTTTTTGAATCTCTTTGGGATCTTTTAATAGATCTTCAAGTTCCGCCATTATCGATTCTGGCGTATATACCAGTCTAGATCGAAGTTTAATCTCACCTGTTTTAATTTTATCTATATCGCTTTTTAGAACAGCCAGTAGTTGATTCACGCCTTGGGGTGAACTAAGCATCTTTTCAAAATATACAAAATGCTCTGGCGCACCAGAATACGGAGCAAGATCGTTAAATATATCTTTATGCATATCTGCTATGGTATCTCTGAAAACAAAATAGATTTCTTCACCGATCCTTTTAAGCTCATGCTGACGAATGGCATCAACTTCCTCAGAAGATAAATATGCTCCAGTGCGTATGAGACGGTCTGTTCTCGATGCAATTTCTGTCCATGTCAGGGTCTTCATGGGATTTTCAACAGCTGACGGAAAGTAGGATAGTCTCAAACCGTTGGAGTCATACCATGCACATAGTTTTTTGCCGTCAAATTGAAATCCCTGTCCGGCTATTCCAATTTTATCTTCTAAAAAAGCAGCAAAATCGTTGATAGAGTGCCCTTTTTGCCAGTAAGCGGCAATCTCAAGTCGACGGTCAGCTGCACCTCTTCCGCCGCCAGCGCTCATCAGAACACGATTGATTAACGCGTCTGTCATCAAGCCTTCGGATATGTCGGCTGCTTTTGGGGCCTCTGTGGCCAACGTCCCCCGCTGCTCCTCGATGCTCGGCAGCGGCTCAAACAGTGTGAGCTGTTTCTGATCCGGTTTTCCATGCACTTCGACTTCTACCGGCACACCTGGCGTAATTTCCTCCAGTGTATTTTCTTCTTTTTGATCTTCGACGTCCGGTTCATGAACCGGCGGGTTTGTTTCAGATTCGGCCTGCGGTATTTCTTCTGCTTCTGTCGTTTTTTCCGCTTCATCTCTGCGGTGCTTTATGGCCAGCTTGTTGCTTTCTTTTTCGACAAATTGGAGAATACTCTGGGCATAATCTGTGTAGATGTTCCCAAAATTGATTAAAGCGCTCTTACTGGTTAATAAAGAAACTTCTTTGAATTCCTCTCTGCTGATATAAGCTCTGGGATCTAAGCCGCACCGGCCAATCATCAAGTAGGCAGCTGAAGCTACGATCAAGGCACTTAGGCAGCTGCTTTGATCGTTTTTTTCTTTTTTCGATAGTTCTGACCCCTTAAGCGCAGTGCTATCCACCAATTCATCTACATCCTCCTGATCCGATACAGTGGCGGCCGTTACATAGTAAAAAACATCTTCAATAGCAGATTCATTCGGCACTTCGATGCCCGTGGCATTGACAATGGCGTCAGCAATCATGGCATAGTCTTCCGTTTTTTCAACTTGCCATGGATGGACTTCGTGTCCTCCGTACCACGATAGTTCGGTATCGCTTCGATCATAAACGTAACGCAGCTTTTGATTTGAATCTGCTTTCTCCGTAAAAACCGCAATTCCGGTGCTATTTTTTTTCACATAGCGTCCCATTTTTTTGTTCCAGAATGCAATATCCGCGACTGCCGTCGCATCAGGACGCTGCGCAGCGATCATCAGCTGTTCTTTAAACGAATATTTATAGATTCCCTGCGATGCGTCTAAAAACTGCATCCACTCCTCTGGGCTCTCAATTACTTTTTTGCATATGTCATTGTAAATCTCTAGCGCTTCATAGTATTTCAACTCTACACCTCTCTAAAATAAAAAACACCACATTTCTGTGGTGTTGGCTCATTCAGTATGGTTATTCGATTAATCCGATCCTCTCAGATCATCACGCTTCTGGAAGCCAGTCAAGATCATCGTCATAGACAACTTCCTGCAGTACGACTTCCTCGGCTTCCGCTTGAATCTTTTCTAAAAGCGTTACCGCACGCCGGTAGTCGGTCTTTTTAATTTCTTCTATCTTTTCTTCCTCGCACATCCGACAATGGATATTCTGGTACATTTCCTCCGCCCGTTCACCGACTTCGTAGCAGTGTTGATTGAGGACGCCTTCCATCAGCGCAAAATCGTAAGGGCCTCCTTTCAGAATACCCCTAAAGTATTCAGCATATTGGTGACCCCAACGATTTAATTTCTTTCCTTCCTTTGGAGAATCAATTATGTTTGGAATACGATAATCTCCATTTTGAACATATTGTAATTCCGGCGCTATCTGCTCCAGGATTGTTTTCTTAGCTTTTTCCATTTAACTTCTCCTCTTTTTTATATTAATTATACACTGTTTTATTAGAAAATCCATGGCTTATCTTTCTTCATCCATTTCCGAATCAAAATTATATTTTTCATCCAATATATTCAACTGTCCGGTTTCACGCTTATATCTTTCTCTATAGTTTTCAAGCGAAGCAATCGTTTCGTTAATCAAATCATTATTAAAACTGATTTCACTGGGATTTATGGTTGTTTTATGTGCGTGATAAGCAGAAAAGTTTACCTGCTCATCTGTCAAAAGATTAGCAATACTTTTCAAGGCTTCGGGGCAATTAGAAAAACTGCTGGCAGCATTCTGAAGCGTCTCATATCGCTCATACCTTCCACCTCTCCAAAAATCAAAGAATTGGTTTTCTGTCAAGAATCCTTCAATTTCGTCCTTGTTCTCTCGTAATAGATTTGTGATAATTACATGGTTTCGATATAAATTCAAATTATCCTCTGGCATAATTTGCTTTTGAAGCAAATCAATTTTTGAATCTATGTGGGCAAGGACATATTCCTGCAAAGTGGCCACACTTGCACTGTGATTCCAGTCCTTACTCATCGTGACAATTATTTCTCCAACAAGACTGTCTTTAGTTTCATCTTCGTCGAGATACTGCTCAAAGTCCAAAGGCTTACTCTGTGTTAAGTCCACCATAAACACACTGTTCTGTGTTATTTTTTTCTTAAAAGTATCCATATATACCGGATAGGCATCATGTATATCATCATACATTTTCCGCATACATCCAAAGTTTATTGATATTTCTTTTTCTGTCTTAAAAAAGTTTACACCAACGAGCTCAGCACTACTTTCCAGCCATTTCGAAACCGCATTTAAATCACCTTTATATTGCCCGTTCGCGACTTCTTTTATCAAACGAATAACCCTGTTTTTATCCGGGTAGAAATCAATATCCATAGTCATCACCTCTCACTGTCTTTTCCATAATCATAACCTTTTGATTCCCAATCCATCTTTTCGGACGATGCCAAACGAATGGCTAATTCTTTCAGCGCCTGACCTTCCAATTGTTCGTATTGCATGCCGCCTGCAGATGCGAGATACGCTTCAATTCGATGTGCGATTTGACTGCGTACATTTCGGCAGACCCCCACTGTCCTTACATATTTTTTTCTCTCATATTCTGACTTTACAGGAGCCTTTTTCTCGTAGTAGGTATTTCGATCAAAAGTATCTTTCATCTTCGATATAGTCCAAAAATCGCCATCACCATACCGATTCAGACGCTCAATTGGCACAGTCAAATGATCATTCACTTTGATTTCATAAGAATCGGTTGTTTTAACCATACGGTAACCCAAGTTTTGCATATGGTTAAACAATTCAGATTCATTCAGTGAATAACGCATCGATTGATTAAAGCTTGCTTTTAGCTGTTTATCTATATCATTGAAATCAAAGAGATCCTCCTGTTGATCACGATCCGGATTAATATGACTATTTTCGACTTTCAGATTATCACCTAATAAACGATTTTTTTCAAACTGCGCCATCAATTTTTCTTTGTCCCATTCCTCTGGGCGCATTAAGGTGGCTAAACGAAAAGTCTTATTCTCTTTTTTGATGGTGATATTTTTACGCTCATTGATCCAAGTCACATCATATCCTTTATTTTTGAGGAAAAGAATAAAATCTTCACGACTTGTTGCGTGCTGAATGGCATAATTGACAACTCCTTTAGCCGTTTGTGTGTCTTTAGAAAGGGCTTTTTTATCGCCAAAATCACTTCTGTGCCTTTCCGTTTTTGAAGCTTCCTTATCTTCTTTAAGCAAATTTTCAAGGTTAGTTTTGCACCATTCAGGATTGAGTGTTGTGCTTCTACATCGGAAATTGTGCGGGTTGATAAATGTTACATAATCACGATCATCCCACCAATTCGTCCGATAGCCAAACTCCTGCATTTTAAGCATAAAGCTCCATTTATCTGAGGATTGATCAAGCGCATAGATCACGGTTTTATACATTTCCGTTTTCCAGGAAGTATTATTTTTTTGGTTTTCAAACTCACCACGTGTTTTCGTCGAAATCGTTGCTTTTCCTTTATCTTTTACCCAACTGAGGGTAATGCCCTTTTCCTCACAGAGCTGTATGGATTTTTCTTTTAATCTTCTAAGATCTTCCTTACTTTGATGCCAACGCTTACCGGTTAAAAAATTTGTTCGATTCAAAACAAAGTCATTATGCCAGGTGCCTGTGTCCATATGCGTTCCCATAATGATCTCAAAACCATTAAATATTTCCGGCAAGCTGTTGATAAGCTCAACGCCTATTTCATGTGCCAAATCTGGTGAAATGCCCTGATCATTTGGAAAACTCTGGATAAAATGAACGTACAAGAAGTCGGCATTTTGCTGATCATAAAGTCGCTGAGTAGTGCGCATAAGCTGGTAAGCTTCCGCCGGGTCATCGCTGCAATTCCATGAATGCTTAAGCTGATCCCCATTTTCCAAGCTAACTTTTGCATTTTTGACACAGTATTTTACCGCTTCAAAAAATCGGCTGGGTTTGTCTTTTGTTTTTCGTGAAATCATTCTTATTAGCGCCAAAATTCACCTCTCATCATTTTGTCTTAGCACGATTATTGGGCAGTTGCTTTGATATTCTTTCCAGCATTTTGACGATTTCGGCCAGTTCTTTCTGGCACTCCTGCAAATAAACTTCTTCAATTTTGTGCATATTGGCCAACTTCGCGATTTGGTTCAAATTGGTTCCAATTTTTCGGATCTGCATTAAAATCGGTTTGAATTCCTTATAAATATAAACTTTCCCTTCATTCAGCACACACAATCGGATAAATTGGGATATACAGGGATTTTTATTCCAAATGCAATTGCTATCAAGCGCTTTTTTCTCCAAATACTCTATTTCCTGATCGGTAAAACGAATGCTTACCTTCACGCTTTTAGGATCATCGGAAATGTTCATCTTAACCTCCTTTATTCGCTTTTATATTAACGTTCATCGTCTATCACCGGCATATCATTGACTTTTAAATAATCCTCATCTTCCTGGGATCTCCAACCTGCTTTGCTAAATAAATCATTATTCGGATCAACGCCATTTCTTTTGAATTCTTTAATAAAATCAGTCACCTGATCAAGTTTATCTCCTGATAAATGATTGATTAAGTACACACTCAGATCATCATCTTTGCAGGCGTTTTGAGTCACCAATTGATACATTTCATTTCTGTAAGCCTGGTATTCCGGATTACTTTTATCAATTTCTAAAACAGGAAGATCCACATAACCATACTCTTCATATCGAACGACTTTTCCAAAATGCGCTTTTTCATGCCATTCTAAACTTTGTAATGCGTTATTCCCCTCAAAATAGCCTATTGCATCATATTCTGGAAAGCTATCTCCTAGTTTTTCATCTTTAAAAAGTTGTAATACTGTATCCCATAAAAAATCTCCAGAAAGACTGTTCATATCAAGTCGTTCATCTATTTTGACTAATTCTTCACATAAAGCATTATCAGACTGATTTAAATAATCAAAAGTCTGCTCTGGGTCTTGCCGACGAAGGTATTGATACAATGCGTTTTGTATATCTTTTAACTTTAAGTTTCTGACTTGACTCATCTTCGCGCAGTTTAAAACGGCTTTTTCTTTTTGCTCCAACTTAACCAAATCGGAAACATCAAGAAAATTAAAATAGTTTACATATATTTCGCCATCTGCATCCGTTGAGCAATAAAATTGTCCATATTTTTCCCATCTCCCTTGACCCTTATCGGGATCAGGGATTATCCAGTTGTCTTCATCATCGTAAGTCATTGGTGGCATCCCGTTATTATCATAAAGCGCTTCCAAGTAAATCTGATCATCATCAAAATTTAGTCTGTGAATACTCTGTAAACCCTCAAACCAGCCTGGATGCTGTTTAAAAGGAATCAGTCGTTGATCGCTGATCATCTCAAACAAGTCGGCAATATTAGCAATCCTATGTGCCACTTCCTCGGGTAATCCTAAATCTTTGACCCACCTTTTTTCAAAATCAAAAACATTCGTATTATCCATTTTTATCCTTTCACTTTTAGCTAATAAAAAAAGCGCCATAACAGGCGCTCATAAGCTAATACAATTACAGACTAAAAATATTAATATAAATCTAACGTTCTTCTTCAATGTCATATTTAGGGTATTCCCCCTCATATTCATTTTCATATTCCTGAGCTGCTTTTACAATCGCTATATGCTTTTCCAGTTGCGACATCTCGTATTCAGCGATGAGTTCCGTCATCATTTCCGGGTTCAAGTCATTAACGCGATAATCATCAAAGCACATATAATACCGTGCTGCATCGGTAACCTTAATATCTACCGGAAGGTAGCCATGCTTTACAAGTTCCAGATTTAGGATTAATCGGCCTGTTCGCCCGTTACCGTCGATAAAGGGATGAATGGACTCAAACTCAAGATGGAAGCGTGCAATGGCTTCAATTGTCGGTAACTTCTTTAGCCACTCTGAATAGTTGAGTATCAGTTTCTCCATATAGGGTTCAATTAAATATGGTTGTGACGGCTTGTGTGTTGAACTAATTATATGAACTGGTACCCTTCTAAAAACGCCTCGATTCCTTGCATCGTTCATCAAAACAAGGGCATGGATTTCCTTTATTAGCCCCTCGGTTAGCTCCCTTTCTCTTTCAGCACAATCCATGATAAAATCAAACGCATCTTTAAAACCAATGATGTCCAAATGTTCACGGAGCGGCTTCTGGCTAATGGTGATTCCCTCCTGAAGGATTAATGCTGTCTCTCTCAAAGTCAAGCTATTTCCTTCAATCGCATTTGAGTTGTAAGTGATCTCGATCGCGAACTCATCGCGAAGCCTTTTTATTTCTGTTTCATTCAGTGGTTTTAAACTACTAAGCTCATTTTTAAGTACATCGACCGTTCGCAGCAATTTTTTCATTTGATAGTCCTTTCTGAAAACATTGCTTTTATTATTCAGATAAATTTATCGTTATTATAACATAGTATACCCATACTTTTAACTTAATTCGTTTTTGATTCTTACCAGAATACCGGTTACATTATCGGTTTCTCCTGCATCACGAACACTTTTTAATAACGTTGGCAGCACTTTTTTATTTTTGCCCTTTTCAATCAGGTTGATATGACTTTGAATATCCAAACAGTTAAAAAAGCCGTCCGATCCAATAAACAAGACAGAAGGTGCCGCCAGTTTAATTTCCTGATTCTGGAAAAGCGTGACTGCTTCATTCGTCCCGATACAGCTGGTAAGGTAGCTTCGATGATTCTTTTGTTGGGTATGCTTATCGGATATACGATAGGCCTGACGCTTTTCAATTAAGTAGGCAATGCTATCGCCTACCTGTAAGATACGTCCCTCTTCATTAATAATAACAATCATGGTCAGTGTTGTCCCAAGTTTTATATTTCTCTTTTTTCCATAACAAAAAATATGTTTGTTGATCTGTTTTAGCAACTCCGTCAATTCTAATTCGAGGTTCACTGCCTTATCTGTTAAAAGATGCCGACAGGTATTTGCAGCCCAATGGTTTATTTCATCAATGGCAATACTGCTGGCCGCTTCTCCTTTATCGAGCCCGCCTACACCGTCGGCAACAGCAAAACAATAAAAAGTATTCCCCTTAATATCTTTTTCACTCCAGTAGGTAAAAGCATCCTCATACCGATCTCTTTTTCCTTTATCATCTAATTTTTCAATCGATATATTAAAACTCATATTTTTCCCTTTCAACAATAAATTCAAGCTGTCCAAGTCGAAGGTTGTCTCCTTCCTTCAACTCATAGTATTTCATGTGGTTCAAAGGCTGTCCGTTAATCCGATTGGTATTTTGCGAACAATCACCAAAATAAGCATGGTCACGATCTGTGGAATAGATCAGCCCATGGCATTTTGAAATATAAGAAAAAGCCTGTAGATCCGGTATCCTTCTTCCAATGGGATAATAATCCGTAAAGATAACCAGATCACTCACGTCACTTTGACGGCTCTTTAATATCAAATAAGGAATATCGTCGTCAAGTATTGTGGTTTTAAAATCCGAGGGCTTAAATTCAATTTCTTCTGTCAATTCTTTTTTGGGGCGTTTTTTCTTTCGCCTGAAAAAATGAAAAATCGAACGCTTTTCCGTTTTTTCCTTTATGTCTGGCTTTTTTTCGGATTCCGACAAATACACTTCACTGAGCATTGCTTCCTCTTCTTCTTTGAAACTCCCTAAATCTGGAGCCCCTGGTAAATCAACCGGGGCTCGTTTGGATGAATGTTCTTCTGAAGCACTTTTATGATCTTTGTCTTTGAAAATATCCGGCACAAAAATCGGCGGACATAGCACATTGAAAGATTTATCCTCAATGGTTATTTTCATCGGCTTTTTTTCCTTTTCTTTTGTTCATCAAAAAGAAGATCAGAAGCGTACAGAGTGCTGCAACAGCTGCAATTCCAACGTAGATTAAAGGATTTACCATACTTTCTGGCGCGGTTACAGAAATTTTTTCTGAGTTCACAGCCATTTTATAGGTTACCTCACCAAGTTCATTCCCGACTTCATCATTGGCCGCAACGGTAAGCTGGTAGTCGCCATCTTCATGCAGCTGATAGAGTGTTTTACTAATCTGATCTTGATTTTCAAGAAGGTTTACCACTTCACCTGAATCCATATTCTTTATTTCCATTTTCGTGAAATAATCTGGCTTCTCATTGCCGATCCAGATTTTATCCAGTTCAATATTGATTCGTGCATCTTTAGACAATTCGGTCTTCTTGTTTTCAGGAATCGGTGTGTTTGTATTTTTTTCAGTCACTAAGGGCTTTGGTGCAGTGCCATCGACAAAAAAGCCATACTCCAGCTGATTGGACTGGTTTTTGGCTTTATCCAAGGCACTCAGCTCCATCCCTTTTTCTCCTTCTGTATCAATGTGATCATCGAGATTCCAGGCGATGGTCTTCATTAATCCGGTTTTATGAGTTAATAAACAGTTGATTGTATCCAGATGATCATCTTTGACCAGGAAATAATCCGACAGCTTTACTCCGCTTTTATAAGCGGGCTGCTTATCTAAATCAATATTCATGGTTACAATTTCCGGTTTTGTCCGGTCAATTACAACGGTTCCACCGGTGCTTTCGCTGCGGTTACCCGCCATGTCTTCAATTTGAGCGGATATACTATATGTCCCATCCTCACTGAGTTCAACAGAGGATGTTAGCGCATTTTGGCCGCTGTTTTTTTGCTGAAGTCGATCTTGATCATTAACTTTAAATGCTGCTGTGCTGCCATCCAGATTAGAATCCTCATACACCGCATTAATGCTGATTTTTTGATTCATAAAACCATTAACAATTGGATCAATTTTGATTGTTGGAGCAATATCGTCGTAAATAATATCGGACTGTTTTTCGATTGTCTGCGTATTTCCAGCAGCGTCTTCAATCCTAAAGAATGCACCGATATTTCCCTGGCTGCCCCCTTCAAGCTGTAATGAAGCCTGAAGTGTTTCACCCTTTCCGCCAGTGTTTGCTCTAAAACCGTGCAGCTGAGCATCCGTTGCGGTTACTTCGTGATTTGCGGTAATAACGCCGCTGATCGTATCTCCTGCTTTGGCATATTTACTGTTTTTTGCATTGTTAGAAGTGATTGCAGCCTCTGCCGTGATGGGCGCATAATAGATGATTTGAACCCCGGCGTCTGCTTCTGACACAGTTACTGGCGTATTTCCTGCAAGGTCTGAAGCCACTAAAGAAAAACCAATTGCTTGCTGATCAATCAGTCCCCGGACGTTCTGGGTGGCGGTATAGGTTTTATCGTCCGCGGCGGCCGTCACGTTACTTCCGGCGATCTGACCAATACAAGTAATCCGGTGATTGGCCGCAACACTGGCTGTAAGAGTATCGCCATCTTTTGCATATTTACTCCCATCGCGCTCATTGCTTGACATAAACTTCAAATCCGATAATTGTATCGGTGCATAGTAAATAATCTGTGTTGTGTCATGCTGCGTTTTGGTCACATCCTCATTATTCGCGTCATCACCAGCAGTAATGGAAAACGGGATACTTTCCTGATCGGCTGCTAAATTACCGGTTACTTCAATTCTTGCTGTATAGTCGATCCGGTTTCCAGATTCAACTTCAACACTTTGCCCCCCTATCTGACAGTTTTTAATATTTGATTCATGGTTTGTTGAAAATGCAACGGTGAGAACATCACCATTTTTAGCCAGCTCCATCCCATTTTCATTGCTGGATTGATAGCTCAATTGATTAATCTGAATGGCCGAATAGAAAACGCACGTCGTGAAATGATCACCGGAAACATTATATGGCGGCGTATCGTATATATCCTGTAAAGTTAACGCAGTATTGATCACAGAACGATCCTGAAGATTTTCAACCGTGTATGTACCTGTCCAGGAAAAGCCGTCCTCCGACTTCATTTCGATTCTCTGATCAGCGATACGAAGATCCGTATTGGTCAATGGCCGGTTACACTCTAAGGACACTGTAATCTGGTCATTGTTTTTCACATAGTAGGTGTTTCCAACTTTGTTGCCGGTACAAGAGAAATTCAACTTGACGATGTTATTCATTGAAAGTGCCTTATAATACGTGATAACTTCCTCTGTATGAACTCCTGCCTCCTGACCAGCTGCATCTTTCACGCTCTCAATTTTCGAATCGTCTAAAGTGATTGGGCTTGCATCCTGATAGTCTTCACTGACTTTATGATTTGCAAAATACCGGAAATGATCGCCTTCTTTTTCCATTTCTAAGGCAAGTTCGCTGTTTCCGATCACAATTTTGCCGAGATTCATTAACTCATGATTGGAATAAAAAGAAAACCTCAGTGTACTGCCATTGATGGCCACTGAGGGATTGTTGTGATCAGATTCAAACGTGACATGACTAATTTCGAGTGGTGCATAGTAAACAATTTTATCATCTGTCTCTATAGTTGCTGTATTGCCATATTGGTCTGAAACGGCATTGATCTGTGAAAGATCAAGGGGAATATCGGTGAGATCTGAGAACATATTTTCCCTCACGATTAAATGGCAGTCATAGGATATGTTTCCCTCATGCTCCATTTCATTCATTTCCAGTGTATTTTTTCCGATCCGAATTTGTCCAAGATTGACAAGTTTTCGATTTGATGAAAAGGAAAACGTCAGCTCGCTGCCATTTACAGCAATGCCCTTTTCAGGCTGATTTGAAGTGAAATGTACATCCTGTATTGATAATGGCGCATGATAAACGATTTTTGCGTCTGTCGATACCATTGCAATATTACCGGCAATATCTTGTACAAACTGGAGCGATGATAAATCCAGGGGAATCAGCACGCCATCCTCGTACTTATCTTGCGGCACAGTATACTGAGCGCTGTAATGATTTTTTCCTTCAACCACTTCATGCTTAAGTTCTATCGACGTATCCCCTATTTTTATCATCGAAAGATCTACCAGCTCCTGATTTGACAAAAATGAAAATGTAAGAACGCTTCCATTAATAGCCGACTGTGTTTCCTGATTGTCTGAAACGTATTTTATTTCTGTAATTTCAATGGGTTTATAATATTGGATACTGTCCTTTTCCTCGTTTGAATAAATGAACTCTTTTTCTTGACCATCTTGCGTAACAACGCATTGGATCTCGTAATTTATTTTTTCAACTTTTGTGGTTTCATCAATATTGTATTCAGCTAAAAACGCTCCTGTAGCTTCAGGATTCTCAACAGGTATCACTTCCTGTCCTCCGATTTTAACAGCCTTTACGAGCGTTTCTGGTGCGATTTTATAGGATAGATTTATCTTATCTCCTTGTTTACATATCATTGGATTCGCGTTCGTCGATTGAAACACAATTTCTGTAACGGCTTCAGCAACGGGGTTTTCCTGTTCCGGTGTAGCAGCTGCAACAGGCATCTGCAAACATAACATCAATAATGCAAAAGTAAACAGCAGAATTTTGCATAAATCCGAGGTTCTTTTTTCCTTAGTCATCTTCTCCTCCAACGATTCTAAAAATTTTTTGTTGTTCTTCATCTTCATCTAAAAGCACCGTCGGATGTAAAACATCTTTCTTTAACGGGTCGGTGCTGCTTTCATATTTTTTCACTTGCTTTTTATATTCTTTTTTTTGTGCTTTATTTTTAAAAGAGCGTCTGATTGCTCTTATAGAGAGCACATTGTACAAAATGATCGACGCAATTAAAAAAATAATGCTTAAAACAAAAAATACATTTGAAATGTCCATTTTTGTTCCTCCTTTACTTAATTCATGTTAAAAATTTGTCCACTAAATTACTAGTTCCTATTCCAAGTTTGACTCCTTTACTTTAATATATTTTTTATAAGCGCGTTGTTTAGGTAATATTTATTGAATACCAAACATTTCCAGCTGAAGCTGTAAGGCGTTATATTGGTATAAAAGATTTGCGGATAATTTTTCGTTCTGCTTTTCCTTTAACGTTTTTGCTCTTTGCCACAGATTGCTTGCCTCGCTATTATTTCCTGATTTTAGCAGGGCATCAATGGTATAAAGATAACTTAAGAGATCACTGTCGTCTTTTCCAATGGCCGCCTTAAAGCTTTCTGCTGCTTTTGGATAATCACCTTCCGCATAATAGAGCTTACCTTTTGTAATATTTTCTTCTTTTGTATATTCCGCATGAAGATGGTCTAACTTATTCCACCACGAGACAGCATCCTTTCGTAGGTTCATATCTTCTAAGTTATTTGAAAGCCCTAATGCGATCAACTTATATGAAGGTATCAGTTTCTCATGGTTATTAAGGGCTTCCTGATCCATTGCTTTGAAAGTATTCTCAATAAAATTCAGATCTGTCTCTGTCCAAGTGTTTAATTTTGAATAGACATTGAGTAAAAGAAATAATGCATCCATTTTTTCATTTGTATCATCAGATGTCTCAATCAAATTTTTAATCTGCTCAACAATTTGTCCTGTGTCACCCTCTCCACTCACAATATTCCGAAGGATTTCTACTTTTTCACCTTTCATGTTTTTTAAAAGGTCTTTTGCGTAGTCCTGGTAAACAGGACTTTCTTGTTCGATACAAAGTTCCGCTAAACGAATTCGGAGAGACTCATCCAAATTCTTTATTGCAGTTCTTTCTCTGAAGACATCAAGGAGCGCTTTATTCTTCTCCCGGAAATTCTCGTCCGTTTTCTGCGGCAGCATGAGCTGATATATCTTTTCATATACATCACTCTGCCCTGGGTCTTTAATCGAAGCATTTAAATAGGCTTCAATTGCATTGCTGTTCTCTCCGGCCTGCTCATACTTTACAGCTTGATTAAAAAAAGAATTGAACTCATTGCGATAAGCCTGAACATTGCTGTAATAGCCAAACATTCCGAGTGTAAAGAAGGCGATACACAAAATGACACTGCTCAGAAAAATGGCCAAACGTGCTTTATACCCTGAAATCGGATCACTTTTTTGTTCAATACGCTGCAAAGCTGCATAAACGTCTTCCGCACTTTTGATCCGCTGCTCATAATTAGCTTCACAACAAAGGTTCAATAAAGATACTAGGTCAGAAGGTTTTTCTTTTTCGTCAAGGAAACTGCAAATGTATTGGCCAAGCTTGCCAATTGAGTATACATCTGTATACGTGCCCACTGGTATTGAACGGTCTGCATACTCCGGCGGTGAAAACTCTGCGGTTCCAGCTCTACGGTTTGTGGTATCTCCTATTTTCTTACAGGCGCCAAAATCAATCATCTTTAAAAATTGATTGTTGATAACAACATTGTCCGGCTTAAGATCACAGTATACATAGCCCTGCTCATGGAGATATTCCATCCCCTGGCAAATCTGTTTCAGCCAATTGATCGCCTGCATAACCGATATTACATTGTTTTCTAAAAATTCACTGAGCTGTACTCCATGAATGTAATCCATGACGATATACAATGCTTCAGGTTGATCGTAAATGGTCGGTAAAACACGCGGGAACATTGGATTTGAAAGCTTTGAGAGCATGATGGCCTCTTCCTTTTGACGCTGATACCCTTGAATATTATCCTTTTTATTTAATACTTTGATTGCCCACATTGCTCCCATCTGCAGGTCGGTGGCCAGATAAACAGTGCTGGTCGCACCTTCACCGATAAGCGATATGAATTTGTAGTGATCATCCAGGGTTGTTCCAATTAATTTTTTCATAACTTTTCACGCTCAGAACTTTTCAGAAGCAGTATATTTTCTTCAATCTGCTTTCGATCTTCAAGGGATTGCGCATTTTCAACTGAGTCTTCCCACCTGTGAATGACAATCGCATAGGTTTTTCTTTTTAGTCCATATAAAGCTAAAGCTCGGTTTGCTTTTATACGAATCGCATAAGCGGTATCGCTTTTGAATTGCTCTTCGTTGCTGAGCTCGCAATACTGATCATATGCTTCTCTGAAAAAACCGTCTTTAAGACTAATAGCAGCCTTTCTTTCCCGAATCATGGTGTTCAATTCTGGGCAGTGTCTTTCTGCCAGGTTGAGCATTTCGGTAAAATAGGCATTGATTCCGTTAATATCTCCAAAATGCACCGACTCTGTAAAAAATAAAAATACACCAATGTAACATCTAATCACATCGGTGTATGGAGCCTGACCACTTTTGAGATGATCCAGCTCATTCAACAGGTTAACTCCATCTGCTTTTTGATTCAGTAACATTTACACTCTCCTTTCAAATTTCAAGATGTTTCAGTATTTTCAAATTATTTGATAACTCTATCTTGTTTTGATATACTATTTCTATAAGTATTTAAAAACAAGGTGGGTGAAATAATATGCACATTGTCAACAAAAAACGTTTTATCGCCTGTGTCATTTTAATTGTCCTGATCTTCTCTCTTGGCGGTATCGCACTGTATCGAATCATCAACCGATCTCAGCCAACAAAACCCGTTTTAAATGAGATCAACCATGAACAGCGTACTTACACCGCGCAATGGAATGACACTTCTGAGCCGGTTGAAATCCGAAACAACTATATCGTCAACATGACATTAGACACGGAAGAAAAAAGCTATTCGGCAGATATTACCGTCGATGTCTACAACGATTCAGAAGATCCCTGGCAGTCCATTTATTTTCGGGATTATCCCAGCCAGTTCAGGGATATTGAAAACGGGCGGATCAGTGAGATTTCGTCCGCTTCAAATGTATTAACCGGGAGCGCTCTTGAGTTATCAAGAGAAGCTGATCCAACGGTGTTCAGCTTCAAGCTGGATGAACCATTGCCTCCTGGATATACTGCTTCGATTTCCTTTCACTATAAAGCTTTTGTCCCTGTTCTCAATGCCCGTTTTGGTTATCAAAGTGTGGGTGAGGGAGCTGCTACCGTGTGATCGGAACCGGTGATGCCATCATCGCTGACGATACTGTCATGGCAGACTATCATTTTACAGCCAATGCTGTGCGTGATGTAATCTTTGTGATCGGCAATGACTATCATGTCGCAACTGATGTTGTCGACGGTATCACAGTCAACAGCTACTATCACTCCGGCCGCGAAGAAAAGGGGCAGGAAGCACTCAATGTTGCCATGGACACACTTAAGGACTGCAATTATCGCCTCGGAACATACCCCTATTCGCGATTCAATGTGGTCGAAACCCAGATGGAAATGCTGGGAATGGAATACCCGCAGGTGGTTTTAATCACAATGGCCGATGAGGGCGTTCCCTCCTCAGTTCATGAAATCATGCATCAGTGGTTTTACTCCTTGGTTGGCAGCAACTCCTATACCAGCGCCTGGCTGGACGAAAGCCTGGCAACCTACCTTGCAAATCCTGGGCTCGTCGGTTATTCCGGTTACATCACACAGCCTTACAGCGCATTTGCCAGCGATCCGGATTACACACTGGCCATGTACTTCTGTGGCGCATCAATGTACAATCGTCTGGAGGAAGCATATGGCAAAAGCACCATGACTGATTTCATGCGCCAGATCCTTGAGCAATACGCTTATAAAGAGATCTCAACACAAGATTTAGTCAATCTTTTAGCGGATTACTTCGGCGCTGACAACGAGATTTTAAAAGAATATATTGAGCCGCAATATTTAGAAAATATACCAAAGTGATCCAATGCATTCTCAAGCCCCTGTATTCTGCGCGGGGCTTTTATTATCGAATTCAAGGTGGATTATGATGTATTCAAACCTTTTAAAAAGTTTCGGTAATCCTTAAAATCTTTGACGCGCTGTACGATAATGTAAAATCCTTCTCTGGCTTTACTCTCCTCGTCAGATAAAAACAGCTTTTTATTACAAGGCGAACACCTGTCCACCAAACGGAGAATCACAACGCCCTGAAGTGTCCCTTCCGCTAACGCAATGTAATCAGGGTGTGTTTGTTCCCATTGTGCCTGACTAAAATACAAAGTACTCTCATTCTCTGTTTTCAATACATACATGGCTCTCCCCTCAAAACTCTTAAATAAAAACAAAAAAGCCAGACTTTTTGTTAAGCCTGGCTTTCTTAATTTTTCGCTATCTTGTTAAAGACTAATTATCGCTCATTTTCCTCATCGTATGCAAGTCCATCCTTAAAAAATAATGGATTTTTTGCCTGCTGCTTTTCTGCGAGTTTAATAAAACCTGAATGGAGAATCAAGTTATATCGCAATCTCAGTATGGTTTTAATCAATTAAATACATACTATTCTTCCTTCTTTACAAATATTTTTTTCTCAGTTCTTCCGCTTGTTCCCAACTAATACAATGGTCATAGTAAGCTAAATTAATTGATCCTTGTACTTCATCATAGAGACAATCAAGGTAGTTAACATTATCGTCTATTCCCTTTTGAAGCCTGACAATATCATCGTATAAATATTCTGGTATTTTGAAGCTAAGACTGCTATCTATTTTCATTTTTATATTCAAATTTTCATTTCTCCGATATATCATTTTAGTTATAGTATACTATACAATAATTAAAAATTGGTATAAAACCCTAATCTTCATACGATCTTTCCACTTCGAAATATTTTTCCTTTTGTTGAGGACTGAGCTTCCCCAATATATTCATCACTCTTATTTCACCTATATTTTTTCCATATAGAAAATCATAAAAGGCATCATTCGCTTTTAAATGCTGGCGAAATCTTTTCGTCATTTTTAAGGTTTGTCCGAAAACGGGATCGCTTTCAGAATTACCCGCATATATGTAATATAGATCTTTTAAAAGGGCTCTATATTCGTCACCATCAACTAATTCATTCATATAGAAAAAAACAATTCAGTTCTCCAAGAAATATCCCAAAAGTTCGATCTGGAAGAAGCTCGCCGCCACTCTCAACCTTTTCTTTCCTGGACTTAATTAAATTTTCCAACGTTTCAACATAAAATTTTTGCCTATTATTTAAATCAATTCTTAGAAACATAAAGCTCTCCTTTCAATATTATTTATTTAGTTAATACTGTACCGGAAGACTTTGTCTTCCGGTACTTAAGGAAAAGAAATGAAAAAGTGTGGCAATGTCCAGAATTGAACTGGAATAAGCCCATCTATACGCTCATTGCCGTGTCTGGAAGTGGCAGGAGGTTACCACTTCCATTAAAAAGGAAAAGATTGAGGGAACTGCCGGAATTAAACCGGCACTACCATTCAAGTTGTAGGCTTTTGCGTTCCCATATTGCTTGATGATCACTTTTGATCAATAAAAAACCGCCTGATTGCGTTCAGACGGCGTGTTATGCTATAATCGTGGTGCAGGGATACCTGTGGCACCGGTGCGGTAAATTGTGCCCCAGAGATGGGGTGATGCTTATGGATAATAATCAGTTAATTTTGATCTTGGCGTTAATCGCCTTTATCCTTGAATGCATCAAAAAAGACAAATAACCGTCCATAGCCTCGAAAACTTGACGGTTATTCGTTAGTTTAACATCGGGGCTACCGTGCCCGGTGTCCCTGTTTCTTTTTATATTATAACACACTTTTTGGATGATACAAAGTATCTTAATTTTCGTTATCTAATTTGGCAAAATTCTAACTGTATCTCAAGTAAATTTAGACTCGTGCCAGTCAGCTTACTTGAGCCTGATTTTCATTCATACTATAAACTACTGTATCATCGTTCAATTCAAGTATCCACAATACCTCTTGTTTTAAATCTTTCAATGCACCTATAATGCAGTTTACAAAATCCTGATCCATTTCTTCCTGAGTAAGTTGGATGTAGGGACGTACACTTTTATCCCAATATCCAGTTTGAAAAAATTCCTTATAGGATGTTTTTCCTTTATCATTTACACATTTTGCAATATAGCTTTTCATTTTTTTCTCCAATATCATTATAATTTTTATTGAACCTCACCTCATTGAACCATTTCTATTAATAGCCCAATTAATACTTAAAAGAACAATCGGAACCAGGATAACCGTCGCTGCCGCTAAGAGAACATAGCTGCGGTTAACCGTTTCTTTGATTTCTTCTGCCTGCGGCTCTGGAAAAATCCGTTCCCCTCTGACCAAAAGCCGGTGGCTGTTGACACCAATGGGTGTACAGGTCAGCAGGGTCACATAATCCTTGCCCGGTACAGCCTTTAATTCGTCCGTTTGATTGGGTTCGACCACTTTGATCTGATCCACCTGATAGGTCAGAATTTCATCCAGCACGTGGATCTCAAAAGTATCTCCCTCGGTGAGCTGATCCAACTCAGTAAAAAGCTTTGCCTCGTTAAGCCCACTATGGCTCGTGAGGACAGCGTGGCTGCCTTCCCCGCCGATGGGCAGTGCGGTTTCTTTGATATGCCCAGCGCCTTTTCGCAGCACCTCGTCACGGGTGCCATGATAAATCGGCAGATTGATCTTAATTTTGTCAATGACAAGCGTTCCCATGATCCCATCCACGTTTAAGCAGTCCAGATAGTTTTCGGGAAGGACATAGCCGCTGCCTTCGATAAACGGGTCATGTGCGACCATACCATTTAAGCCCTGGTTGTAAGCCAGGGCTTTTTCTTTTTCTTCCGCCATGACGGAAGCGTTCATCTGCTCCACCGTGATTTGATAATCCTGAATCACTTCCCCATGCTGCCGATTTGACAGCAGATTCGCGATGATCGGGTACGCCAAAAAGCAAGCTCCGATGATGAACATTAAAGTGATGGCCATATTCGATAGAATCCGCTTCATCTGCTGTCTCCTTTCTTTTACGATGCGCTATTATTCGATTATTCAGCCTTTTTCGACTTTTTAATTCTTATTACAATCAATGCACCTGCAGCAATCAAGCAGAACCCGGCTCCAATGATGAACGTCGTACCCCCATCTGCGCCTGTAAACGGCAGATCATATTTCGGAACGTTGGTAATCGTCACCGTGTTGGCAGCTAAGTATGATACCGAATCGGCTCTCACTTTAAAAGGTTTCTTTGAAAGCTGGTAATCCACTCCATTGACATTCTGGGGGGCCTGTGTTTCCACGAGCCAGTACCAGGTGACCGCGTCTAAACTGTTATGCTTGTCGCCCATGACGCCGTACTCAATTCCGTAAAAATGTGCTTTACCCTGGGCGTCGGTTGTCACTTCCCAATCTTTGGCGTGGTCTGTCGGGTCAACGATCGCATTAATCCCTTTATTCGCATCGCTTTCACTGCGATAGATTTTGAACTTCGCTCCCGGCAGCGCAATATTTCGGTTGGTGCTGTCTACCTTCACCAGGTTAATACCGGTTGTATGTGTCTCCGGTTTTTTGTCGTCGGGTACGGATACCTGATCATATTTGACATGCAGGTTGTTGGTGTAATCCAGGGAAGCGCCATTGTAAATCGCCTGTCCCATGGAACCCTCAGCGGTTTTGTTTAAGACCGTTCGGAATTCAATGTTGATGGTACCCACATTGTTATCCTGACCTAAACTGTAAACACTTGGTTTTTTAATGTCTTGCAGGGACTGCGCGGCTTCCTTTTTGCCCGTGTCATTCAGCGTGACGGTTAATTTTCTGCCATTTGCAGTTGTTGGCTCATTGACGGTGTAACCGCCGGTGCTCATCTTTACACGGTTTCCGTGAATATCGACACGATACAGCTCCGTACTGCCCGATACAAAATCAAGTCTTGTATCCAACACATCGGTAATCTGGTAGACATCGCAGGTGGCCATGTCGTCCGGCATGGTTGTTTCGATGATCCACTTATTTTCCTGGCTGATGTCGCAGGTATCGTCCTTGTTGTCCAGCTGTGTAATAAATTTGTCGATTTCCGGGCCTGGCTTCAGCTGGTTCTTTGGATAGATATGCATATCATAGATCCATCCGTCACCTGCCGGATTCGTCAACGGCAGACTGACCAGACAGTCGGCTGCCTTGATGTCCACGGCGGGGTTGTCGATTTCCTGCACCAGATAGATCCCCATTGGGAGCTTACTGTTGCCGGTAATGGTCGCCGTTCCCTGAGCATTGGTCGTCAGCGTAACCGGTGTCCATGACGTATCCTGTTTGGTAACGTCACTGTCCTGCATTTTCGTGATTTTAAATTGTACGTCCTGCAAAGCAACAGCGGTACTCGGCACCGTCTGAACCGTTCCGTCACACCTTACCCTTGCCTCTGTAATATCGTCCATCCGGTATTTGTGAATGGTGATGCTGCGGTCGATAGCAGGATCTGGAATCCCTTCGCCTGCCGCAAAGACACTGACCACAGATGAAAACAACATGGTCAGGGTCAGCACTGCGGTCACCGCTTTTTTAAATCCTTTCTTTGATATTAATTTTTTAAATTTCATTCTACTTTTTACCTCTTTCCTCAAATTTTTTGTAACCAGCTACAAAAGCCATGCCTAATAACAATGCGCCTAACAAGCTAAAAAGCAAGCGGTTCGAATCATTTGTCCCCGCATAGGGCATTTGAGGATTCGGATAATTGACAAGCTGCAAGCCTGTAGCTGTTTTCATAACTGCCGGGGCCAGTGGTTTTCCTTTTGCTTTAATGTCAATGGTGTTTGCTTCAGCGTCAATCGTTACGCGCCACTGTCCTTTTGGCAGCTGATACCCGGCCTTTGTTTTCACTTCAACCAGGTTATATTCACCGCTTCGAAGCTCACCAAAATTGACAATTCCTTCTGTATCGGATGTCAATTTCTTAATCACAGTCGTCCAACATGAATCGTCTGCTCCTGCCAATTCGCTGTGACTGTGTTTATCGGATTCTCCTGGTTTTATTCCTGTTTGGTCTGAATATGCTTTGTCATATTTGCAGGCGTATAGCTCGAATTCAACCCCCGGCATTGCCTGCCCGTTTTCATCCACTTTTTCAAAGGAAAACTCCACCTTTTTGGCCGCATTGGGGACGTCCATGGTCATGGCGTCCTCTGTCCCTGTTACGGTGAAGTATATGGGATCGGTCGATAAAATGTGATCGTGTGGCGCTTTTGTTTCTTTAATGTAATAATCTCCCGGGAAAAGCTCCACATGAAATCGTCCCAGCTCGTCCGTATCCGCCTCTGCAACCAGTTCATCCGTGTCTTTGTTGTAGATCTGAAGATGGGCGTTCTGCAATCCGTCAAGGGTTTCTTCATCGGTTTTCGTGAATTGACTATAGACGTTCTTCCCTTTAAAAGTTGCCTTATAGCTTGCGGACATGTTCCCTGATCCCACAGCAAGGGACACAAAAAGGCGCTGTGTATTGGGAACATCTGGATAATAGATCACACAAGCATCGGGAATGCTGGCATCGGTACTGAAACGCTTGGCGGTGGTTGGGGTAATGGTTGCGCTCACGTCGCCGCTATAGCTGCCATCAGCATAAAGCATAAAATCATCGTCGTCATAAATGGTAAAGCTGCCCGTATAGTCTCCATAGGTCTGTCCGGAAGTGTTCCGGGCAATCGCGTGGACACCTTGCGGCAGGTTCACGGTGTATTGGCCATGCTCTGAAATATTCGAACATACTGTCTGAAACCAACCGGTTTCCTGACGCTGGTTCGCTCTGTTCCAAGTCGCTTCCTCTCGTTCCGCGACAATGTTCCAGCTCGCATTCCAGTTGGGTGGGTCTTGATAGCTCTTGGTGTTGACCAGATCAGCGACGACTGGATCGGTCATGTAATAACTGCTGTAACTGGATATTCCGGCAATCACACGAATGGCAGCCCAGGTCTGGACATAGTATTCTCCGCTCTGCCCATCATGGTAGCCATGGTACATGACATTTCGAATCCGGTAGCTCTGTACGTTGGCGCTGTCTCGGATATAGGTGATTGGAATATTCGGCCCAGTTGTTTCAGACGGAATATTCAGCGTTGGATCGGCGCAATACGCGATACCATCAACGCCGTTATCACTGATCCGGATGATCGGTGTCGTGGTGGTAATAATGTCGGTACCGTCCGGGCTTGCAAAGTCTGAGCTGTAGATCACCCCGTCATCCCAACCTGCAGCATAGGTGATGATCATGGGTTTTTTATGATCTCCAAGGGGAACCGTTTTTAGATATTCCGGATTAGCCGAGAGGGTGACAACCCCTTCACCGGAATTTCCGACAATATAGTTGCCTTGATCATCTTTGGGAAATGCGCCTTGCGCATCCTTTGAATCCGTCTGTGGTACCGTTGTTTCTGTTGCCGGTGCCGCCTGACGCTCCGATGCAGCCCAGGCCGTATGAATGGACAGGAGAAAACCACTCAGGAAAGAAAACATTAAAAACAGACACAGGGTTGAGACCCCTATTTTCCGTAAATGTTTTTTCAATTTAGACCTCCTTATTTTTTCTTTGGGCTTAAGGCTTAAATTGCTCCTTTATTGCTCATTCTTAAGCCCACCGTTTCGGTTGGTGCGGTGCATGTTGGTGCTCTCACGTAACACATGGCTCTTCTCCCCTTTCTCTTTTCTTTTTGATCAATAAAAAAACAGCTCCCTGAGCTGTCTGTTATGGCTGTTTGAAGCCTGATCAATCTGCGGTTATCGTTATTTAATTTAAAAATCGGCATCACCTCCACTAAATGGTGCTTCTTTGAAAGGATTGCCGAAGCGGCGTAGCCGCCCCGGCTATTTCAAAGAAATAAAGGAAATGAATGGCGGTGTCTGGTACTGCCCCAGATATGATACAAACCAAGCGTATAATCTGTATCAAAAAACTGAATCTTCACCGCCGTGTTATCAGGGATTCTCTCCCCGTTATCTTTGTTTCGATTAGTAACGTTAGCGGCAAATTTCTCCGCCGCATCATACAATGCCAGTTTTCCTTCCGCAGGCTATCCTCCGTTCTATAGCATTGACCACATATGACTATATATGATAGTTACTTGCATTCCCATAATTGAAAAGAGTGCCCGGAAGCACCAGGCACTCCAATGTGTGTAATAATTACGTTCGCTCAGATTATCGCTTTGCTTTTCGGCGGTTATGAACACCTAAAGTAATTGCACAAACCAAGGCAGCGCCGCCAATCAGACCAATGTAAAGCGGGCTGTTGTTTGAATCAATCCCGGTATCTGGAATCTTTTCTTTCACATTGCCCAGCGTGGCGGTTGTGGTTTCATGATCCACAACTTTCAGTTCATAGATGGTTGAATCAAGAACATAGCCCTCCGGGGCTTTGGTTTCCTGATAGAAATACTGGCCATCTGGCAGCTTGCCGATTTTCAGGTTGCCCTGCTCATCGGATTTTCCCTTGAAGATCACCTTTTGATCCGCATCCATCACGCTGATCTCTGCGTTCGGAAGGGCTGTTTTGGCTTCGCTATCTTCTTTGTAAAGAACAATGTCTCCGCCTTTGGCTTCGTTGAAGCATTCAAGCTCAACTTCCACCAGTGGGGTTTTATTGTCTTTGAAGCTCAGCTCCACGGTATGGATGGTTTCATCCAAACGATAACCGTCCGGGGCTTTGGTTTCGACCACGTCATACTTGGCCGTGCCGCTGCCAAGGAATAAAGCCGTTTTGGATTTTACCGGAACGGTCGATGTTTCATCGACTTTGGTGAGATCCATCGGCTCAACCGCTTTTGCTTCGGTGTCTGGTTTGTCAGTGCCCGGTGTCTCTGTCCCTTCAGACTTCACATCTGGTTTTTCCGGATCTTCCGTCATCCGGACAGCTGCACCCTCTTTGGTCATGAAGAAAGCTTCTGTAACCGTGGCTTCTCCTTTTTTGTCTGTGACCATATGGGCGACAGTATCGCCTTTAAAGGCTTTGACGACCCCCTCCGGTGTGACGATGTCTTCCGCTGCCTTCACCGCGTATTCAGCCCCTTCAAGGTCTTTTTCTTTGTAGTTAACCTTTCCGGATGCGTCAATGGTGTAATTATTCCGGTCTTCAGCGGCTTTGTGTAACCGGATATTCCCCATGGCCATCTCATCGGTCATGAGTGCCTGGGTGACTTTATTGTCTTTGGTGATTTCAAACGGGTATAAATCGTCCGGGCATAAGTACGGCGCTGGTGCATCGACTTCCTGATAAAAGTATTTGCCTGCTGGCAGTGTGATGGTAATTTCGCCGTTTTCATTGGTTTTTCCGGTAAAGATGATGTTCTCCCCGGTTTCGTCGTAAACATTGACGGTGACGCCCGGAATCAACATGCCATCCGAAACATCCTTTTTTGTAAACTCAAAAGGACGCTCTACATAGTAATTTTTGATGGCTTCACCTTTATTGGCCTGAACCACCACCAGCGGATCGTTGCCCTGGATGGCATAAGTGACTTCATAACGGAAATTGTTATCTTCCAGATGATCCTTGGTGCTGAGTTCTTTCAGGTAGTAGTTACCGGCAGGCAGGTTTTCAACGGTGTTTGCCTGGCCTTTTTTCACGGTCTTCACCGATACAAGTGTGTCCGCGGCGATGGTGCCGCCTTTACCGTCACTCATGGCTTCTTTGGTGTAAAGGCCAAAGTCGATGTCATTGGCCGGAACATCCTTATAATGGATGGTGACGCCGTCACCTTCCTGTTCAATCTTGTCGATTTCCTGTTCCAGTTTTGTCAGTTGAAACTCAACGTTCTGGCGGTCATTGTGGAAGGTGGTGTTTTCGACATTGTCGGATGCCTGAACGGTTTCACCTTTATATTTCAGGGTGACTTTCTGCTCCGTTCCCGCGTTGACAAAACCTTCCGGCGCGGATTTTTCGACCACTTTGTATTTGCCTAAGTAAAGGTCTTTGGTAATGGCCTTTCCGTTATCTCCGGTGGTCAGGGTGTCCGCCAGATCGCCTTTGTGCAGGCGAACGGTGCCGTCGGGTGTCGTAATGTCTTCGTCCGCATAAACTTCCAATACCGTGCCTTTTAAGGCTTTTTCATTAAAAATAAATTCTGTGACATTGCCATATTTGCTTGGAGTGGTTTTAGTACCGTCCAGCTGGTCGCCGGTTTTAGTGACTTCAATCCGTCCTTTGGCCGGTTGATCGTAGACACTGACTGTGCTGCTGTATTCCGTTTTGCCGTCAATTTCAATTTTATCGCAGGTTGTCGGGCTGATGGTGACCGGGATACCCTGGTATTCTTTGCCGTCAACCGTATATTTTTGCGTGTTGTTGCTGGCGGTCAGTCCTGCGGTTAAGTATCCATCCGGAGACGAAGCTTCAACCACGGCGTAGCTGCCGCTTTTGAGTTTTTTCGGAAGGGACAATTTCCCTTCATCGTTGGTCTTAAAGGTATCGGTCGGTATAAACAGGGTTGCTGCACTGGACTGTTTGACAAACTGCATGGTCGCCAGGTCAATGACCTTGAATTTGACCCCGGATACCGGGATTTCTTTCTGTGTTTCCGAATCTTTCTTCACGATAATAAGATCGCCGTACATCATTTTGTTGGTAAGCGGAATCTCAATTTCTTCGCCGCTGCCGTCAACGACAACGATCAGATCATCAATGGGAATAAAGCCCTCTGGCGTTTTAACTTCGTGAAGGATATAAGTCCCCACAGGAACATTTTCCCAGCGGATACGGCCATTTTCGTCGGTTTTTCCGCTAAACAAATTGTCCCCTTCCGTCAGCTTTTCGCCTTTGTCGATGGCTGACTTTAAGGTCAGGGTAAAATCAACGTTTGCCAGGGGATTTAACACATCATCCACATTGTCTGGATCAGTGATCGCATATTTGACAATGCTGACAGGATTGGTTTTAACATCGTTGGGGATCTCCGTAACGCCCTGCATGCCTTCTGCCCATACGGTGACCGGATAGACGGTTTCATTAGTTTTATAGCCGTTACCGGCACTGATTTCTTTGTAAAAATAGTCGCCTAGGACAACCGCGCCAAAGTCAGCAATCCCATTCGTTACGGTTGCCTGAGTCACCAGCTGGGTGCACTCGGGATCTTTGTAAAGGCCAAAAACAGCGCCATCAAGACTAGCGTCCCCGGATGGCTGTGTTTTGCTCAGATCAAGGGCCAGATGGCGATTGTCGGTTTTTTGTACATCCGGGTAAGTCACGCGCTTCACAAAGTTTGCACTGGCGGAAGCTTCCTGTCCCTGCCCCTGGACACTGGCACCGGCCACAACACTCTGTGTATCCGGTTCAGACGCCGGGATAAACATCAGGCTTGCATAAGCCACGCCGGTGGCTTTGATCGGTACCGTAACGGTTCCATCTTTTTCCGGGCCTGCACACAATTTGAAAGCCGTTCCTACTGGAATACCTGAAGTGGTGGAAGTGATGGTACGGCTGTCACTCAGTTTTGCAACAATGCCCAGACCATCGAGTTCAAGGGTAAAGGTACCGGAGCCGCTGGTGGTGTACCAGTCAGTTTCCTGCATCTTTTCACCAACGTTCCACCGGGTATCCGGTGAGCCACTTACCGTGATGCCCCCAACTTCAACTGGCGCGTGGTCAAGCAGCCAGCGGATATTGGGATCGTTATAAACCGCGGGGTTCGATGACGTTTCTCCACAGGCCAATCTTACTGCCCACCAGGTATCCATGAAAGCGCTCTGCGCATCGCCGCCTTCACGGGCCATGAATTCAGCCCCTCCTGGTCCGTCATAGCCGTAATAGAGCACGGTTCTCAGTTGAGCGTTATCCGTGATCTGCTGGTTATAGATGGTTCCATCGGGCGTATTCTTATCGGGCTCAATACAGTACGCGGTATGCGCGACACCGGAATCGTCCACGACGGTGATAATCTGGGTGTAACTCGTATATCCCCCGTAATCTTTCGAGACAGACACGCCGGAGCTGCCGGATGCCCGCGTCATGGGATTGTAGTTCGGATCTTCAGACGAGTAAATGACCCAGCCCTGATCGGATTGTCCGACTTCGTTCACTGCGTACTGCGCCAGGTCACCCGTCGGTGGCAGATCCTCACCTTCCTCGGCTTTTGCCACCATTGAGCTCAGCGGTGACAACAGCGTCAGCAAGGTGAATAAGAACGCAAAAAGCAGCGAAAATGTTTTTTTCAAAGCTTTGTTTTTATACATACTTTTTCTTCCTCTCTTTAATTTTTCAATTTTAGCAATAGGATTGCTGTCAGGTTGGTGCTCTGATCTTTTTGGGGCTTCTTTTGATCATCTTCTTTCACCTCCGGTATAATGGATCTGTTCTTGCCGGGAAGCTGCGGACATCAGGGACATGCAGCCTAATCCGGCCAAAAAACCAAAAAGGACAATGCCATAGTAAAAACTTGGCATTGTCCCAAATGCGGTAAGCATACCGAAAAGCCCTAAAATCAAACAGATCAATAAAAAAACGATCACTGCCAGACTAAACTTTAGTGTATGGTCTTTTTTCATTTCATATCGGACGTTAACATACAGTACGACACAGGTTCCAATCAGACCGGACAAGATAAAAATTCCGATTGCTATGAGCACAGTTATAATGATATTCAAATAAATTTTCCTCCTTTCGCCCTAAGAGGATCTATTCTCAGATCTAGACCATAAGAGCAATAAATCACTTTCCTACACAGAAAAAGGCCACCTTTTGAGACGCTATCAAAGGGTGGCCTTAACTTTAAATCAATTTTTCATTTTCAAGAATATGACATATATCTCGAAAATTTTCATAGGTAAAACACGAAATTTGATGTTCGACACAGTATTTCTCAAGTCGTTTATCTCGTTTTGCTAAAACAACATCTGCCGCTTCTGCACCTTCAAAATCAGATATACCATCTCCAATAAAAATCACAGGAATATTGTAACTTTGATAGTTTTGAATGATTTTTTTCTTATCGATCCCATTTTTATGAGGATACTCTGATGAATGCAATTTTAGACATCCTGACAAAAATTGGATTTGATTTGATAGGATTCTTGATGGCGGTATATCGATACTAGCAGCTTTTAAACTATAAAAAATATTTTGAAATGCTCCTGCACTAACAATGGTATAATCATATCCTTTTTTAATAAAGTCCTTGAAAGTTGGATCAATAACAATATTTTGTTCTAAAAAACGGATATAAGTTTTTTCTGTTAAATTGGAAGCTTCTAGCAATTCTTGAACATATTTAGCAATAGATATCTCTTTTTTATGGAGCCTTTCTTCATATTTTTTTTGCATTTCAGGTACAAAATGCCTGGCAATTGTTGTTGTGCTGTCATTTACAGAGATTGTACCATCAAAATCAATAATGAATTTATATTTTTTTCTATTCTTCATCTATCAGCAGACATTTGCATCTTTTCTAAATTTCTTAACCTCATCCATGAACGCTTTAACACGCTGTTTGTCAACATGATTTTCAAATATGCCATCTTTTTTAAAGGTTGTCCCTACTACTGCACCATCGGCTAAAGAAAGTTGTTCTCGAACATTTTCCAAACGTACTCCTGTATTCGCAAAGACAACCGTATCAGGAACTGTATCTTTAACACGTTTTAGCACTGCTGCGTCCGTTTCTGTCCCCGCGGTCAAGCCAGAAACACATAATGCATCTGGACGATTGTTAAATACTGTTGATTTTGCAATTGATACAATATCGCGTTCACCCAAATAAGCTGCAGCTTCTGGAACAATATTGAACAGTAATTTTACATTCTCTGCACCAATATATCGTTGGTGACGAATTGTCTCCCCAACATTTGTATCCCACAGACCAAAATCCGACCCATAGACACCAGTAAATATCTCCCTAACAAAGCATGCGTCAACTGCCACAGCCAGATCTAAGGATTTTTTTGCATCCCAAAGTACATTCACACCATACGGAATCTCGATCAACGGTTTAATTTCTCCGATGACACGTGCCATAGCCGCAACGGTTTCTGTTTTTACATTAGTTAGATATGGTAGAGAAAATTCATTTGAAAACATTACTGCATCCACGCCACCTTCCTGAAGCGCTAAAAAATCTTCTCTTGCATGACGGATTACTTTTTCCATCCCACCTGCTTTGTCAAAATGAGGATCGCCTGGAAGTGCATCCAAGTGACACATTGCAATTACCGCTTTTTCTGTAAATAATTTATCTTTTAACCAAGTCATTCTTTATTTCTCCTTTATTATATATTATTCTTTCATTGCATATTTTTTTACAAAAACCATCAATCCGATGGTAATAATAACCAATATTCCTAAACCGGCGTATCCTAAAAATCCTAAATTTGCGATAATAAAATCAAAAACATTACCTGCCCACAGCGAACTAACCTCTTGTCCGGCTTCAGAGACACCACCTTGAACTGCCAATGTCGTAAAGTAAGGAGATACCCAGGTAGCAATATATAAGATACCGATCATATTGATAATACCGCTTATTAATGTTTTCAAAATATTTCCCTTATGGATAATGGTGGCCATACAGATATAAAACGCTGCAAAAGCCAAATCTGCCAGTGGAAGAACCTTATTGCCTGGAAGAATCGTTGCAATGACCAGTGTAATAGGAATAATAAGGGTTCCTATAATCATTGTTGTTGGATGACCAAGCGTCACAGCTGAATCCAAGCCAATGTACACTTCCCTACCAGAAAAATGTTTAGCAAAGAATCCTTTGGCTGCTTCAGAAAGAGGCATTAATCCCTCAACTATAATTTTAATCATTCTCGGGAAGAGAACCATAATCGCACAGACGCCCATAACAAGGTTCGCGCTGTCTTTAAATCCATACCCTGCCAGTAGGCTTAGAATAATACCAAGGATTGCCCCAATGATTACTGGATCTCCTATAAAGCCCACTTTATTTTGGAGTTTTTTGATATCAAGTTCTGAATTATTAATAAATGGAATCTTTGAATAAAGTTTATCTAAAATCACAAATAGTGGTACACTACTTGCAGCATAACCTTGAGGGATCGATATACCTTCTACACCAATCTCATTTTGAACACGCTTCGCTGTATAGTCAGCCGAAAGCAACGACCAAGTCGCTTGAATTAGTGCAGCACCCATCCCTACAATCACATTTCCAGTTATCAGATTAACTACGGCACCAGTAAAAGCATAATGAGAATAGTTGAAAATATCAATATTCATCGTCTTTGTAGCGCCAATTGCCAGTAAGATAACATTTAACAGAAAAACACAAGGGATGATTAATGCGCCAACCATTGTCGAAAAAGCAACGCCTGCGCCTGCAGCTGAGCCAAGATCAATTACAGTCAAATTGAACCCAAAACGTTCAACTATTAAATTTACCGCTGGTGACAAAATACTTGAAATTAGACCAACGGCTAGATTAAATCCAATAAAACCTACACCTACGGTAATGCCCGATTTCAATGAACGAAAAAATCCCAAACCAAAGAATAATCCGATCACAAACAGAACAATAGGAACAAAAACGGTCGATCCTAATGATAAAATATAATCAAAAACTGCTTCCATACTCTCTCCCCCCTGACAGTTTAATTTTTCAGAATATCCAAAATCTTTTGAGCCGCTTCATCCTCGCCAATTCCAATGAGAAACGGGGTACCAACCACAACCGGCAGCCCGTAATCCTCCTGCAATTTCATCGATGTGATAAAAAGATCCGCTCCTTTGTACATCTCAAGTTCACTCAGTTGCACTTGACTTAATGTATATTGAATATTATTTTTGTCGAGAATCTCCCGAACTTTCTCTGAAATGATCGAAGACGTAGCCATACCTGTTCCACAGGCGACAATTACTTTTTTCATGATTTTACTCTCCTTTCAAAATCAACATCTTTTCCAAAACGGGTCTTTTCATCTACACCCATTAAAAATCTTTCTAAAATAGTCACTATTCCTAAAGCATCTTCAAGGTTAATTACTTCCACTGGACTATGTGTATATCGGGTAGGTAGAGAAAGATTCGCCACCACTACCCGACTATTCTCAATCGCGATGTAGGCCGTCTCGGTCAGTATTCCGCAAGCAACTTCACGATTTAACGAAATTCCTGCATCCTTTGCTATTTCCTCTAAATGTGAAAGAAAACGCTTATTAGGAACAATCCCTGCCAAAGTACCACGGCTGTGGTGATTCATGTATGTTATTGCTGGTCCTTTTCCCAAAGCTATTTCCGACATTCCTTTAAGATCTGGCGTATCTGTCGCTGGTGTTACATCAATTCCCAAAACGATATCAGGGTCAATTGTCCGTACAGCAGGCATAATTCCTCGAGTGTTGAATTCTTCTTGAACGCTGAAGACCAAATAAATATCTGCTTTACATGCTTTGACATCTAAACATTCAGCAAGGTAAATCAATATTCCAACAGCTGCCCGATCATCCATCGATTTATTCGCAATACAATTGTTTTGGAGTTCCATAAATTCCGGTTTAAAACTTACCGGCGTTCCAACTTGAACCCCAGCTTCAAGTACATCTTCTTTGCTTACTGCTCCAATATCTATATATTGTTCCTGAACTGTCTTTTGTCCCTTTCTATCTGTTTCCGTCAACAAATGGTGCGATTTTACTCCAATGATTCCATTAACTTTTCCAAACTCTCCATCCAACTGAACCCTCTGCCCAGCAAGACATGTCGGATTTAATGAACCAAGTTTTTCACAGTAAACAAAACCATCGTCTGAAATGGCTTTAACCATCATACCTACTTCATCCGTATGCCCAAATAACATTACCTTCTTTTTTCCTACATTTTCTGGTGTCAGATGACAGATCAGGTTACCGAGATGATCAATTGTTACCTTTCCAAACTTTTCCAAGTGATCAGCCACAGAATGAATTACCGCGTCTTCATAACCGACATTGCCTTGCAGATCAGTCAATTCTCGAATGATTGTTTTTAATTTTTTCATTATTCTACTCACATTCTCTAAAAATTTCTTTCATCGTCATTACCAACTGTTTTGGTGTATTGCTTTCCTTGATTTTATGAATACACAGTGAATCTGATAAAAGTCCAGCCAAAAACGACAAGATTTTCAGATGCTCTTCACCACTTGAAAATACTAGTCCAATGACCAGATCCACATCAGTATCTTCGAGTGTTTCAGCATTTTTAAATTTAATTGCGTGCTTTGGTCTGACAAAGAATAAGGTATTTTTGAGTACATATTCTGGATCCGTGTGACATATCGCAATATTTAAGCCATCCAGTTTCAATCCTGTGGGGTACTTTTTTTCACGTTCTATTATTTTTTTTCCATACATATCTGTAACAAACCCAGCTATAAACAGATCTTTTGAAACTGTGGTTAACATTTCCTCAGATGTCGAAAAATCAACATTACAATATACAAACTCTTCGTTAATCATCCCTCTCCCCCTTTCTCCAGTTTTTTAGATACGCTGCTAAACAACGTCCCTCTTTAATCTTTTGATCAAAAACATCATAAAAATTCAAGTCATTTGAAAAAGCATTAATTCGCATTACTGTATTAATTAAGAGCTCTTTTTCTTTCGATGCAATGAAAAATATCATCCGTACTTTAAGATTATCAGGAAAAATCACACCGTCCTTAATATACAATACGTGCATTCCAGAGCCCAACACACCAGCTTTCTCACCAGCATGAGGAATTGCCATGGAATTACGCAAGATAAAGTGTGCACCATATAGATGAATTGAATTTTCAATTTCTTCACAATAAGCTGTGTTAATAACATTTTTTCCAATTAATACCTGACTACATAGATGAAGCGCTTTACTCCAGTCTTCAATATGATCTATAATGGTAATATCATTTTCGGTCAAATGATCAAACAAACTCTTTTCCAACTTTTCTTCTTCAATGATCCCAGGAAAATTTTGTTTTAACTCACGAGTCAGACAATTTAAATCCGAAACTTTAACATACTTTTCCAGGACCTCTACTAATTTTTCCATCGGAATTTTTTGAGGATTTTTTCTTTGAATAATTCCAAATTCTTTTAGGTTTTTATCGTCTTCAAAGGTCAGAAAAGGAGAGATTGTCAAAACTGGAGTATCAATACCTTTTTTTACTTCAAAAGGTAGTTTAATTGTACTTATAACCACGGCAACATCATTGGTTAAATATTCAGAAATCTGATAGATTGATGCAGTTGCGACAATCGTTACATTGTAGTTTTTTTCCATAAAGTTTTTTAAAAGAACGGATGTCCCATAACCTGAAGGACAGACCAAAAGTACAACAATGTTTTTTCTGTTTTCTTCATCATGTCGTCTGATGGCTCCTAAAAAATGAATTGCAAAAAGGGCGATATCCGCATCATCATAACTAACCTTCAGTGGTTGAGATAATTTTCCAACATGTGCATTTAAACTTTCAATCAAATCCTGATAAGCTTCAGTTGCCTGAATATAAGTTTGACGATCTATTTCAAAAACACCTTTTGAACGATAAATCGTTCCCTTAACATGCTGATAGAGCCCTTCCAATAATATGGTATCCTCCGACAGATTAATCTCGAGATCTTGTCCAACCGCAGTGACCAACTTCGATACAAATATCTTAATAGCCAGTAGGTTTTTCTGATACGCACTATTGTAAAATTTATCACTATACTTAACAAGCATCGTCGTCATCTGATGCTTTTCTTCATCATTGATATCAACGTTCATTTGAGCAGCAAAGAGCTCTATGATTTTTTCAACATGCCGTTGTTCTTCTTTTGAAATCCGTTGTTGCTCTTTTTGTCTTGAGACAGCTTTGAGGCTGTATCCATATTTTATTCGATGCACATTCACTAGAATTTGTAACAAAAAATCTTCGAAAAAGCCCGTAAAAAGATAATTAGATGCAAGATCATTGATATGCATAAGCAATTTTTCAATATCCAACAAAGAAAAATCTTCAATCACCAAATGGTCTGCCGGATTAATCAATTCTTTTTTTCCTATTCCTGAAAAAAGAACCATATAAGAACTTTTATATTTGCGTGAGATGAACCTTCGTATGATTTTTTCATCCCCAGAAATCAGACGGCCAGTATCGATGAGAATTCCTTCTTTTTCCAAAATTGGTCGGATTTTTCGAAGATCAGACTTTATTGTATTTCTAGAAACTTCAAGAAAATCAGATTCTTTTCGGATATTGATCTTTCCAGTAAGGACAAGTTTAAACATTAAATAGTTTAAACGTTCCTGGGGATCAGATTTATAGATCGCCCGCAATTTTTTACCAAGTCCTTCAAAATCCTCAATTGTAGAATGGTAAACACCATTATTTGTCTTAATTATTTCAGGATATTTTAGTACAGACAGGTAGTAATTTAGATTATCCATTTCATAACGCACCGCATTTTCTGACAGACTCAGCTGATGTTGGATCTCTCTCATTGTTGTCTGAGGATGACTTTCAAAAAAATAAACCAGCTCAAGCAGTCTTTGATTCACTTTCATTGTTCCACCTCCTTTTTTCCGGTAGCGCCTTTGCACTTTAATCATAATGCCCGAGACGTATTTACACAATATTCATTTTTTTAAACTTTTTCCTGAAAAATTGACCCCTGAAAAATAAAAAGAGATCTGATATGCTGTAATCAATAAATTATCAAGGAGGTCTTTATGCAAAACTATATCATACCATCGCTGGCTTCGGCCAATCAACTCTGTCTTGGCACTGAAGCAGAATTAGTGGAACAAAAAGGGTATTCTGAACTTCATCTTGATATTGAAGATGGTAATTTTATCCATAATATCACTTTTGGAGAGAGAACATTGTTGTCCCTTCGCAATGTGAGTCCTCTTCATTTTAATGTTCATTTGATGGTCACGGAACCAGTGGCCTACCTTCCACTTCTGAAAAAGCTCAGCCCATGCAGTGTCTTTTTTCATGCTGAATCCACCCAACATATTGCAGAAGTTCTTTCTCTTTTTGAGGAAAATAATATAACCGTTGGGTTGGCCTTTTTGCCTTTTACTGCTCTTAACAATTATGCATATCTTATCCAACGTTGTCATTCGATTTTGTTAATGACTAGCGAACCTGATGGAAAAAACCAGTGTTTTATTGACACTATGGTCGATAAAATTAAAAAAGCTAGTCAAGATTTCCCTCAACAGGCAATCTGGACTGATGGAGGCATTTCTTTTAATCGAGCCAAAACCCTTTTATCTGCTGGCGTAAAAAAGGTTGTAATTGGTAGGGATTTTTTTAGTAATCTTTAGTCCAACTTAAAATCACCTTCCAACATTAACTTAGCATAGATCAAACCTTTATAATAAGAAGCCACTCTTGAAACGGATTGTTTATATTAAAAATTCTGTTTCAGGTACCTAGATTTATTATATTTTGAAATATCAAATCACTTCAACGCAAAAAATGAAAAAAGGCGCTATGCGCCTTTTTCAAGTTTTTGTCCATTTCTGCTTTTTATTTGCTGGCTTTACGTTTTCTTCTGGCGAATAAACCCGCACCGCCAATTCCGAACAATGCGAGAATGCTGGCGATTAATCCAGTGCTGCGTGTCTGGCTGATCCCGGTATTCGGACCGTTTGTACCATTATCCGTACCGTTCTGATCAACGACGGTGCCAGTGCCGGTTGTCGAACCACCAGCTCCACCGTTGCTGCCATCATTCACATTACCGGCTCCGCCATTTCCATCTTGTCCTGGATTTTGTGCGGCTTCATTATCGGCAACTAATTGATCCATCTGTTTCACCAGATCGGCTAACTTTTGTACCATGGCAGGATCAACTTTCGATTTCGCATTTTCGGAGAGTGCATTGTACATGTCTCTGGCTGCATAGACTGCGCCTTTATCATCCAATGTGAGTTCACCCGGATTTTTCAGCGCGCCGACCACTGTTTCAACCTGATCGGCTGCTTGTTCGTCTTTCAGATCGGTGATTTTATCTTCGGCCTGATCCAGTTTATCATAAACTTCTTTGTCCATCATCGCTTTGGCTTCAGGAGAAAGTGCGTCGTAGGCATCGGATGCCCGCTGTACGGCTTCTTTGTCTTCCAGTGTCAGATCATCAAGATCCTTGAGGTCATTGATGATATTCGTCACATTTTCAACGTCAAGCACATCAATCTGGTGTACCAGACTGTCAAGAGCTGCCTTGGTATTGGCATCCATGTACTGTTTCTGTTCGTCGGTCAGGGCATTATAGGCATTAACAGCAGCTTTCACAGCCTCTCGGTTTTCTAAGGTTAAATCATCGACCGAAGGTAACGCTTCAATCTGATCAGTAACCGCGTCTGCGGTATGAATATTGTCAATCACCTTAACCGCAGCTTCCAGTTTGTTAACGGCAGCTGGATCGACTAATGCTTTCTGGGTATCGGTTAATCCGTTATAGGCTTCGCTGGCTTCTGCCACCGCTGTTTCCGCATCACGATCTATAACTGAAGGTAAGCTGTTGATCTGATCAGTGACCGTTTTTGCGGCTTCAACATCAATCTTGTGTTGTTCAATGAGTTTGGCCATCTGGGTTTTTGCATCTTCTAATTTCTGAACAACGGCCTGTTCCATCATATCTTTCTGAGTGTCGGTCATGGCGTTGTAGAGATTCGCCGCGTCGTTGACCGCTACTTCATCGCTCAGCTGTAACGCGTCCGTCCCCGGTAATGCATTGATCGCCTCGGTGACCGTTTTAACCGCTTCTTCGTCCTGCATATGCTGAAGCTTGACTTCGGCCAGTTTCTTTTCCGCATTGGCAAGGGTCTTCACTGCGCCTTCTTTTTCAACAATGGCTTTCTGATCATCCGTTAAACCGGCATAAGCGGCTCTGGCAGCTACGATTTCAGCTTCATCCTCAAGCTCAATGTCATTAACGCCTGGCAGGGTATTGATCTGATTGATCACTTTGGACGCTTCTTTCAGGTCATTGGCTTCTTTTTCGAGCTGAGCAATTTTTGACTCTGCTGAGGTCAGCTTACTTACGGTCTGGCTGCTGACCATGGCTTCTGCCTTATCGTTTAGTGCATCATAGGCGGCTCTTGCTTCTTCAACCGCTGCTTTATTTTCCAAGGTAATGGTATCCGGCAGAGCATTGATCAGGTCGGTTACTTTCTGTGCCGCTGCCTGATTTTCTGCCTGTTCTTTCTTCAATGCTTCGATGGTTGATTCCGCATCGGTCAGCTTCTGGTAGTTATCGACCAGATTTTTCTGATCCTGTGTCAGCTGATCGTATTTTTCTCGAGCCGAGGTAACACTGTCTTCGGCATCCAGTGTAACGTCTGCTGGTATCTGGTTGATGGCAGCTTTTACTGCGTCCGCTGCTTTCTGATCGGCTTCATGATTCGCTTTCAGTTCTGTGACTTTCTGAACAGCTTCAGTGAGCTTCTGGACGTTGTCCTGAGAAACATAACCCTTCTGAGATGCGGTCAAGCCATTGTAGGCTGATTCAATTGCTTTTACGGGATCGTAATCTTTATAGGTAAGCTCATCTGTTGGTTTAATCCCGTTAATCTGATCCGTCACCTTCTGCGCAGCTTCCCGATCCGCTGCCTGGTCTTTAATGGCCTGCTGCAATGAGAAGAAGTTGATGGTGTAGGTGATGGTGGCCGGGTTGCCATCTTTATCAGTTAGTCCAGTAATGGTGACAGTGAATGAATGACCGGCAAGGGCTTGATAATCGCCTAACCAGCTGTAGGACGGGTTAATGATAATGGCGGAGCCCCTGCCATAACCACCCGTGTTGACTGTCCACCAGTTATCATTAAAATCCGGATTGGAGCTTGAGCTGACATAATTAAATTCAGTGGTAGTGCCATCATCTTTTGTGATGGTCACTTTCATACCGCTTGGACTGGTGACTTTATAGTCTGTTCCCAGAGATACGTTGAAAGGTGCACCGTACATGGTTGAACTGCTGATCAAAGCTTCAATGGGGAAGAAACCGTTATTAGGGAATGCGACATTTTCCCGGTCTGGATTGTCAACTGCCGTGTAAGTCAGTACAAAATATTTCCAGCTGCTTCCTTTGGCTGCTCCAAAGCCCACAGTCTTCAAATCGGGATCGAGTAACCATCTGCGGTGACCGAGGGAAGTCCCATTTTGATCATCATCGTCACCAAACTGCATGAGTAACAGATCGTAAATGCTGTAACCATGGCTTCCCATGGAAATATTGGACGAGTGCAGCCCTTTGATCGCGTCCTCGTTTCCACTGCCATCAGCTGCATTATGTGGGTTACCGCTTTCAAAGTTTGTGTCTGCCAGATAGTCGGAACCGGCCTGGGCATATTTGTTATCCTCTTGAGAAATCGTCACTTCACCGAGTCCGCAAAGCGCACGGAAAAAGTTAATGAGTCCCAATGCGGCTTCCTGGCTCTGCTGCGACAAGGTGCCGTCTGCATTATAGGTTTCTTCAATCATTGCAAACAGGTCGCCTTCCTTCGATGCGTCATGATATGGGGACACGTACTTGTTATACAGATCCACAATATCTTTCTGGGTTAAACTCTGGCCATAGTTCTGGGCCGTCTGCATTGCGGCTTCCATGAACTGCTGCGTATTCTGGGCTGCCTGAACTTGGGCGTCCTGTACAGTTGTGTTCTGTACATTTGAATCTACTATCATATTTCCTTGTTCCTTTTCCTCTTTATTTTTGATCTCGTCTTTAACTTTATTGTCCTCAGTTACCGTTGGAGTTTTATCATCCTCCTTTACTTCGGCATCTGTTTTTTCATCCTGAATTTGTTCACCATCGGTTTTGTCTGCGTCCAGATCACTTGTGTCTTTATCTGTGCTGTTTTCATCCTGAATTGTTTTATCGGTGGACGCATCTACTGGTGGCTGCACCAGATCGTTTGCGAGATCATTCTCAATGGACTGATCGGTATTGATGTCTGTATCCGGTGTTTCCATCGTATCATCTACGATTTCTTCGTCTGCTGAAGCATTGCTGTCCTCAATCAATTCATCTTCAAAACCAGTGTCCTCAGTGTATGAATCCTCTTCCCCGTATCCGGCATCTTCCGCATAAGAGGTGTCTTCTTCATATTCTGGTTCTTCTGAACAAGAATAGTCTTCATCATTGGCGGACACTTCTGTTTGTGTGTCTGCCAAATCGGACGTCTCTGCTTCAACGTTAGTGTCTTCAACGCTGTTAGCAATGACCTCATTAGCTGCTGCCAGCTCTTCGTTTGATACGTTATTAACTTCCTGCTGTGCCTCTTCGGTTACGACCATTTCCAGGTTTGCCCGATCCGCGGGTAATTCTTCTGCTAATACTTGCCCACCTGACAATACTGAGAATGCTGCCACGCCACTAACAACGCCTGCTCCGATAGCTACTTTCTTTGCTGATTTGATTACGCTTGATACTTCATTATTGTTCTTCATTTTTTATTTCCTTCTTTCTTGAATTTAAATCGTTAATTTTTGAATTCTCGCGTAAAATCATAGTTATATTTTACGCTCATTTTGTTACATAGTCAACATAAATATGCTCTTTTTGAAACATCTCTCTTACGCTATTTTTACAATTTTCATCCCCCCTTTCTATGCTTAAATAGACCTTAGCCATTTTTTTAATATGCTTCTATGTCTTTATTTATGGGGCTTTCAAGACTTTCGGTCACGTGACCGGTTATTATCTCTCAGCCGCACATTCTATATTTTGTGTATGTATTGATAAGCTTTGGGTTTTCATATAAACTAAATCTTCATTCCAATCCTTTGTGTATTTTGGAGTATCTATTTTTAGTTCATATCTTCCAGGATATTTTTCTTCGATCAGTTCCTTGAATTTAATACAAAAATCAGGCCCTCTTCTTTTTCCAAATCTATCTGGTGGATCATTATCAACGGATAATACAACAACATTGATTTCCGGATGATTTTCCAGATAATGAAAAACTTTCTCATGTTTTAATCCGTTCATACTAAACCATGTATCTTCTAGCGCTGTTTTAAGTCGATGTGGTGCAAATGTTTTAAATATGGTCATTCTGCTGAGAAGATCAATAGGCGATTCAAAGATTCGCATCCGGTCGTTTATTCCTTTTATTTCAAAACCATATTTTTCATCATCCCCAATACATTTCTGGAATTTCTTTCCATCACGGTCATAGGTTCCTCGCAAGAATGCACCAACGACTTCCTGATTGAAATTTTTGTAAAGAAACACACAATTGTGAAAATCACCACTTTCATAAAGAACATGGTGATCTACGAGCTTTTGAACAAAAGCTTTATCCAGCATTCTTTTCTTTGTTAAATAAGCAAAAAGCCGATTGTAGGTATTGCTTTTGGGAGGCAGTTTAAATTCTTTCTTTTGATTTATTCTGCTTTCCTTGTTTTCCCATCTCTTTTTCGTATTGCCTATATTTTGGCGGATCAATGCTTGATAATCCTTTTTTGAAATTTCTTCGGACAAGTCATAACCTTTGAGTTTTACCATTTCATTGATAGCTTCTACTTGATCATAGGCTTCACCAGTTTGAACTTCATGCAGCCAACGGACAAAGAGAATCGGGCCGCCACGGTCAAATGCAACACTGTCCGGCGAGAAGTTTTTCCAACCCCAACCGTCCAAAGTAACATTAAGACCATTCCAATCCCCTTGCGGGTCTGGATGCTTATAATCACTGCCGACTTTCTTGAGCTCAAAGCCAATTAACTGACAATATTCAAAAATTGACATTGTGTTCGCTATTTGAACTTTCTCTTGATACCGCATTGATCTTCCTCCTGTATTTAGACAATAAAAAAATCACTCAACTGAGTGATAAAATTTAGTGCCAGAAAAGGCTATTTTTTTAGATTTTATTTTTACTTCCGTATTTAGGGCAACAGATTATCTTAGCACGATAACTCTGTTTACAGTCAAACCTACAATCATTGCATTTAGACGCATAGGATATGTTTTTATTTTCATCAAGAAAAAAAGCATTGCTGGATACTTTTCTTATTTTTGAGCATTTATCGTTCTGTGGGTATATATCCATGAACGTTATTTGTTTCATAGTCCGGAATGCCAATATTCCTTTCTATTATTTTTAATTTACTTTCCCATGCGGATAACTGCTGTCGTTTTGCCATATAAGATTTTTGTGCTTTTCCTAACTGTTCATTAAATTTTTCGATCCTTACACTTAAAAAATCAGCCGTTTTTTGTAGTTCATTGTGTCGATAATTAAGCCCTTCTTCTCTTTTATTAAGTTCTGCTTCCCACTGTTTAAGGTAGGCTTCCTTCTCATTCAGTTGAGCTTCTTTCAGGGCCATATTCTTGTATTTCATAATGATACCTCCATAATCATTTAAACAAATAGCGGGATGCACGACTTCCGGTCACGTGACCGGCAGTGTATTCTACATTTTACCGCCCATCTTCATCTATCTCGTTAGAGCCGATGTATCCCTCCGATTCAAATGTTTCTCTCCATTCTTCCTGATCATTAATTTCTTTTTTAAGATTCTCAAGGCTCACTTCATAATCCCTTGAGGCTGATGCATTTTCTGATACAGCCTGTGCTGCCAATTCTATAAGATCACAGTCTTTTGATTTGAAAAGATCCATTACCTCATCTGCTTCGCAACCAAGCATGGCAGATAACACAGTGGTTAATTCTTCCTCATAACTTTCTTTGACTTTTGTCATTTTTTTCTCCTTAGGATATTGTTAGATTTTTGGGGTTTTGGGGTCTAAGGGGCTTGCCCCTTTCAATTTTTTCTGTTTGGAACAAACGGAAAAACAAGATTGCGATTGTTGGACGTTTTGGTGAAACCAAAATGTCCGACAATGGCGTATCTTGCCCATCCCTCTTACGAGGGTTGGTAGGCTTTGCCGATAAAATAAACCCATGCTCGGTTTTCAATGCTTCTAAAATTGTTCTGAATTTTCATTTTCTTCTCCTTTTTTATCGAATCTATTGTACAATCTAAGCGCATACTCTGGCAGATCGCCTATTGGCATATCTTTATAATTCTCAGCTTTCGCGTAAAAGCCAATTATTGGTAGCCATATATCATCTACCGGACAGTACGCCTGGTATTCACCATAACATATTTCCATAACTAGGCTGGTACCCATACTTTCTATATAATCATGCTCGAAAATCAATTCATTTTTGACATTACGCTTTACTGTGCAGCGGCAAAGCGTTTTAACATCAATCTTGTAATTCCTAAAATCATTTTCACTACGAATGTACCATTCATTATCTATGATCAAAGGAAATCCCATAATCCACCCACTACCTACTTTTCTTTTTGCTTTGTAAATGTGAGCTTCTTTATTGATAGCCATATCTATATTGTTTTCCATTTTACTGTCCTTCATTTTCAATTTTTTAACTTAAGCATGTAATATATATTCTATTTATAACATATCTCGCACTAGATAAAGCAAAATGGCGTTTGCGATCAACCACACTAAGAAATTAAATTCTCCGCAATGCAAACCTCCGTAATATTCCTCCATTCCGAAGCGAATGTCCATCCGTTCTGATCGTGGACTATATACAAAAGTTCCTTCTTTCATCTTAATCTTCTCAATTATTCTATTTCTAAAAATTCTATTTTTTCGTTGGGATTGTTAATCTTCATCTGTAGTCAAGCGGGCTGACCAAACTGTATATGACGGTCTGGAGCTGAGTAGGTACACTAAAGTTGCCTGTGAACAAAACGCTTTTTTTTGATCTCCAAGTTCTTCAAAAAATCCCTTTTTTACACTATATTCAATGACATAACCTGTTTTCATGCTTTAATCCTTTTTTTATTCTTTTTTAAAAAGAGGCTCAAGTATTGCCCTCTCTTCACGATACAATTCTTCTAATTTCTCGTTGTATTTTTTCAATACTTCGGCCATTTTCATTTTCTTATTTCTCCTAACAAGATTTTACAACTTTATTTTTGTACAGATAACTTTTCGGTTACCGTATTTTTATCAATTGATCCCTTTTGTCCATTCAACTCTTCGATCAGTTCGCTTTTTAATTTCGGGTATAATTTTATTTCAAAAAACATTTGGGCTGCTTTAATAACCTCCTGCTTAATTCTTTCTTCACTGCAACAGGCACGATCCACCAAATCGTGAATTGTCTGTGCTACCATTTTAATACTTTCACTTTGTTCATTGAGTCTTTTCGCATAAGCTTCTAGGCTGACTTCTTTTTCGCCCACTAAAGCCTCACGAATTCCAGCTTCAATTTCTGTTTTGTCGGCATACATAAACGCATCTCTTATTTCGTTCTCTTTCTCTAAATTAATTTGTTTTTCTTTTATTTTAAAAAGTTCGTTTTCCTTTTCTTTTATTTTAGAGTTCATTTCATGAATTTCTGTCTCATACTGTTGCTGTATTTTTGAAATTTCTTGATTATATTGTTCCGACAATTTACGGCGTTCATCTTCTAAGTTTCGGGTCTGGCTAACTGCAATGATCTGACTGTTTTTTACCATCTCATTTTGCAGATTTTCGATCTCGATATTTCTCTCACTTAACTGTTGTTCTAGCGCATCTATTTTCTTTTGCGCTGCCTGAAGCTCAAGCAAGACTTTTTCATTTTTTTCAGCTTTGATTTTTTCCCACTGGTCTTTAATTTCTTCGTGCCCTTGTTCCCTTGCAATTTCTGCAAGGAAATCTTTTAACAGCTCCTCAAGCACTGAATCAACACCATCAAAAAGACCATGCTCGTCGCTGAAGATCATCTCGTACAGTTCTTGGGTCTGTTCTTCTGTTAAAAATTTTTCTTCATTTTCATCATCCAGTTCCAATGCTGCTACTTCTTCAGCAATTTCGTAATTTACATCCATTTGTCCCTCCATAAGGATTTTTTCAACATGGCTCTAGACCAGACTACAAGCGGGTTTCAAGACTTTCGGTCACGTGACCGCTTTTCCGGAAAACAAAAAAGGGCTTGTCAGCCCGATGTTATTTCATCCATTTCATCATCATACTCATTCATATTTGCAAAATATATTTTTAATGCTTTTTCAATAATTTCTTGAATTTCTTTAGGCTTTTTCTCACTAAAATACTCATTCTTGATTTCTTTTGGCAGTTTTACACTAAATGAAGCATTTCGGTTGTTTCGTTTCTTGCCTTCGAAAACTTCTCGAATCATCTCTTCATTCAGCTCTCTTTTTTCCATTTTATCTTTAAGTATTTTAGAGATTTTTTCATCAATTGGCTTTTTATATTCCCGGCTCATTTGCATGACAAATTTCTGATCTTCCAGAGAGAGTACCGATAAATTTAAAGCTACCTTCATGGCCATTTTTTTATCATCTACTTCGCCTTTTATTTCCTCGCAGCATTTGTATAACTGTAAGTATCGACGTCGTGTCCGTTCTGAGATACCATGAAACACTCCCGATTCTTCTTCATCATCCGATGATAAGCTTTGCTGTATTTTTTCACTAAGGTTTTCTTTCTTTACTTCTTCAACCAGTAAATGAACAATCTCAGCTCGTTCAGAAAACTTCAAGTCGTTAAAGCCCCTCTGTTGAATGATGGCATCCAAAGTGACGTACTGCGCATCAGCATCTGAGTATTCTTCCAGAATGTACGGGATCGTTGTCTTTCCAGCAAGCTCTGAACAATGTACTCTATTTCTGCCATTTAAAATCTCATATTTACCAATTTGAATTTTTGACTCTCTGATGAGAATTGGCTGAAGCACACCAAAAGCTTTAATGCTTTCAACCATCTCCTTCTCTTTCTCCTCACCATATAATGGTATTGGATGAAAGGGTGAAGGAACCAATAAAGATATGTCAATCTCGTCTCTGGTTGTTTTATCTTTATTATAACCTGCTATATATGTATTATCGGGTTTTGTTGCTCCCAAAAATTCTGACATATCAAAATCAAATTTTTCATCCATACAAACACCTCCTAGTAGTTTGAATCAATTTCTTCGGCTAATTGTTGATAAGCAAGCCCTACCGGGTTTTTCTTGTCATAAGCTCGCACAGCCGCCTTTGCAAGTACAGATTCAGGTGCTTTAACAGATGTTGGGATCATTGTTTTAAATACATTTAAATCTTCCCCAAATCTGTTTTTTACCTGTTTTTCTAAATCCTGAGTCAAGCGCAATCGCCCTTTATACATTGTAAAAAGTATTCCTTCAATTTCTAATTTTGGGTTAAGACCACCATGGCCGAAACCCCTTTTTATAATCTCTATGTTCTTTAATAGCGTGTTGAGGCCATCAACCGCATATGGCTCAGACTCGATTGGTATAATGACAGAGTCTGCTGCTACAAATGCATTTAAAGTTAACTTAGAAAGTGTCGGTCTACAATCAATAATGACATAATCATAACCTTTGCCATATTGTTTTACTATTTCATCAAGAATTTGCTCTGTATTGGGCGTAACGTAAAGGGCCCGCTCAGCTACTTCCAAAACCACATTCGCCGCTATATATTCAAAGCCATTTTTGAAAATAACCACTTCTTCTGCAGGCGGCAGTATATCTTCATAAGACACACCATTATCAACGCCAGTAACATAGTTAATCATGTTTTCGATCAAATTTGTCAACGTGATATGATCCTTACTGTGTGGGTTCGTACCACAATGCCGCGTCATATTTGATTGTGGATCATTGTCGATTAAAAGAACCTTTCTTCCTCTTTGCTGTAACTCATAGGTAAGGTTTATGGCTGTCGTTGTCTTCCCGACACCGCCCTTTTCGTTTGCCACCGCAATTACTTTTGTTTTCATTCTAATCTTCTCCTTTGTAAAAAAAATACACTCCCTCCCGAGTGTTATTGGTGGTGATTTCCGGTATCGAACCGGTTCAATTATTTTCTTCCAAAGAATCACCATAAAAAATAAAAATGACGTAAGTATTGCTGCTTTATATTTGATTACTGCTATGAGATCACAAACTCGATAACAAAACAATACGCCAGGAATATAACATGGTTAGTTTTTGAACGCGGCTCATTCCACCGCCCTGGAGATTTACCCACACACCTTGCTTCACCGCCAAGCTTTGCTCTACGTCACGCCATTGATGTGCTGCCCTTTCTATATGGACACCAAGTTCTACTCCGTTATGTGTCTTCGCTTATTTGCTCAATAATGACTTATTGAAGGATTTACCATGATTATTTACTTCAACATATTGCTTGAGCTTCAAGAGTGTCCATTGGCAACTCTCTGGCTAAATTCAGAACCCATTCCTTTAGCCAGGCTATATATCCCTATTGCGCTGTTGTGGTTACAATGTTTTCCACATAAATCTTTTCCCCGTCCTTCATCCGAAAGATTTTTCACCATCTAGATTCATCGATAAAATAAAGCAAATCTAATGCTGTGCAGTTGGCTCGAACCAACGCCACATGCAGGAGCGTTTCTCAAAAACTTTCTTATTAAATTTCATAAGACCAATTTATATGTGTTTTGGCAAGTGGGAGATTTGAACTCCCATTCTTTATAGCTAGAAAAATCTACAAAGCGTCTGCCATTGACTTAACTTGCCACGCAATTAATTCATTGATTCTGTTAAGTCTTCTAAATTCAGATCTAAAACTTTTGCGATTTTCACAATTGTTGTAAATCCAGGATTACGTTTACCTGTTTCCAGGTAGTTCACCGTTGCCTGTGAAATGCCGGCTTTTGCCGCCAGCTGGCTCTGATTTAGGTTTTTTTCTTCTCTGGCAGTTCTAATAATTTCACCAATCGTCATCATGTCACCTCATTTAGCAGTCATACATATAGAGCGCTTATCTTTAAACGTATACATTTTTAGAAATAAAACCCTTGACAATTTTTATAACAATTGTTATAATATGGTCATAAAGAAAATAATAAATACAAAAAAGTAGTAAACAAAATCAAAAGGGTTTGTTATAAAACAAAAAAAATAGGCGTCTAAAAAATTATAATTTTTTAGACGCCTATTTTTTCTTACAGGTTATACATTTTCACTATTTTATAAAAGTGGGCACGGCTTATATCCAGCATTTCTGTGGCTTCTTCGCATGTGATCTTCTTACTCCTCCAGTCAGAAGTGATCTGCTGGAAATATTTCATGTCAATTTTCTTTTTAGGTCTTCCGAATTTAACGCCTCCTTTTTTTGCTGCTGCAATTCCTTCTCTCTGTCGTTGATTAATTTTTTCTTTTTCTAATTGTGCAAAATATGATAAAATCTGTAATACAATATCGGACAGAAATTTCCCCGTCAAACCATTTTTATTTACTCTGGTATCCAGTAATGGCATATCTAAAACGACAATATCAGCTTCAATTTTTCGATTAATTACATGCCAATTTTCTATAATTTCGTCATAATTTCTGCCCAATCGGTCGATTCCATGAATAAATAGAATATCTTCTTTTTTAATTATTTTTAGTAGTGCTTCATATCCAGGCCGTACAAATGTCCCACCTGTAATTTTATCTGTAAAGATATTTTCTTCACAAATCCCCTGCGCTGTCATTGCATCAATTTGCCGCCAAAGATTCTGATCTTTAGATGAAACACGTATGTAACCATATTTTTGAGTCATAATAAATCCCCCTTTTGACTAAGAATGTTTATTTGCACTCTATATGTACGTGTTCATTATATGCTATTTTTTTCCTTTATTAAATTCTACGCTCACGTGACTGAATCTCTCAAAAGCTATATAAGAAAAGGAATTTGGGACTTTTTATAATATTCTTACCTTCAAAATAAAATAATTATATAGTGTTACACAAATTTTCATTAAATTATAGCTAAATACAAAAATCTATAAAAAGATATAAAATAAAAACAGCTTTAAAAATCTTGATATTCTATCTTTGTAGTTATCCAAGATTTCGAAGCTGTTTTATATTTACTATTTCAGATGCAAGTATGCAAAAATCTTATTTATATAATTATTTTTCTAACTTCTGCGTAATACAAATGAGAATATTCAGTGTTTATTTTCTTTCTTTCGCTTTCTTGCAAAACTTAATCCTAATAATGCACCAATGGAGCTAAGTAACCCAGCAACTTGTAAGCTACCATTTCCCGTGTATCCTGTGTTTGGACCAAAATTAACACTTTTATTTTCGTCCTTACTAATAGTATCTTTATTGCCAATATTTTTGTTATTATCACCTGCAACTTCTGACTGTTTTACAATAACTTTAACAT